>ENA-UOXV01004154-UOXV01004154.1-marine-metagenome-genome-assembly--contig:-NODE-4154-length-16835-cov-5.389928_pt1 | contig 16835 bp, 13 predicted proteins | sample MGYA00238165_ERZ766961 | MGnify/ENA primary metagenome ERZ766961 (study PRJEB28924, sample SAMN03173240) | marine metagenome | biome: Marine; feature: Water; material: Subsurface seawater | place: North... | reverse complement strand
AAATCTTTTCCGAGCATGAAACCGTTTGGGTCATTTCCTTTATACTCAGCTCCCGGCAAAGTAATCGACCAATTTGGCGTTACTAAACAAAATGAATCCCAACGATCATTCAACCAGGCATTCCCAAGTTTTCCTTGATCTAAAACGATATGGTCAATTTTAGATTGTGAAAGAAAATAGCTGGTTGATAATCCTGCTTGCCCGGCCCCTACTACAATTACATCATAGACTTCGCTTTTCACGATTGTGCTAAAGCCCTGACCCAAATTGCACCACATCCAACGGCGGAGGCTCTAATCCAGCGTGACTGAGCATATGGTGCGTTTGACCACGGTGATGGATTTGATGTTGAAATAGGTTAGTTAAACACATACGTAGGGGCAGACTGAAAAACTCCCCTGTCTCTACAGTATCAAAAGACAGGGTCCCCTCTAACTCCTTAGGGTCCATATCATTACAAAACTTCAGGTACCAGTTGTCCTGTTGAAATTGTGCCGATTTTAAATTATTCATTTCGTCGTGAATAATGGCATCCAACCGAGAAAAGGTTGTTGGTTTTTTTTCTAGCCGCTCCCGGTAAATTAAATCTGCCAGCAAGATATGATTTAGTGTACCTAGAATTGATTTAAAGAAACCTCGTCTATCTTTATTTATTTCTTCAGCAGATAGTTGTTCAGCAACTGCATAAAGACGTTTATTCGCCCAAGCATTGTATCGAGCCGCTGTTGGCAAATCTAAAAGCATTTCCATCCCCCCCTTAAATTTTGTGTCCTAGATATATAAACTTTGTGTCCAATAGGAAAGAGGGATTAAAGCCTATCATAATAGCAATAATCAGTTTCTATTGTTTTAAAGCCAATAAACTGATGTAACAATTTTTGACACTCTGCTATTGAACTTAGAAATATCAAATTTGAGGTATTTTTAAATGCCAATCAGTTTTTTTCTGAAACGTATGGCCTACCCTCAATAGCATTGGATCGTGCCACCAGGCGCCTTCTAACTGCAAACCAATTGGGAGCCCATCAGAGGTGAACCCGCAAGGTATTGATAAACCCGGTATTTGTCCTAAAGCGCCAGCATAAGTGTTGCGCGTAGCATCTTTTGTTGCTTGAAGCAGTGATTTTTCTTCTTCAACTGGCGGTACTAATGTTGGTAGCGTAGGTGAAAGAATAATATCTACTGAACGGAATATTTTAGCTAGAGTTTGCTTCCACACTTCCCTAGCGCGCATAGCGTTCGCATAATCGATGTTCGTGTAGGAAAATCCAGTGATCATCCTATCATAAACGTCCTTTGAGAATTTCTCAGGTTGCTGCTTTAAGCGATCATAATGAAAAGCACATGCATCTGAAAAAATACAAACCGTAGCCCAATGTTGGGCTTCTTCTGCTCCAGGAACATCTATTTCTATTAATTCCGCCCCTAGATCTTCTAAACATTTCTTTGATATATCGAACGCCTTTTCGATCTCTGGATGCAAATTTTCTAAATAAAAATTTCTAGGCAAGCCAATTCTTACCCCTTTTATCCCTTCGTTTAAACTTGGCAAAAAATTTACGAGCTCCTGATTACGACTTAAAGGATCCCTATTATCGAAACCGGCAATGACTGCAAAAATCCTTGCTACATCAGCAACGCTTCGCGCCATTGGCCCAATAGTATCGAAACTAGGGCTAACCGGTGTACTGGCATGGTTGGGAACCCAACCATGCGTTGGCCTTAAACCACTTATTCCATTAATTGATGCAGGTAATCGGACCGACCCCCCCGTATCAGAACCCAATGACCCAATACACATACCAGCTGCAACCGCAGCCCCAGAACCTCCGCTAGAACCGCCTGGAATACGATCTGTATTCCAAGGGTTGCGGCAAGGGGGTGAAACTGTATTATTGGACCTAATACCAAAAGCTAGCTCGTGCATAGTTGCCTTGCCAACCATAATGGCACCTGCATTCATCAATCTATCAACAACCGCCGCATTTTGATTTGGAACGTGATCCGTGAAAAACTCTGATCCTGATGTTGTTCGGACACCTGCCGTCTCGATATTATCTTTGATAGCTATTGGCACTCCATGCAACAGCCCTAACCAGCGCCCCTCGGCCGCAGCTTTATCTGCCAGATCTGCTTGGCGCCGGGCTTCATCGGCAGTCACAGTTATCAAAGAATTAATTTTATCGTCATTGGTCTCTATCGCATTTAAGCAAGTTTCAACAATATTTCGAGAGGATCGTTCTGTAGACATTTTCTGCTCCACACTAAAATCTGATATCAACATTAAGTCACAGTTTCTTTATCTACAAGTTTAGGGTCTTTCAAAAACTGCACTAGAACACCAACTAACAGCGGTATCATTGCTAAGCCAAATAACGTTAGTTTATAATCGTCCAGTAGATCAAATGCTATTCCAAGTGGTATCGGGCCGATCGAAGCGCCGATTACCCCGATCATTTGACCTGTACCTTGAATTGAACCTATATGGCGGCGCCCAAAATACCGCGGCCACAAATAGCCAAATAAAGTCATATTGAATGCGTTGTTTATGCCAAAAACTACCGCATAGAGGATAGCAGTAAATAAGTCACCCACCATCCCCATTGAAAATAATGCCGCACATAAGGTACCCAACGACATAGTAATCACACGGGGCGTGGAAAATTGATCGAGACATTTACCAACAATTGGTTGTGTAAAAACAGCTACTACAGCAGATAATGGAAACATCCATGCAGCTATCGCTGGGCTCAGCCCCTGGTGTTCAAAAATCGAAACTTGAAAGAAGTGAAGAGCTGTGACAAGCATTGACATAGTGCAAAGCGCTGCCGATACAATATAAAACGTTGATGTGGCAAGTGCTTCTTTTAGAGTGAACCCAAACTCAGCAGCGTGTCGATCCACCGTTTCGCCATTACTATTCTCAATACTTTTTGATCCATCTGGTTGTAATCCGACCGATTCTGGCGAATCCTGGAGTAAAAAAAATACAATAGGAAGCATAAGAACCCAAGTTGATAAACCCAACCAAATCCATGCTTGACGCCAACCGACCTGTTCTATTAACCATTGACTTACAGGAGGGTGAATAGCCATCGAAATCGCAAAGCCTAATAGCATTACACCCATTGCAAATCCACGTTTACGGCTAAACCAATGTGATACAACGTTTACACTCGTAAGCATTAAGGAACCCTGCCCAAAAAACCTCAGAGCACCAAATCCTAACGCCAACCAAATTATCCCTGGGGCAAAACCAAAGGCTATACAGCCAAGTCCCAAAAACAGGACTACTGCCAACATTATTTTTCTTGCACCGTGTCTATCAACCATACGTCCTATAAAAGGTAGACCTAAAGCTGCAATCAAAGTAGCTAATCCATATGCCGAAGATATGGCAGTCGCACCTACTCCCAAATCTCGAGAAATAGGGCCTATAAAAACGCTGAACGTATGTGATTGACCTGGACCGCTTGCGAAAATACCAAAGCCAGCTACAGCTAGAATTGTCCAACCATAGAAGAATTTATTATTCACTCGTGTGACTATTTTATTACGAATATTTTTGATCATTTCTAATCTTATCAATACTAATTTTTAAAAGCTTATAGATCAATCGATGTAGTACTTGTAATCATAATAGTCACGATAAAACACCCGGGAAAGGTTAGGAATCAAGCATGTAGATAACACCTGTTCATCCCCATTAATCTGCTAAGTAATACTTTTCTCTATCACTTGCTTCAAATCTTTGGGGATTTGAACAGCAGATCGAGTATCGGGATCAAAAAATACTTCTGTGACACTTTGCGATGCGTGAGTATCGTGAGTTTCAACGTTAACCAACCGTTGAGAAAACGTAACACTTTTGTTTCCACAACGACCAACGCCGCTCTCTATTCTAAACAAATCTGCAGATTTAACCTCTTTTTGAAAATAAGTTGTCGTCGACGCTGTAACCGTATGAACGCTCCTTGTTTCCATATCACGCCACTTAACACCAATTTTTGGCCATGCGTGAAACATAGCATCATCAAAAAAGTGCGAATACCATCGAACATTCATATGTCCGAATTGATCGCAATGCCAAGGAAAACAGACACCACCATGTGTCTCAAACCATTTATGAACAGGACTAATAGCTCTAGGCAAGTCTGGCTGCACTTCAAACTCATCCGTCCCGTCCAGCTGCGTCTCTATAAAGGGACGAAGAGCATCTGGAATAGTTGCTGATTTTCGAGTATTCGGATCGAAAAAAACTTCTAATGACTCGGAAGTAGCATGTATTTCTCCAGTTTCAGCATTATGCATTCGACAAAAAAACGTGAATGTCTTGTTAGACGCAGCAACCATCCCACCATCAATATAAATCAGTGAGCCCATTGGAAGTTCTTTTAAGAAATTTGTTCGGCAAATAGCCGCTACTCCGTGTCCCCCATGCTTTAGAGCGACAGACTGAGGAAAACCAGCACGAGCATAAGCAAAAAACTGCGCTTCGTTGAATAAGTTAGAATAATTACGCACATTTAAATGCCCGAATTGGTCACAGAGCCAAGGGTGAACGACTCCAGTATGAAGTTCATGCCAAATAGTCATGGGAGGGAAATATCCTTAAGTGTTTAAAATAACAAAAACTCATTACACAGTTTACTTTTTTAGCTAATGCAGTCTACCTCATATTCTGTAATAATGGGGTTGAAAACAAGAGACAGATAAGTATGTTATATTGCAAGGAAAATGTGACAAACGCCATATTTTCTGGCAAATTAAAAGTAAAAGTAATAGGAAATCTATCTATAAGTATATAAAGGAAGAAGATAAATATGCCTGACGGTGCACATTTAAACAAAACACAAACCGGTGTGACTAACCTAGACGCACTAATTATAGGCGCAGGTTTTTCGGGACTATATCAACTTCGTTCTCTTCGAGATAAATTGGGACTGAACGCCAAGGTCGTAGAGGCAGGAGACGGTGTTGGAGGCACATGGTATTGGAACAGGTATCCCGGTGCACGCTGTGACTCGGAGAGCCATTCTTATTCTTATTATTTTGATAAAGAACTATTAGAAACATGGAAATGGTCCGAGCGCTACCCTGGTCACGCCGAGGTGGTTAAGTATCTGAACTATGCAGCTGATAAGTTAGACTTAAAGCGAGATATTGACTTTAATACTAAAGTCGTCTCAGCTCATTACTCTCAGGCGCAAAATATTTGGCTTGTCAAAACAGAAGACGGTAAAGAAATCGAGTGCAAATATTTGATAACAGCAGTTGGCTGTCTTTCGTCTACAAATGTTCCTAAATTCCCAGGACTTGATAGTTTTGAGGGAGATTGGTACCACACGGGGCAGTGGCCCCATGATGGTGTGGATTTTGCAGGAAAACGTGTTGGTCAGATTGGGACTGGTTCGACAGGGATTCAAGCAGTTCCAGTAATTGCAGAAACAGCCGAACATCTTACGGTTTTCCAACGCACTGCCAACTATAGCGTTCCTGCAAATAATGGACCGCTGAGTTCTGATTTCCAAAAATACGTTCAGGAAAACCGAGAAGATATTAAGAAAACAATTCAAACAACACCAAACGGTCATCCTTTTGTGATTTCGGAACGAAAAGTTTTTGACGTCAGTGATGATGAACGTGAAGAAATATTTGAAGAAGCCTGGGAAAGAGGTGGCTTAGGCTTCAGAGCATGCTTTCAAGATATTGCGTTTGATAAAAAAGCTAATGATGTCGCAGCTGATTTCATTAAAAGAAAAATTCGATCCATCGTAAATGATTCAGAAACAGCAGAAAAATTAACAGATATTGATCATCCTTACGCCACAAAAAGACCTCCTATAGATACAAATTACTTTGAAACGTTTAATCGCGATAATGTGAAATTAGTCGATGTGAAGGCGGCCCCCATCGAGTCAATCACTGCTAATGGGATAAAAACACAGGATGGTGAATTTGAACTCGACATCATAGTATTTGCTACCGGTTTTGATGCTATGACAGGGCCATTATTGAATATCGACATACAAGGACGTGATAGTGTGAAGTTAAAAGATGTATGGGAAGAAGGCCCAAAGACTTATCTTGGTCTTCAAGTTGCTGGGTTTCCAAATCTTTTCACTGTAACAGGCCCAGGTAGCCCATCTGTACTTTGCAACATGCCTGTAGCTATAGAGCAACATGTGGAATGGATTAGGGATTGCATATCGTATCTAGAAAATAACAAGATACGTTCGATAGAAGCGACAGAAGACTCAATGGAAAAATGGGTAGGCCATGTCAATGATGCAGCTAATGTCACATTGATGCCATACGCTAAGCACACATGGTATTATGGCGCAAACGTGCCAGGGAAACCTCGTGTCTTCATGCCATATGCTGGAGGAATGGCAAGATATCGCGCTATTTGCCAGGATATTGCCGACCAAAGTTATCCAGGCTTCCAATTAGGAGACAGCAAAGACGGAAAAGCCTACACACCGCCAAAAATATCGGTAGATGATTTGGTCGAAGCAGCAATGGTAAAAGGGCCCGGCGTTTAATTGCACAATAGTAAAATAAGTGGCCTGCATTACTTCATTTACAGTTTATTTAAATTGTGTTGAATGTTGTCCAGTAACATGAAGATTGTCAAATCACCATGAGCACTGTCGGTATAGATCCTGAACATATCGCTACAGATTTTATTCGTGAAAAAATTAGAGAAGATGTCCATTCAGAAAAACAGAAAACTATTGTTACTCGGTTCCCTCCCGAACCAAATGGTTATTTGCATCTTGGGCATGCTTTATCAATTTGTTTAAATTTTAGTATTGCTGAAGAGTTTGGAGGGATGTGTAATTTACGTTTTGATGATACGAACCCGGTAAAAGAAGAGGTCGAGTTCATAGACGCTATACAAGAGGATGTGAAATGGCTGGGCTTTTCATGGAATAATAGCCCTAAATTTGCGTCTGACTATTTTGATCAACTTTATTCATGGGCAGAATTTCTTATAGAAAAAGGTTCTGCATATGTCGATGATTTGACGGCGGAGGAAATGCGTGAATATCGAGGAACATTGATCGAACCTGGAAAACCAAGCCCCTATCGTGAACGCGGGGTCGATGAAAATCTCAGTCTTTTTAGACGTATGAAAGCCGGCGAATTCGTAGACGGAGAAAAGGTTCTGAGGGCCAGAATTGATATGTCATCCGGTAACATTAACTTGCGCGACCCTGTTATTTACAGAATAATCCACGCGACCCACCCAAGAACAGGTGATCGATGGTGCATATACCCAACTTATGATTTTGCCCACGGTCAATCTGACGCAATTGAGGGGATCTCTCATTCCCTTTGCACACTGGAATTTGCAGATCACCGGCCCCTTTATAATTGGTTTATAAATACTCTGCCAGTTCCAGCTAAACCAAACCAATATGAGTTTGCCAAATTGCAGATTACACACACTATTCTCTCAAAACGAAGATTGACACGGCTTGTAGCAGAAAATTATGTCAAAGGCTGGGACGACCCCCGAATGGCAACGTTATCAGGCCTTCGACGGCGCGGTGTTCCTGCCGCCGCCTTACGTGATTTTGTGAACCGACTATCGGTTTCAAAAAATGAGGGCGAAGTTGAAATCGCATTACTTGAACATTGTATTCGTGAAAATCTAAATGTTGAGTCAGAACGCCGGATGGCTGTACTGAACCCATTGAAAGTAGTTATTGAAAACTATTCAGAGCCCAACACTGATTGGCTCGAGGCAACGAACCATCCTAACCTACCCGAAAAAGGATCCAGACAAATACCGTTTTCAAAGGAGATCTGGATTGAACGTGACGACTTCATGGAAGACCCCCCAAAAAAATTCTTTCGTCTGGGTCTAGGCAGGGAAGTCAGACTGAGATATGCGTTTTTTATAACGTGCACTGAAATTATAAAGGATGTTAATGGCGGAATATTAGAAGTTCGCTGTACTTACGATCCTGAGACTCGCGGTGGAAATGCACCTGATGGCAGGAAAGTAAAGGGAACTATCCATTGGGTTTCTGCTGAACACGCACAAGAAGCAGAAATCAGATTATATAATTCGCTTTATACATGCCCCCACCCTGGAACAGAAAATGATTTCGTTGATGATATAAATCCCAAATCAATCGAGGTTTTAAGTGGGTGCAAATTAGAACCCAGTCTTTCCGAATTAGACATCAATGCACCTATTCAGTTCGAGCGAATTGGGTATTTTTATAAAGACTTAGATAGTCAGATAGATAAACCAGTCTATAATCGAACAGTGTCTCTTCGCGATAGTTGGCAAAAAGCAAAAGGATAAGGATATGCTGACCAGAACGATGGTAAAACTTATTGGGGAAAACACAATTGGATTAGTTGCAACCGTTACACCAGATGGATTTCCAGCGGTATCTCCAAAAGCTACTATGATTGTTCTTGACGACACTCATATAGCTTTTTTTGATATCAGATCACCTAAGACGAAAAGAAATATCGAATTTAATCCTTCGGTAGAACTAAATTTTATAGACGTTTTTCGTCGTCAAGCGTGCAGAATAAGAGGAAAAGCATCATATATTGCACACGATGATACTGAATTCGATTCCCTTTCAGAGAATTTTAAAACATGGGATTCTTTAATAGATAGCGTTAAAGGTATTTTCATAGTCGAAGTTTTGTCAGCCCAACAAATTCTTTCCCCTGCTTACGACAATGGAGCAGATGCAGAACTTCTAAAAGTAGAATGGCTAGCCCGGTACAATGAGATAATGTCTTAAGAGCTCGTCTCGTGAGCGTCTAACCGTATAGAAAAAATGCTGTTTTACAATCTCCTACTAAAGCAATTTCTACTTCTATAAATAAAGATAAGACCTCTAGTGCTTCTTAATAATCATATTTTTTAGAATGGTTGGATCTGATATTCTAAGTTTTTCAAAATTTACAAATTAATCAAGTCGCTTTTCCCGCATCGTAACGAATTCCTCTGCTGCCGTTGGGTGGATACCAATCGTAGCGTCAAAGTCCGCTTTGGTTGCTTTCATCTTTACTGCAATTCCTATCCCTTGAATAACTTCTGGAGCATCGACACCAATCATGTGAGCACCCACCACTCGTTGTGTCTCCCGGTCTACTATCAATTTTTGCAACCCTCTCTCTGTATTATTTGTCATTGTATATTTCATGGGCCTGAAGCTTGATAAATAAACGTCAATATCTTTATAACTCTCTTTAGCCTCATGCTCTGAAAGCCCCACTGACCCAATTGGTGGTTGACTGAAAACAGCACTTGGAACATCAACGTAATCTGTTTTGATCGGATTGTTATTATAAAGTGTTTCCGAAAATGCGCGCCCCTCAGAGATTGCAACAGGAGTTAAATTAATACGATTGGTAACATCTCCAATAGCATAGATGCTATCAACATTTGATTTATTCCACTCATCAACGGTTATAGCTCCGTTTTCATCAAGTTGGACCCCCACCTCCGCTAGACCTAAACCGGATGTATTGGGAGCTCGTCCAGTTGCATAAAGAACTTGGTCTGCATCAATAGTTTCGTGATTAGATAGATGAACCTTGAAATCATTTGCCATTTTTTCTATTCTTACGGGTAGTGTTTCTGGTAAAATATTAATACCCTTTTTCGTCATCTCATTTGTCAACGTGTTACGGATGTCGCTATCAAAACCTCTAAGGACCTTGTCAGCTCTAAAAGCCAAATCAACTTTCGATCCAAAGCTATTAAAAATACCTGCAAATTCAACAGCAATATAACCAGAGCCCACAATGACAATCCGCTCGGGCATATCCGGCAATTCCATCGCCTCATTTGAGCTTATTGCATATTCAACACCAGGAATAGTTGGAGTGCTTGGCCATCCACCTACTGCAATGAGAATGCGATCTGCAGTAATAGTTTGACCACTCACAGCGACGGTATGTTTATCTACTAGCATCCCCCTTCCATGAAAACGTTCTACATTAGCGCTCTCCAGTAAATTCACATAAATCCCGTGCAATCGATCTAATTCAACATTCTTTGCCTCAATCATCTGCCGCCAATTATGTTTTAAACTATCTACAGTCCAACCATATCCTTTTGCATCAGAAAGCTCTTCCCTAACGTGGCTTCCATAAACCATTAGCTTTTTGGGAACACAACCACGTAAAACGCATGTCCCACCCTCTCTGATCTCTTCAACAATTGCTACCTTAGCACCGTAAGCTCCTGCTAATCGTGACGCTCTAACACCACCAGAACCCGCTCCTATTGTTATGAGCTCATAATCATATTTAGACATTACTTAAACCCTTTAAATGACTGATAAGTTAGCTGGAACAATAAACCTCAAAAAATGATTATCATCTCCAAACGCCCAACAAAATATTTAATGAAACTAATACGCATTCATATAAAATCTCACTTTAAGATAATTACATTTAGCCCTCTAATAATACCATCAACCTAGTTTTTGAGGAAATCCAAAAAGTGGCCTATACTATTTAATGTAGAAAGTAGATACTCTTATTAGTTACAATTTTTAAAATGCGGACATCAACCAATATTTTGTCGAGCGACCAATGAATCGATCTATAATCTTGATCATCCAGCTCTTAATATCTTTCGGCGCAATTGTTTCAAGCGATAAACTCGGAGCAAAAGAACGCGACATTTATCTGATCAGTACGGGCTGGCATACTGGTATTGCAATGCCTGTCGACGCCTTATTAAAACGGAATTTACCTGAAACGCTTGATTTTAACGAGATACAATATTTAGAAATTGGGTGGGGGGATAGAACGTTTTATCAGTCACCTAATCTATCATACACTGCTTTACTCAATGCATTATTAAAACCAACGTCTTCAGTTGTACATATTTATGGTTTTAGTGACAGCATAGAAACGACATTCAAAAATTCTAAAACACTTAAATTAACACTAACCGAGACAGAGTTTACAAGATTACTCTATTTTATTCACAAAAGTTTGACCCGAAATGTGAATGGAAAGGCTCTATTGGAAGGCGTCGGTCTATATGGAAAGAATAACAGTTTCTTCTATTTGGCAAACGATGAGTTTCATCTTTTTAACAACTGTAATACTTGGGTTGCCAATGCTATACAATCAACCGGAATTGGGCTAGACTCAACCGGCATTATGACGGCGGATAATTTATTGAAAACTGTCCGTCATTCTATAGAAAATAAGTAAGCTTGCCATTGAATTATAAGGATTAATCGAACAATTGATACCTATATAATCATATCCAATCTTGGAGATTAACTATCACTAACCACGAAGATGAATTAACAAAACTTCAGGCTTCAAGCGAGGCGGACAGACGTTTACTCGAAGATACTATTCGTGCACTCCGTGAGAACTTAGAAGTCGCCACGGCTGATACAGCACAGAACCTAGAAAATTTGCGTGCCGCACATGAAGGAAATAGAAGGGACGCGGAAAGTAATATCCAAGCTCTTAGAGATAGTATGGAACAACTGCGAAATGAATATGAAGAAAAGCTCGATAGTGAGCGTGCTCTTTTTGCAGGGTCGCAACGTGAGTCAGAATCTAATGTGCAAGCATTAAGAAATACTATGGAACGGTTGCAAAATGATTATGAGGAAAAACTTGATAATGAGCGAGCTTCAAATGAAGGCGCGAAAAGAGAATCAGAGGCAAATGTGCAAGCTCTTCGAGATACCATGGAAAGAATGCGCAATAGCTACGAAGAAAAACTCGATAATGAGCGGGCCGGACATGGCTCTGCTCAACGGGAGGCTGAATCAAATATTCAAGCATTACGTAATACTATGGATAATATGCGAAATGATTATGAGGAAAAGTTTGATCTTGAAAGAGCAGAACATGACTCAAATCGGAGAGAATCGGAAAACCGCACAACCGCACTCCGAGATACTATGGAAAGAATGCGCAATGACTATGAGGAGAAACTTGACCGAGAACGCGCTGCCTACGAAACTTCGAAACGGGATGCCGAGGCCAATATAACGGCACTGCGAGAAACTATGGACTCGATTAGGAATGATTATGCAAAAAACTTTAATAAAAAATGATGCCAATAAAAACTACATAAATGCTAATAATGTATTAACCTAAGAGTACTGATGGATTAAAAGGAATTAGAGAATGACCGCCCGAGGCGAAAAAACATCTTCAAAAAGTACCACCACAGCATCAGGAAAAACTAAACGTGTTGATATAGCCAGCGATCTATCGCGCCTTGGTTCGTTCGACGAAATTTTAGAATATTTAATCACACATGTTACAAAAACTATAAATGCAGAACGAGGCAGTCTATTTTTGCATGACCCTGCCGCTCACCAACTCTATACTCGGGTCGCCCTAGGCAACCTTTCCCGAGAAATTAGAATTGACGAGCAATCTGGTGTTGCTGGTTGGGTTTTCAAAAATGGTGAGGCCCTTATTGTAAATAATCCATACGACGATGAACGGTTCAATCAAGAAGTGGACGAGAGAACTGGATACACAACCGACAGTTTAGCATGTGTGCCAATATTCACATACGGGGAAACCCCTATTGGCGTATTACAGGTTCTTAACAAGATAGATAGCAAGTTTACAGACGATGACATTGATGCAATTCAATTAGTTGCTTCCCAATGTGCTTCAACCTTAAACACCTATGCTCTTACAGAGAGAATGGAAACTCAAAAACGACGTGAAGCTGAATTCATGACATTGGTGTCTAAATTGACAACAGAGTTAGATTTATCACGTCTTTTAAGCCATGTCGTAGATGCTGCGACGGAAATGCTCAATTGTGAGCGAGCTACAGTGTTCCTAAATGATGAAAAAACTGATGAATTATTTTCGATGGTTGGCGCTGGGTTAGGTGCTTTTGAAATTCGTCTGCCGAATAGTGCAGGTATATCCGGTGCAGTTTTTCAATCTGGAGATAATGTAAATATTCCTCATGCGTATGCAGACCTACGTTTCAATCCAGGGTTTGATAAGCAAACTGGTTTTTTTACTAGATCAGTTCTATGCGTCCCAATTTTAAATAAACATGGTAAACGAATAGGAGTAACTCAAGCTTTAAATAAAATTGGCGGCCCATTCACGGAGGAAGATGAAGGAAGAATTCAGGCGTTTACTGCACAAATATCTGTGGGTTTAGAAAATGCAAAAATGTTCAATGATATGCAGGCTGTTAAAAATTATAACGAAGCAATGCTGCAAAGTATGTCTAATGGTGTAATCACAGTAGATGAGACAGGGAGTTTAAAGAGTTTAAATAAATCAGCGGAAGATATAATTAAAATAGGGGCTGATGAGAACCTAGGAAAATCACTGGCGGAAGTTTTTGGAGAAAAGAACCAATGGTTAGTTGACGAAATTACTAAGGTTAGAGAGACCGGATCGACAGAAAACCTGGAAGATGCTGATCTTTATACCGGTGAAGGCGAATTAGTCTCAGCCAATATAGCCCTACAACCCATGATATCTGGTGAAGGTGAAACGATCGGTGCATTAATGCTGGTCGAAGATATTTCTAGTGAAAAACGCGTAAGATCTACAATGTCAAGATACATGGACCCTCAATTAGCTAATCAACTTCTAGAAGGAGGTGATGGGCAGGCTATGCTTGGTGGACAAGCAGCAGAAGCAACTGTTTTATTTACCGATATAAGAAGCTTTACGACCATTGCAGAATCTCTCGGCCCACAAGCCACCGTTGCAATGCTGAACGAATATTTTGAAATAATGGTTGCATGTATTTCTGATGCTGGTGGCATGTTAGATAAGTTCATTGGGGATGCTTTAATGGCTGGTTTTGGGGTTCCTTTGCCCAGCGATGATGCCCCGGATGCTGCTGTGAAATCTGCAATTGCGATGATTTCTCAACTCAGAGTTTGGAATGCTGGCAGACTTGCTGCTGAGAAACCTGCAATAAATATGGGAGTAGGCGTCAACACAGATAACGTGGTAACAGGAAATATAGGTTCTTCTAAAAGGATGGACTTTACGATGATCGGTGATGGCGTTAATTTAGCCGCCCGCTTAGAAGGTAGTTGTAAGACATATGGCGCACAAATTATTATCTCTGAATTCACACAAAGTAAATTAAAAGGTATTTATGCGCTCCGGGAACTAGATCGGATTGTCGTAAAGGGGAAAACAGAGCCAGTATCTATTTTTGAAGTCTTGGACTTTCATGACGATGAAACCTTCCCAGCGCGGATGGACGTTGTTGGTCACTTTTTAGAAGGGTTGAATCACTATCGGGCAACAAGCTTCGATGAAGCTATAAAATCATTTACAGCTGCTTTGGCAGCTAACGCATCTGATATTCCCAGTAAACTTTACATAGAACGCTGTAATTTATTTAAAGAAAACCCACCACCGGCGGGATGGAGTGGGGAATGGGTAATGACCGAAAAATAACCTGTTTCATCAAAGTATTTTTGCTTCAAAAAAGGAGTAATTTTTATCAGCTCCTTTTTTTCTTATTTAGGCCGATCTAATAATCTCAGGGGTCATAAAAACAAGGCCACTTTGATGACCATGTAACTCACATAACTCATAAACTGCATCAAAAACTTTATCTTTAGCTTTCTTTTCGGCGACAATACTTAGAATAGCTGCTTCACCAAAATCTCCAAATTGCTTTTCGTCAAACAAGTCGCTTGACCGCCCCATCTCTACGGTTACGCTCCTAACCCCCTCAAATTTGTTCATAGCTTCTAAAACTTTCTGGCCAAAATCCTTTTGGAGAAGCGCGCCTATCTCTACTGTCATATCATTTATTCCTTAAGCAATCTCTTTGAGAACTGACTCTGGTATATATGTTGCCACTCTATCGAGCTTAGTCATGAACATGATACCCTTTCCTGGTGTATCCAAACCACCAGCCAGATACATTGCTTCAAACACACGATCAGCCTGCTCCTCAGAAACGATAATCCTAATAACTTCTTTTTGTTCATCTATTGTTACCCCAAGAAGTCCCATTCTTTCTCTGATACCAGTTCCTCGGCCATAGCTTATAGTCGCTCCTTGAGCTCCACAGTTCTTTGCTGCGTCTAGCACATCTTCAGCAAGCCCTGTTTGCAACACACAAGTTATCATGTTTGCTTCAGATAAATATGTAACGTTTCTTCCGGCCATAATTAATATCCTTATTTTTAAGTGCTATTTAGCTCTCGTTTGTAGACTTTGATCCTTGAGTGAATTGAATTACTAAGCCCATGGTTAAGACAGCAACAATTGGGCAAATACTAGCAAGTGATAAAATGCCAAAGCCCTCTACTGCTGATACCGCATTACCAAGCCCCAATCCCATAGCAAGAACTAAGGGGACAGTAACTGGTCCAGTGGTAACTCCAGCACTATCCCATGCAACGTTGACAAACTCTTCGGTAGAAAGAACCGTCATCGTGATTCCAATCGCGTAAAGCGGTAACAACATCATCATCAGGTCAAGATGAAAAATCAGTTTTGCTACACCAAGCGCAATACCAACAGCAACTCCAATGGCAACACTATACATCAACATAGATTTCTTAAAAGCTCCGTTTGTCAATTCCTGAACCGTTAGACCAAGCGCATTTAATGCTGGTTCGGCTAGAGTAGACCCGAAGCCTAGGAGGAATGCAAATCCAACACAAATAACAAATCCTATCAATTCAGGATAATGCGGGGAGTGCTCCACAATGTCTAATGGCATAAAAGCTGCCGGCAATGCTTCGCCTGTTTGAGTACCAATGGCTCCCAATCCATAAGTTAATCCAACATTAAAAATACACATCCCAACGATAGACAATGTTAAGCCATAAAAGGTAACCATTCTATTAGGTAATGTCGCTTTAAGAATAATGAATAGAACAAACATGAGAAACAGCACGAGCGGCAAAATAGCCCTTACCCCCAATAGGATTTCAACTAATGGAGTTTTATCCCATGCTGTCAGCTCCACTTGTGCAGCCGAAGATGCTGTCTGCGATGCGGCGATAATTTGCTCTGGGCTGACCTGAAAAGAGACAAAGACTGATAAAATTAAAACCGCTAGGATTGGAAATAGCGACGCCAAAGTAACAACACCAAAGCCTGACAAGGATGAATTTCCTTTCCCTGCAGCGTTCGCAATACCGATCCCTAAAGATAGTACTAATGGAACTGTAACTGGACCCGTTGTAACCGCCCCACAATCCCATGCTAAACCAAGTATACTAATTAAATTAGGATCATTCCACGCATAAAATGACAATAACGCTACAGGAATTAATGCCGCGTAAATCATCGGTTTAAGAGACCAGCCTCGGACAAACCGGACAGTTCCTAATATTGCGGCTAGCCCTACGCCCGCACCAACCATCAAAACTAGCGGAAGGGTCCAATTATTCAGAAGTTCAAATAGATAAGGTGCTTTCCTAACATCTACTGAAGCACCAAATGCTTGTAATGCCCCAATAGCTGGTTCTGCAAAGGTCACTCCCACCCCAAGAATACCGATGATAATGTAAACAACTGTCATCGAAGCCTTTTTTGGGAGGTTGTCACCTATGATCTTACCAAACGGCATAAGCCCTGTACTCAGGCCTTCCATAAAAACAGCTAGTCCCAGAATAACTGCCGCTAATCCAATACACAACGACACAGCTTGGTCAATTGGTTGCCTTAAAACTAACACCTGAAATAGTATCAAGTAAACGGCTAACGGGACAACCGCCTTAATTTGATCCATAATTCTGACATAGCTGTAAGGCCCGAATAAATTACCCGCACTTTTGAGCGTCATCTCGATCTTTTTTGGCTTTAAAGCATCCGGATCGCCATCTACCGGT
>ENA-UOXV01004153-UOXV01004153.1-marine-metagenome-genome-assembly--contig:-NODE-4153-length-16835-cov-6.399583_pt1 | contig 16835 bp, 3 predicted proteins | sample MGYA00238165_ERZ766961 | MGnify/ENA primary metagenome ERZ766961 (study PRJEB28924, sample SAMN03173240) | marine metagenome | biome: Marine; feature: Water; material: Subsurface seawater | place: North... | reverse complement strand
TGCAAATATCAGTATGTATTGCTTCTTTTTAAATGCCGATTCTATTTCTATCTCTTCTGTAAGTATTGTTGATAGGTCCTTTTCTCTTTTTACAATTTGCTCATGCTGTTTGATGCCCATCAAACTATCTTTAATAGGTATAGATTTTTCTATGGCATTTAATGCCAATTCATGATCTCCAGAAATCTTATATGATTCGGATAAATTACCATATAAAACTGCCAAATTAGCATGCTTTTCATGATTTAAACATAGGTCAATACTTTTCTGGAAATAATGAGCTGCAGAATCTGCAGTCCTCAACATTAAGAAAAGATAACCTATATTATTATTAGCTTCAATTAATTGAGGTATAAGATTTAATTTTTTTCTTATTTGCAAGGATTTTCTTAAATAAGAAAATGCTGTATCCAAATTTCCATTATCATAATGGTAGATTCCTAATGAAGTGTAATTATAAGCAAGTGCTTTATGATCATTTAATAATCTATTTATTTTCATTGACTCTATTTTATAATAGATAGAAGAGTCTGGTTCACCCATTTTCCTTTTGAAAATTCCGAGAAAATTATATGTTTTAGCTATTTGTATTGAATCTTGTTTCTCTTTTGCCAAATTAAGAATTAGATTTGATATTTTAACTCCTTCATCTAGCTTATTAGAATGATTATAAATTTTAATTAACAAATTATACGCATTTTTCCTCCCTTTATAGCTATTAATTTCATCTGCAATTTTTAAGGATTCTACCCCAGACTCTAGTGCGAGTACTCTTCTAGCTTGATCTAAATAGATTCGTCCTAATTGAAATGTTCCATCCATTTCTCCTTGCTTGTATTGATGATGTTTAGATAAAACTACCGATCTATTAGCAAAATAATATGCAGAATCTAGATCAATATGAATATATTCTTTTGCCTTCTTGTTAAGCGAGTCAATATCAATGTTGTAATCCTGCCCTAGAAGAAATGCAGGAATTAATAAGAAAATAGTTAGAATAAATTTATACATAATTCAGACAAAGATATACTTAATTTTTTAGCTCCAATTTTGCAAATTTTAGTAATAAGTCTTTTTGCCCAACTCCATTAAAAAATACGGTTGCTTTCCTGTTGCTTCCTTCTCCTGAAATGCTTAAAACTTTCCCCTCCCCAAATCTTGAGTGTTTTACTTGCATTCCGTTTTGTATTTTGCTTAAATCACTTTCGTTAATTGAAATGTTTTTTGCTCTATTTATGTTGGTTAAATTTTTAGGAGTAACAAACTTTTTGGTAGGTGGAGAGTATGTTTTTTTCTTGTATTTTGTTTTTGCATATATTTTATGAGAAGCATACTCCTTTGTCTTTGGAGTAAGTTCATGTTTTTCTAAAAATTTATCATCTAATTCGCTAATGAATCTACTTGGTTGACAATCGGTCAATTGACCCCATTTGAATCTTGTTGAGGCAAAGGATAAAAAGAGTCTTTCTTTAGCTCTAGTAATTGCAACATAAAAAAGTCTTCTTTCTTCCTCTAAGTTTTCCTGGCTTTCTCCACTCATCATGCTTGGAAAAAGATTTTCTTCCAATCCAACAACAAATACATAAGGAAATTCCAATCCTTTTGCGGCATGAACCGTCATTAAAGTTACTTTATTAAAATCATCTTCTGTTTCTTTGTCTTGATCGGTTAAAAGCGCAACATCTTCCATGAAATCTGATAGTTTATTTACTCCTTGTTCGGCTGTTTCGCTAAAATCTTTTATACCATTTAAAAGTTCTTGAATATTTTCAAACCGACTAACACCCTCCGGTGATTTGTCTGTATATAAATTATTAAATAAACCCGTTTGTTTTGCTATTTCTTCAGCAATTGCATTGGCATCTTTCTGCTTAGAATTTATAATGAAATTATTTATCATTAATGCAAACTCTTTTAGCTTCTTCTGTGTTCCTTTATTGATGTTAATTTCTGCTTCTTCTAAATGGTTGATTATTTCCCAGATAGTTTTGTTATGTTTATTTGCAAACACGTTTAATCTTTGGATGGTTGTAGATCCAATTCCTCTTGTAGGGTAGTTGATAATTCGCTTAAAAGCTTCTTCATCATTTGGGTTGATTGCTAGTCGGTAATAAGCTAATAAATCTTTAATTTCTTTTCTTTGATAGAATGACAATCCTCCATAGATTTTATAAGGAATATTCCTTTTTCTGAGTGATTCTTCTAGTGATCGAGATTGTGCATTTGTTCGATACAATATTGCAAAATCTTTATGATGAGCTTGATTTCTCATTTGTACATCAGAAATTGTGTTTGCAACTAGCCTCCCTTCATCATTGTCAGAGCCCGTTTTTACAACAATTATTTTATCTCCTTTTGTATTACTTGTCCAAACATTTTTTTCAATTTGTTTCTCATTTTGTTTGATAATGCTATTTGCAGCCTCAACAATAGTAGAGGTGGAGCGGTAATTCTGTTCTAATTTGTAAGTTTTATAGTTAGGATAATCAACTTTAAAATTGAGGATATTCTGAATATTTGCTCCTCTAAATGCATAGATACTTTGAGCATCATCTCCAACTATACAGATATTTTCATTCAGTGCTGCTAATTTTTTGATTATCAAATACTGAACATGGTTAGTGTCTTGGTACTCATCAATTAAAAGATATTTAAATTTTTCTTGATATTTTAATAATACATCAGGATGATTTTCTAATAATTGGTATGTTTTTAAAAGTAAATCATCAAAATCCATAGCTGATGCTTTTTCACATCTTTGAACATACATTTGATAAATCCTCCCAAATTCAGTTCTTTTTGCGATTTTATCTTGTTGGTTAAGTTCGGATTTATTGTTGTATCCAGCAGGAGTAATAAAGTTGTTTTTTAATGATGATATTCTGTTCCTTATCATGCCAACTTTATAAATATCTTTATCTAAGTTTAGCTCTTTAATGATACTTCTTACTAAACTTTTAGAGTCGTCCGTATCGTAAATTGTAAAGTTGCTTGGATAATTTAATTTTTCGGCTTCAAATCGTAAAATCTTAGAAAAAACTGAGTGAAAAGTTCCCATCCAAATGCTTCTAGCATCTGATTCCCCTACCATCAGTTCTATTCTGTTTCGCATCTCTTTTGATGCTTTGTTGGTAAAAGTTAAAGATAAAATATTATGTGGAGATACTCCTGATTTTAGTAGGTGTACAATCCTGTAGGTTAATACTCTTGTTTTTCCTGATCCTGCTCCAGCAATTACCATTAATGGTCCGGTTGAATGCGTTACAGCATTCCTTTGTTCAGGGTTTAGTTTTTGCAAATAATCTTCCATAGTTATTTTTGGGAGTTCAAAAGTAATAATTATCAGATGTTAACTTAACTTTAGTGGTGTTTTTTTGAACAGATAAGATTGTTTTTGAAAGCTTCTTCTTTTCTCCGATATTTTTGTATTTTTGTAGAAAATACGAATACAATGAAGAAACTTATATTTTTTTTCGCCTTAATTTTAACTTTTTTTAATGCAAATGCAACTCATATTATGGGTGGTGAAATTACTTGGGAATGTATTAAAGATCCTACTGACCCTAATGTAGGATTGTATATTTTTAAAATGAAGATTTATCGTGATTGTGATGGTACAACCTTGTCAACTTTTGCTCAAACCCTAGATGTCTGGAATCATCCTACTGTAACTCAAATTGCTGTTGATTGGGTGATAAGTACTGATATTTCACCAAATTGTGATGTTATAAATAGTGGGAATGCAGCTTTAGATTGTATTAGTAATCCTGTAGGAGCTGTTGAGGAATATATTTATCAATCTCAACCAATAGCATTGCCTGGTATTCCACCTGCAAATGGATGGCATTTTACTTGGGATTCGTGTTGTAGAAATGGGGCAATATCTAACTTGGTTCTTTCTAGTACAACTTCACCTAGTGAAGGCTTTACTTTAAGAGCTTCAATGTTCCCCTATCTTGACGCAAGTGGTAATGCAATACCTGCTGATCCTTGTTTTGATAGCTCTCCAAAATTTAATGAAAGTCCAAAAACAATTATATGCACAGGCTATCCATTTGCTTATACTCATAATGCTTCTGATATTGAACTAGATAGTATTGTTTATGATTGGGATGTTCCTTTGGATGATATGGCATTTGGTCTGCCTTATAACCCTCCAGTAAATCCTGTTCCTTTAACATTTGTAGCTGGTTATGCATTTAACAATCCACTTCCTGGAGGTGTGGTTTTAGATGCACAAACAGGAGAGATTTCTTATAACTCAAATATTTCAGGAAATTTTGCTTCAGTTATTCGTGTTGATGCTTTTAAGTGCGGACAATTAGTTGCTTCAATTTATAGAGAAATTCAGGCAGTTTTAATCTCTTGTCCTACTTTACAGCCATTAAATACAATTAATTCACCACCAATTGTTAGTCCACCATTTCCAGCTCCAACTCCTTATTATACAGTAGTTTCAGCTGGTGATCTTGTATCGTTTAATATTACTGCTACTGATAATGATCTCTATGGAGGGACAGTTTTTCAAGATGTTACTTTAGAGATTACTGGTGGTCAAATTGCTGATGATTATGTAACTAGTACTTTATGTGATAATCCTCCTTGTGCCACTTTTGTGAATACTTCTGGTCAGGCTCCACCTATCACTGGATTGCAAATTGTAGAGGGTGTTTTTGAGTGGCAAACAGCTTGTAGTCATGTTGCTACTGATGCTGGTTGTGGTATAACATCAAATATTTACACTTTTGCTGTAAAAGCTTTTGATGATTTTTGCCCTGCAAATGCAATTACAATTGCAACAATTACTATTGAGGTTACTGCTGCAGATTCATTGCCAGCCCCTGATTTTGATTGCGCTTGGGAAGATGAGAATGGAGATATAGTTTTTAACTGGAATCATGCAGCAGGATCAAGTTCTTCAACTGAATATCATATTCATGCAGCTTCAAATATTGGTGGACCATACTCTGTAGTTGCTGATGTTTTTTATCCTAGTAATGATTTTACTACAGCAGTATCTTCATTACCTTCAGGATCAAAATATTTTTTCTTAACTAGTGAGTCAACTTGTGCGGATAATTCAGTCCCTTCTGACACGATATCACCTATTCGTTTTAGTGTAAGTAGTTTGGATGTAAATTGTTGGGATGATACAGATGGGGTTATTAGTATTGGCGTTGATGATTACATTAATGTATTGCAGTATAATTTTGCGATTGATGGGGTTGTTAATACTAATTCTTTTCCATTGGATACTGTATTTAGTGGCGTTTCTGCTGGTAGTCATGTTATTACAGTTGATGATGTTACTAGTGGTTGTGTGATAGATATTCCAGTTGTTATTTCAGCTCCAGGATTTCCATTGCAGGCCTTGATTAGTTCTCAGACTTTGAATTTGTGTTTTGATGATACAACTGCTATTGCGATAGGTTCTTCAGCAGGAGGGACTCCTGGTTATAGTTATGAGTGGTTTGAGTTTGGTAATCCTGTTAGTTTTAGTACTAATGATACTGCTTTTGGTTTGGGAGCTGGGAGTTATTTTTTAGAGGTAATGGATGCTAATGGTTGTGATACTTTTGCGTCAGTAAATGTTATCGAGCCCCAGACAGCATTGGGAGGTAGTCCACAGATCTTTGGTGTTTCTTGTAAGGGTGATGCTAGTGGTATGTTGGTAGGAGATGCTACAGGTAGTTGGTCTCCTTATCGTTATGAGTGGTTTGATATGTCGGGTAATTTGTTGCAGATTTCTGGTATGATATCAGAGCGAGATACTTTGTTTAATTTGTTAGCTGGCGATTATGTTTTAAAGATTTTTGATGCTCAAGGGTGTGAGGTGGAGTATGTGTTGAATGTGCCTGAGCCTTCAGTTGCTTTGGCAATTGATAGTATGATATTGATAGATGACATTGCTTGTTATGGTGATAGTGTTGGTAGAGCTATGTTGTCAGTTAGTGGTGGCCAACCTAACTATTATTATGAGTGGGATAATGGTGAGACTACTTTGGTAGCAGAGGAGTTGACTTCAGGTTGGCATAGTGTTTTATTGACAGATGATTGGGGATGTAAGCTGGTTGACAGTGTCTTTATTCCTGAGAATTCATTGATAGAATCAGAGTTGTTGGTAGATACGTCAGTGAGTTGTTATGGCGCATCAGATGGTCAGGCGAGTATTTCTACAGTAGGAGGTTCTTCTAGTTTGTATACCTATTATTGGAGTACCTCACAGGAGACTCCAGATACAGCTGCTGATATGCATGATAGCTTAGCTTATGGTAGTTATTATGTTACTACAAGAGATGATTTAGGATGTGAGGTAGTTGACAGTGTATTTATATCTGAGCCAGAACCTTTGAGTATGGAGGCTATGGAGTTAGATTGGATAGATTGTTACAATGATGCTACAGGAGAGGGAGTTGCTGTAGCAGTAGGAGGAACAGCACCTTATTCATTTTCTTGGGATAACGGAACTTGGGCAAGTTCTCAAGGAGATACACTTACTACTTTAACAAAGGGTGAGCATACTGTAGTTGTTACAGATTCAAGGGGATGTACAGCATCTGATACTGTAGTGATACATAATCCTGATTCTTTGTATATTAATATAATTGATTCTCTGACTGTATACCCTTATTGTATGGGAGTTAATACAGCTAGTTTATCAGCAGTAGCAACAGGAGGTACTGGTATGTATTGGTATGAGTGGAATGACAATCCAGCACTTCCTCAAACGACTACTACAGCCTCTGCTTTGCTAGCAGATAATTATTACAATACGGTTGATAGTTCATATAAGATTACGGTAACAGATGAGAAGGGATGTACAGCCTCAGATAGTACAGATATTTTGCAGAATTATGTAGATACTATGGGTGCAGAGACAGTTTTTATTTCTCAATATTTCAGTGGTGATACTGCTAACCCTAATGAGGTAAGTTGTTTTGGATTAAATGATGGAGAGGTAGCTGTTAATGTTTGGGGCGGTCATGGACCTTATACTTATGCTTGGATAGGAAATAGCTTTAGTGCTAATACCGCTACTATTACAAATTTATATGCAGGAGTTTATTCTGTTACGATAAAAGACACCAATGATTGTATGGTTAACACATCAGTCGAGTTAAAGCAACCAGATCAACTTGAATTTACTACATCATTAGATACATCATTAGAAGAGAGTTGTTTAGGTGCTTGTGATGGCGAGATAGTTGTAGATTTTATAACGGGAGGGGTAGCTGCTTATAGTGCTTTACTTACTAATAATACAACTGGGTTTACAACATCACATGCTATGGTTAATGATGTAATTACTGGAGTTTGTTCAGGGGATTATACAGTGAGTTTAATAGATACTAACGAGTGTTCTTCAATGCTTATTAGTGGAGGTAATGATCAGCAGTTAGTAGGAACGCCTGAGGTTACTGATGCAAATATAGATGTGGTAAATGGAGAGGTTTGTTATGGAGCATCAACAGGTGAGTTATCGGTTAATAATCCGAATACAGATACGAGCTATACTTATAGCTGGGAGAATTTAAATAACCCAGGACAATCGATAGCAACAACAGATACAGTTTCTAATTTAGGAGCAGGTACTTATATGTTATTAGCGGGCTATAATAATACTGATGGATGTATAGATACAGCTATTATTACAATTACTTCCTTAGCTATGTTGAATGTCACTTATCATGTAGTAACGGATGCTGATTGTTATGGTGCAAGTACAGGAGAGGTGGCCGTAACTGCAGATCCATTAGGTGTAACTCCATATACTTACTCTTGGAACAATGGTGATACAGATCCAATAGCAGATAGCTTGTCAGCAGGCACACATATTTTAACATTAACAGATGGGAATGGCTGTGATCAGGATTTTAGTTATACGGTAAATGAGCCATCAGCAGTAGTTGTAAATGTAACTGCTACACAGACTTATATTTTAAATGCAAATGCAACAGGCGGAACACCTCCTTATTCATATTCATGGAGGGAGCAGTCAGATACAAATACGTTATTAGGTGTTCAGGCTACTTATACTGTAGGTTCAAATGGAACTTATTATGTAGTTGTGACAGATGATAATGGGTGTGAGGAAACTTCACAGGTCACTACTTATAATGAGGGGACTACAGGCTTGGTTAATGCATCAGCTACTAATATAGAATTAAACATTTATCCTAATCCATTTAAGGATGCAACAACAGTTGATTTTGGAAGAGTAATTAAAGAAGCAACAATAACAGTAGTAGATGTTTATGGTAAGCTAATAGAAACACACAATTTAGAGAACCAAGATACTTACATCATAAAAAGAAACACTAAAGCCAGTGGAGTGTACTTTATGGAAATAGAAATAGAAGGAGAAAAAAATAAATATAAATTAATTGTAGAGTAGGTTATTAATAAATTAATGTTGCTAAATATTGTTTTAAAAAAACGACTTATTTATTAAAAGTTATATTTGCAAATTATTAAATGGAAAAAATGAAGAATAAAAATATAAGTATGGATTATAGATTAATAAACAGTACTGTCAAATTTAAGTCAGTATTTTCTCTATTTTTAGGGTTAATATTATCAATAACTACTTCAGCACAGAATTGTCAAATAATTGACAGTACAAATGTTACTGATGTTAGATGTCATAATGGAAATGATGGAGCTATTGATGTGGTTTTGTTGGTTCCAGGGCTATATACTTTTGCATGGAGTAATGGAGAAGTAACTGAAGATATTTTAAACTTATCAGCAGGAACATATAGTGTTCAGATTATTGATCAAAACAATCCTACTTGCTATCAAGATACAACTTATATTATCACTGAACCACAAGATGATTTATCTACAGCAGCAACACTTTACTCTGATGTTGGTTGTTTTGGAGATTCTAGTGGAGTTGCATATGCTGAGAATGCAATTGGTGGAACTTCTCCATATTCTTATCTTTGGAGTAATGGAGCAACAACACAGTTAGTTGTTAATCTTTGGGGAGATCCATCTGGGCAAGGAGTACCTGTTACGCATACAGTTACAGTTACTGATGATAATGGATGTATAGCTCAAGCGACTGTTGATGTTGTAAATTCTAATGCGCCAATTACTGGCACTGTAACGATTCTTAATCAAGTTTCATGTTTTAATGCTTGTGATGCTACTGTTGTTTTTGAAGCTCAAGGTGGGGTTCAAAATTATACTTATGATTGGGATATGGGACAGACTTTTAGTGGAGATGGATTTGATACTGCATTTAATGTTTGTTATGGAGGACATGATGTTTTAGTGCAAGATGCTGAAGGGTGCCTTCAGAATTTTACCTATATAGTTACTCAGCCAGATGAATTATTTACTGAAGCTGAAATGGTACAGCCTGTTCAATGTTTTGGTTTTGATGATGGTATGGCTTTTGCCTCTGCTACTCAAGGTACCCCAGCATATTATTTTGTTTGGGATAGTATCGCTGGAGTTTCAACTAATTACACTACTGGGCAGAATATTGATAGTTTAACTCCCGGAATTCATACCGTATATGTTACTGACGCTAATGGATGTACTGCTTATGATACAGTTACTATTACAGAACCAACATTATTAGAAGTCGATATAATCTTAGACTCTACAGTTTATGCTTATTGTGATAATACTAATTCTGGGCAGCTATGTGCAGAAGCAAGTGGAGGGACTCCAAATTACCAATATGTTTGGAATGATGTTTTACATCAGACAACTCCTTGTGCTTATGATTTGCAGAATGATCAATATATTATTGTTGTAATGGATGAGAGAAATTGTATTGCAACCGCATCATTTAATTTAGATTCAATAACTAATAGTATGAATGAAGATTCTGTAGTTATAGATATTACGCCTGTTACTTGCTTTGGTATTTATAATGGAGAGCTGAACGTATCTTCTGTTCCTGGAGGGTTAGGTGGTGTTGGTCCATATTCATATAGTTGGTCAGGCCCTGGTACTTATACAGGTGTAGGTGCAAATATTACAGCTTTGTATTTTGGTGATTATTCAGTTTTAATTACTGATGATAATGGTTGTGCTATGACGGTTGGAGAACATCTTCCTCAACCTGATGAGTTAGAATATACAATACATACTGTTATATACGAAACTTGTTATGGAGCTGGTAATGGAGAGTTTTGGATGTATGTTGAAGGTGGTACGGGTAATTATTATTATGATTATGATGAGATTGGGAATTTCAATGTTCCTCCATCACCAAATCCTTTTGCTACCCCTATACTGATTGTAAATGATAGTTTAATTACTGATTTACCTTTTGGTGTACATTCAATTTATATTACTGATGATAATGGTTGTGAAGGAGCAGTGATATGGGGTGGAGTTTGGCAAGATAATGTAGCTGCTGATTTAACTATTCCAACTCCAGATTTAACTTTTGATGCTACTTCATGCTTTAATACAAATGATGGTTCTGCTTTTGTAAATGATCCTGATCCCTTATATACATATACTTGGGAGGTTGATAATGCTGGAATTTCTTCAGGTGTTGATATTACTAATGGAGCAAATGTTTCATGGAGTAATTTTGCTCCAGGTGATTATTGGTTAGTTGCTCATTATGCTGACAGCGCTTCTTTTGGCATTCCTTATTATGGTTGTGATGCAGAAACTCCTTTTACAATTTTACCAGGTAATTTTATTGATGATGGTGGAGTTTCAAATATAAGCCATGTAAGCTGTTTTGGTTATGATGATGGAGGTATAGCTTTAAATGTTACGGGTACTTCACCTACTTTTACAATGCAATGGGATACAACATATTCTCATCCTCAAGGAAGTACAAGTGACCTTTTATTGAATTTAATTGCAGGTACTTATACGGTTGTTATTACTGATGCTGATGGATGTTCATTAACTACTGCTTATGAAGTAACTCAACCTGAAAAATTAATAAGTGATATTGTACCTACTCATGCTAGTTGTTTTGGGTTATCAGATGCGGGTGCTGATGTTACTACAGTTGCAACTTCAGGGACGCCTGTCTACAGTTATATATGGAGTAATGGTGATGCTACTGAGGATTTAACAAATGTTATAGCAGGGACTTATTGGGTGACAATTACTGATGCTCAAGGTTGTGTATTCACTGATACTGTTCAATTACTTGAGCCGGCAGATCCAGTTGCAGAAGTTGCAGCTGTTGATTTGTACATTGGAGATTATGATGTGAGATGTTATGGTGAATCTAATGCAGCTGCTTTAGCAACAGGTTCTGGAGTTTCTTTCGAATGGCTTGACGCAAGTGGTAACTTAGTATCTACTGATCAGCAAACTGATGCTATACTTTCAGCAGGAGATTATACTGTAATTGCTACTGATATTAACGGCTGTACAGATGATGCTCCAATTACAATTACTGAGCCAAATGAGTTAATTATCTCTGTAACAGATTTGCCTTATCCATCAGGTTACCAAATCTCTTGCTTTGGAGCAAATGATGGTATGGCAGAAGTTACTATTAATGGTGGAGTTGATGAAGCAACTACTTCATCAGGTTATGGTATTAATTGGGTCAATAACATTTCGTCACCACCAATACCAGTTTATGGACATCTTACTGCAGAGAATCTTGAAGGCGCAATTTTAGGAGCTCCAGATATCACTTATACAGTGACAGTTCAAGATGTTAATGGATGTGAAGATAATGCAACAACAAATCCATTTATTCAACCGATTGATTTTATTGCAGATTTTACTACTGCAAATTATCCTGGTCCAACTCATGCTCCTTTTTCAGTTAATTTTAGTGATAATTCACAATCAGATGAACCTTATTCTATTGATCTTGTTCACATTTGGTATTATTGTCCTGATACTACTTTTTTGAATTTTCATACTTGGCCTAATACTGTTGATATTAATGTAGATACCAATCTCTTAGCAGACTCACTTGTTGGAGATTCTTCTTATATTTTTGGTGCTGATATTAATTATCAATTTTCTGAAGAACATATTGGGATTGATACAGTTTCGTTCTATATTGAGAATAGTATTACTGGATGTCAAGATAGTATTAGTATTGGGATTGAAGTTCAAGGTATAACAAAAGTTGGTCCAAAAAATGATATTGCTAATGTTTTCTCTCCAAATTCTGATGGAATAAATGATGAGTTTACTTTTAATGAGTATGCTATGGAAAGTGTAGATGTACAGATTTTCAATAGATGGGGGCAAATGGTTTATTCTTGGGTTGGTGAAAATAAAACATGGAATGGAACTCATACTAATACAGGAAAAAAAGTTCCTGAAGGAGTGTATTTCTATATGTTTAAAGGAGATGGTGTAGATGGACATTATTATGAAGAGAAAGGTTCTATTACATTATTAAGATAAAAAAAATAAATAATTTTAGAGAATCCCTTTTTGTTAATTGGGATTTTCTAGTTTTTAAAAAATAGTTTTATGAAAAGAGTTTTATTAGTTTTAGCTGTATTGGTTGCATTTATTTCAAATGCTCAAATTATTACATCACCTGATACTGCAGTTTGTGGTAGTTATGAAGATACTTTACAAGCACTGAGTGCTGTTCAAAGTAGTATGTTTTCAGATGATCAACATGATGTGTTGTTAGATATTGGGTTTACTTTTAACTTTTATGGCTTACCATATACGCAATTAGTTGTTTCAGGTAATGGGTATGTCACTTTTGATGCAACTCAAGCGAGTAGTTATTCTCCTTGGAATATTGCTGCTGCTATTCCTAATCCAGGAAATCTACCAGAGAATGCAATTATGGCTCCTTGGCAAGATCTAAACACATTTATAGGAGGTAATATTTTTTATGGAATGACTGGAGTTGCTCCAAATAGAATGTATACCATTACATGGTGTGCTGTTCCTATGTTTTCATGCACTTCTGATCTACATACTTCTCAGATTGTTTTATATGAGGGTAGTGATAAAATTGAGATATTTATTGAGAACAAACCTATATGTACAGGATGGAATAGTGGAAACGGAATACATGGTTTAGTGGATGCAACATCTACAAATTTTGATATTGTTGATGATCCTGTACTTGCTGCTCCTAGAAATATGGGGCTTCAATGGACTGCTGTTAATGAAGGGTGGGAGTTCTTGCCAAATAACCCAGCAACTTCATATACTATTAATCCAATTGGATATGTTCCTATTATTGCCGGAGCGAACACTTGGACTGATGCTGCTGGTAATATTTTAGGAACTGGCCCATCTCTTCCTGTAAATATTTCTACTCCAACTATGTATTATGCAAATGTTACTGGAACATGTGCTTTTGGTAACTTATCAGATTCTGTTAGCATTATTGTGACTGCATGTTTTGTTTTAGATTTAACATCTACAGAAGCATCTTGTTTAGGGGATGATGCTACTCTTACTTGTACACCTGACACTCTGTTACCTCTTTGGGATTGTGAGTTGTTAGATATGAATGGTGCAACAGTAGATTTTATGCCAAATATTACTTCAAGTGATTATACTTTTAGTAATCTATTCCCTGGAACTTATGTTGTTTCAGTTGCTTCAGGAATTAATGTTTCTCAAGATACACTTGTAGTTACTCAAATACCAAATCCTGTAACAATTAATTCAAATCCTTTAGGTGTAAGTTGTTATAATGGTTCTGATGGTCAAGTTGCAATATGGCCGTCAGGAGGTTTAGCTCCTTATACTTTTCTTATTAATGGTAATCCAATTCTTAATGCTTTTCCTTTGGATAGTTTAGTTGAAAATCTATCTGGTGGTACTTATACTGTTTCGGCTATTGATGATAATGATTGCATGATGAGGGATACGGTTGAAATAACTACTCCTTCTCATCCTTTACAAGCATTAGCAACTTCAAAGGTTGTCGTGTGTCATGGTGAAGGTAATGGATTTGCGATAGGTTCTTCAGCAGGAGGGACTCCTGGTTATAGTTATGAGTGGTTTGAGTTTGGTAATCCTGTTAGTTTTAGTACTAATGATACTGCTTTTGGTTTGGGAGCTGGGAGTTATTTTTTAGAGGTAATGGATGCTAATGGTTGTGATACTTTTGCGTCAGTAAATGTTATCGAGCCCCAGACAGCATTGGGAGGTAGTCCACAGATCTTTGGTGTTTCTTGTAAGGGTGATGCTAGTGGTATGTTGGTAGGAGATGCTACAGGTAGTTGGTCTCCTTATCGTTATGAGTGGTTTGATATGTCGGGTAATTTGTTGCAGATTTCTGGTATGATATCAGAGCGAGATACTTTGTTTAATTTGTTAGCTGGCGATTATGTTTTAAAGATTTTTGATGCTCAAGGGTGTGAGGTGGAGTATGTGTTGAATGTGCCTGAGCCTTCAGTTGCTTTGGCAATTGATAGTATGATATTGATAGATGACATTGCTTGTTATGGTGATAGTGTTGGTAGAGCTATGTTGTCAGTTAGTGGTGGCCAACCTAACTATTATTATGAGTGGGATAATGGTGAGACTACTTTGGTAGCAGAGGAGTTGACTTCAGGTTGGCATAGTGTTTTATTGACAGATGATTGGGGATGTAAGCTGGTTGACAGTGTCTTTATTCCTGAGAATTCATTGATAGAATCAGAGTTGTTGGTAGATACGTCAGTGAGTTGTTATGGCGCATCAGATGGTCAGGCGAGTATTTCTACAGTAGGAGGTTCTTCTAGTTTGTATACCTATTATTGGAGTACCTCACAGGAGACTCCAGATACAGCTGCTGATATGCATGATAGCTTAGCTTATGGTAGTTATTATGTTACTACAAGAGATGATTTAGGATGTGAGGTAGTTGACAGTGTATTTATATCTGAGCCAGAACCTTTGAGTATGGAGGCTATGGAGTTAGATTGGATAGATTGTTACAATGATGCTACAGGAGAGGGAGTTGCTGTAGCAGTAGGAGGAACAGCACCTTATTCATTTTCTTGGGATAACGGAACTTGGGCAAGTTCTCAAGGAGATACACTTACTACTTTAACAAAGGGTGAGCATACTGTAGTTGTTACAGATTCAAGGGGATGTACAGCATCTGATACTGTAGTGATACATAATCCTGATTCTTTGTATATTAATATAATTGATTCTCTGACTGTATACCCTTATTGTATGGGAGTTAATACAGCTAGTTTATCAGCAGTAGCAACAGGAGGTACTGGTATGTATTGGTATGAGTGGAATGACAATCCAGCACTTCCTCAAACGACTACTACAGCCTCTGCTTTGCTAGCAGATAATTATTACAATACGGTTGATAGTTCATATAAGATTACGGTAACAGATGAGAAGGGATGTACAGCCTCAGATAGTACAGATATTTTGCAGAATTATGTAGATACTATGGGTGCAGAGACAGTTTTTATTTCTCAATATTTCAGTGGTGATACTGCTAACCCTAATGAGGTAAGTTGTTTTGGATTAAATGATGGAGAGGTAGCTGTTAATGTTTGGGGCGGTCATGGACCTTATACTTATGCTTGGATAGGAAATAGCTTTAGTGCTAATACCGCTACTATTACAAATTTATATGCAGGAGTTTATTCTGTTACGATAAAAGACACCAATGATTGTATGGTTAACACATCAGTCGAGTTAAAGCAACCAGATCAACTTGAATTTACTACATCATTAGATACATCATTAGAAGAGAGTTGTTTAGGTGCTTGTGATGGCGAGATAGTTGTAGATTTTATAACGGGAGGGGTAGCTGCTTATAGTGCTTTACTTACTAATAATACAACTGGGTTTACAACATCACATGCTATGGTTAATGATGTAATTACTGGAGTTTGTTCAGGGGATTATACAGTGAGTTTAATAGATACTAACGAGTGTTCTTCAATGCTTATTAGTGGAGGTAATGATCAGCAGTTAGTAGGAACGCCTGAGGTTACTGATGCAAATATAGATGTGGTAAATGGAGAGGTTTGTTATGGAGCATCAACAGGTGAGTTATCGGTTAATAATCCGAATACAGATACGAGCTATACTTATAGCTGGGAGAATTTAAATAACCCAGGACAATCGATAGCAACAACAGATACAGTTTCTAATTTAGGAGCAGGTACTTATATGTTATTAGCGGGCTATAATAATACTGATGGATGTATAGATACAGCTATTATTACAATTACTTCCTTAGCTATGTTGAATGTCACTTATCATGTAGTAACGGATGCTGATTGTTATGGTGCAAGTACAGGAGAGGTGGCCGTAACTGCAGATCCATTAGGTGTAACTCCATATACTTACTCTTGGAACAATGGTGATACAGATCCAATAGCAGATAGCTTGTCAGCAGGCACACATATTTTAACATTAACAGATGGGAATGGCTGTGATCAGGATTTTAGTTATACGGTAAATGAGCCATCAGCAGTAGTTGTAAATGTAACTGCTACACAGACTTATATTTTAAATGCAAATGCAACAGGCGGAACACCTCCTTATTCATATTCATGGAGGGAGCAGTCAGATACAAATACGTTATTAGGTGTTCAGGCTACTTATACTGTAGGTTCAAATGGAACTTATTATGTAGTTGTGACAGATGATAATGGGTGTGAGGAAACTTCACAGGTCACTACTTATAATGAGGGGACTACAGGCTTGGTTAATGCATCAGCTACTAATATAGAATTAAACATTTATCCTAATCCATTTAAGGATGCAACAACAGTTGATTTTGGAAGAGTAATTAAAGAAGCAACAATAACAGTAGTAGATGTTTATGGTAAGCTAATAGAAACACACAATTTAGAGAACCAAGATACTTACATCATAAAAAGAAACACTAAAGCCAGTGGAGTGTACTTTATGGAAATAGAAATAGAGGG
>ENA-UOXV01004149-UOXV01004149.1-marine-metagenome-genome-assembly--contig:-NODE-4149-length-16847-cov-5.515484_pt1 | contig 16847 bp, 17 predicted proteins | sample MGYA00238165_ERZ766961 | MGnify/ENA primary metagenome ERZ766961 (study PRJEB28924, sample SAMN03173240) | marine metagenome | biome: Marine; feature: Water; material: Subsurface seawater | place: North... | reverse complement strand
GATGGGATCCTATTAACGTGACAATCAAATACATTCATACATACACTAACTCGAACTACTGGCTCTGTTCCCATATCTAATTCTCTGGGGGGAGCAACCTCAGCTATCATTTGGACGATGCCATCGGCAGGCGAGATTAGCAAACCTTCACGTTCTGGCGTTACTCGGTCTGGGTTTCGAAAAAAATAAATACACCAAAGGGTCAGAACCAATCCCACCCAACCCAATGGGGCATAAACAACGTATAGAACCAACGACACAAGACTAAAAATTGCGATAAACGGCCATCCCTCACGCGCAATTGGGACAACTACGTTGTTAAGTAGAGAATCTTTTGTCATTTAATTTATTACTCAGCTTTCAATTGTGTAGGAAGTTTAAAAATTTGTCCTGGATAAATTAGGTTAGGATCACCAATTTGACTTGCATTTGCCTCATAGATTTCGGTGTATCGAAACCCGCTACCGTAAACCCTTGCAGCTATTCGCCAGAGACTATTTCCAGGTTGAATAACTACGCTATTTTTTTCTTTCTTAGCATCAATAACGGGCACTCTTACAAAAGGCAACTGTATCCTATCCAGGACTGTTCCCGACGAACTTACTTGGTCTACTCGTATTATATATTTTCCAGGTTTTAAGTTATCTTTAAGTTTAAGATCCCAAGTACCATTACTGTCTGCCGTTACTACTCCTACCAATAAATTATCAATATATACCTGCAAAATTGAATTTTCCTGAGAAAATCCGCTAAAGATAACCATTCCGCTATCATTGTAGTCGACCATCTTTAATATAAGAGCTGGCTTCTCAATTTTGTTTTCCTTGTGTTTACTTATTTTTGCTATTTTACTATCACTTACAACTTCTGGCTTGTTAGCAACAGGCATCTGAATCAAACGTGATGCAACATTTTTTGCCTCATTTCTTGGAACAACCATAGCCAAAGGTGTATCATCAGCCTTCCCCTCCAACCCTGCTATATTTTTTCCTATATTCGGAATAACAAGAACAACGGCATTTTCTGATTCTATAATCATCGTTGGATTTGTTATATCTCTCAATATTAAAATTCGACTTCCAGGCGCCAACCGCGTTTTTGGTATAAATACCCATTCACCTCTACCGTCCGCCTCTACTATACCTATAGACACATCTCCATCTAATATCTCTATGGTTGCACCATTTGCTCCCTTTCCCGCAATTACCATATTACCTTCAGGATCTACTCGAACTAAATCAAACGAAGGCTTATCAATATCTTGTTCGACAATCACTGTTCCATTGAGAGGTGTCTGTCGGTTCTCCGGCTTCTGATTTATGGTTTTATTTATTTGTTTGGATGGTGGCGTCAGTTGTTTCTCTTGTTTCAACACTAATGATTTAGACGTTTGCTGTTCTATCGGATCTTTATCGTTACTGTAATTAAGAACAAACGCTATAATCACAACAATGGTGCCAATGACACCAATAGCTATGGGGCGAGAAATCATACAAAAATGCTCCTTAAGCTTTTATCGATTTTAAGCTTGAAGTGATAACTAAGCAATGGCACTAAATATCACAGAAAATGAATTAACCAAAAGCTAATAAAAAATGAATGAGAAATAAATGAAAAACAAGCTCTCAGTCTGTGTCTTTTGTGGATCATCTAGTGGTTTAAACTCTGATTATGCTCAGGCGGCTAAGGAATTGGGGTCTCGCCTAGCACGCGAACAGATAAATGTTATATACGGAGGCGGAAGTACGGGATTAATGGGACAGCTCGCTGACGCCACATTAGACGCAGGGGGCACTGTGATTGGTATCATACCTGAATTTTTGCAAGTTGCTGAGGTCGGTCATTCTAAGCTAACAGAACTAATCGTCACGAAAGATATGCATGAGCGAAAAAGATTGATGTATGATAAGGCTGATTTGTTTATTTCGCTACCTGGCGGGACAGGAACATTTGATGAAACAATCGAAACAATGACCTGGTCCCAACTAAGTGTTTTTAAGAAACAAATCATTTTAGTAAATATCGCAGATTATTGGCGCCCATTTTTAACATTAATATCTCATGGTATAAGGGAAGGGTTTATTCATAAAAAAAATGAAGGTTTACTTACTGTTGTTGAAACACCAGCCCAAGTTTTAGATTTAATTAAACAACATTAATCGTTGAATTAGCTGGAAAGTCCCTTGATCGCCAAAATCAAACAGATTTTGCAAGAAAACGAGAATTATTTTATTTTTTTAACAACATAAGAATGATTCTAGAGAATATTTAAATAAATAATGCTTTAACTAGCTTTACAGAAAATATATGAAACAGCATAAGAACGGATAACGGTTACTGTTTTAAATATCTGCATCTGTTGATTAAGTTATGATTACTTGGAACCACATTTAAACAAAGAGGCGTGAATGATCGATCTAATGTCAATTGCACAAACCGAGGCTAAAGGGGGCGATCTATTTGGTGCGCTTCAAGCACTTTATCAACCAACGGATGTCAGACCCAAAGGGCATCCAGACGCTATTGTTTGGCAAGGTGGTAACTTTGATGGAAGTATTAAGCCAGTAGCACACTCGTTAACCGACGCCTATGCTCTCATAGGCACAATAGCGGCAGCGGATGTTTTAGGCTTGCCGTTTTATGCAGTACCAATGTGGTCACAATATCGTCATGACACTCAACTCGACTGCTTAAGCTGGTTTGGAAACATGCCATGCACTTCGATTAAATGGTCAACAGCAGGTGATGCTTACGTAAATGATGGCAAAGGCAGCCGGGTAGTGGTAATGGGTAAGTCGGGGAATGCGCCATTACGCACACAAGCTGGCGTGTATTGCAATGTGAGACCATACGGTCCTATTACCGCTGTCCGCTGCATGCCATGCTTGCCATATTCTCAGAACAAGGCAAAATTTAATGTAGATCCTGAAACCGGACTTATCCACTCTGAAATGAACTCTCCGGGAATACAGATGGCCTATGCCAATCGGCTATTTCTCAAAATGGTTAACGACACCGGGAAGATAGGGCGTGTTGCTATGAAACCAACTCAAGCTATGGAAGATGGGATCAATGCAGGCCTTCATGCCTGGTTACTGGAAGGAACAAAATTCAAGGTAGGCCGAAAATATGCTGTAAACCCATTTGAAGAACACAGAGAGAATATTGAAAAAATTATTGCACTATTACCATCGGACTTCAAAGACGGAATGGAAAACTGGGGAGGACAAATTGAGCAACATATAGCAGATACTAATTATGGACTGCTATTGTGGGATCTCATTGAACAACGTGACTGTATCGTACTGGCCACAGACCTCGATGGTGATAGGTTAACAGACTTAATGGCAGATGTATCTGATCCACTGCGTGACTTTGGGAAAAAGATAGCGAAACACCTTGGACATGACGTAGATATGTCCAAAGTATGGTCAGATATGGGATACACGACCGGAAATGGCCGCGATATGACGTCCATTATGCACCGCACGAGCGGTCCAGCTATTCACGAACAAACCCTCGGCTCGGCAGATGCAATGTTGCTTCGTTTGTTAGATGGGGATGAATCTATGGGAGGCACAAAACAACCCTACGACCCTAGAATTCATTTTGTCTTAATCCGAGATGCTTATCTTGATGCTAATCAAGGTAATGAGGAAATACGAGCCTGGTTGGATGATGTACTCAACAAATTTGATTCTATATATGGGCAATCCAGGCCAGGCTTTATTGAGGGTTACAAAGCTTTGAAGCAAGCAATAACTCCATGGGGCTCATAATAGAAAAATATTTCAAACGAGATTGATATATTCCAAACAGTCAATTGAAATTGATTGTTTGGAATAGCAGGTTTAATATTTCTCCAATACTTTCTATGCCCATGCACAAATTTTGTGTTTTTTGAATCAGAACTTCTCTTAGCCCTTATAGGAAATTTGGAATGACTGATCCCAAAATAGCTTTCTTAGCGTCGTCTACAAAACAAGCGATAGCTGCAAAAAAAGCGCTAGAAAAGTTGTATGACAGTATAAATATAGAGAATGCTGATATAGTCATCGTACTCGGTGGCGATGGGATGATGTTAGATGCGTTGCGCAGTCATATTGATAAGCCAGTAAAAGTATTTGGGATGAACAGAGGCACAATAGGCTTTTTGATGAATGAGTTCTCGAAAGAAAATTTAATTGAGCGGATAAATTCAGCGACGTTAGTTACTTTGCACCCACTACGAATGAAGGTTGAAAAAAGTGATGGCTCCATCGAAGAAGCAATAGCAATTAATGAGGTCTCCTTAATAAGACAAACCTCACAAACAGCAAAAATAAAGATAACCATCGATGACACTATCCGTATGAAAGAATTGTTATGCGACGGAATATTAGTTTCCACTCCAGCAGGCAGTACTGCTTATAACCTGTCGGCACATGGACCCATTGTACCGTTAGGTGCCGGGATCTTAGCAATGACGCCCATAAGCGCATTTAGGCCAAGGCGGTGGAGAGGAGCACTACTGGAACATAATGCGACGATAAAAATCGAAGCGCTAGAGATAGGAAAACGCCCTGTAAGTGCATCAGCTGATTCTACAGAGGTGCGTGATATAAAATCGGTGATCATCACAGAAGATCGAAATATAAAACTAAATATTTTATATGACCCCGATCATAACCTCGACGAACGTGTGTTAAAAGAGCAATTTTCTCCGTAAAGATTGTCCATATTCAGCTCTCAATATGTTATCTATAGTTCACTTTAAACTCACTTAAGACCGGATTAAATGGATGAGTGATAAACCAGACGACAGTAAAAAATCTTCACTAGAAAACTTCATACCTCCATCACACGAAAATGATGTTAGCATTGATGATAATGCTTTATTTATGAAAGAGCGACATAAGAAACATCAGAAGTACTTGAGAGCGGCTTTAAACACTCAAAAGAAAATAGAAAAAATAAGCCAGAATGAAGCATTAATAGAAGCGGCTAAACTCATAAAGAACGATAACTCTGAAGAATAATTAAACCCTCGTTGATTTAATTTCATTGCAATAAATTAGTAAGCTTATCTCTGCGATTATAGGAAAACTACTTTATGATTTAGTTTTACCATTTATCTAACTATTTAAATGGCAAGCGGAAAAGCGTTTTTGTGCAATCTCACGCAAAACAGGAATTTCTTCACGGCACCTAGCGGATGCCTGTGGGCACCGTGGATGAAAATGACACCCAGAAGGGGGATCAATCGGGGATGGAATTTCTCCTTTCACCGGAGCAAACTTCCTTTGGCGGGTTTCTAATCTTGGCACTTCGGCTAACAAAGCTTGTGTGTATGGATGATTTGGATCAGCAAAAAGTTCTGAAGTCGGTGCGATCTCAACCACACGACCAAGATACATTATAACAACTCTATCGCTTAAATGCTCGACAACTCCTAAATCGTGACTGATAAATAGATATGTAAGGTTGAGCTCCTCACGTAATCGCATAAAAAGATTGAGAACTTGCGCTTGAATAGAAACATCAAGGGCAGCTACGGACTCGTCACAAACAAGAAAGTCCGGTTGTACAGCTAACGCTCGTGCAATACCTATCCTTTGACGCTGACCCCCAGAAAATTGATGTGGATAACGTCGCGCATAACTTGGATCCAATCCAACTCTAAGCATTATCTCTTCTACGTAATTTGTAATATCTTTACTGTCCACCACTCCGTGAACAACTGGAGCTTCTCCAATAATATCCTGAACACGCATTCTAGGGTTTAGAGAACTCATTGGATCTTGAAATATCATCTGTATTTTAAGTGCTGCGGCTTGAGCATCCTGCCCTGTCAAACTATCTATTTCTTGACCTCGAAACAGAACCTTTCCATCACTAGGCTCATGGACACCAGCCACTACTCTACCAAGGGTAGATTTCCCACAACCAGATTCTCCAACTAAACCGACAACCTCTCCATCCTGGATCTCCAAAGAAACTTTATCAACCGCATATACAATTTCTTCACGGATATCTGCACCAAAACGTTGCGCAATTCTACCCGCAAGGTCTAGAGATTTGACGAAACGCTTCGATATTTGGTTGATAGTTACAATTGACTGTTTTTGAGCATTAGGATCCATAGATTAATCCTTCAGTTTGGGACTTACGAGTGCGTCTAGCGGATTGTGACAACGCAGTTGCCTTCCTTTATCCAGCATCGAGATATTTGGTATGATTCCACAATCGGCAGTCACCTGGGGACAACGAGGACCAAAGGAGCAACCTTTAGGTAATTTTAGTAATGACGGTGCCATGCCTGGAATTTGAGCTAGCGGAACTCCCCGTCTATTTCTGCTTGGAACAGAACTAATTAAACCATGGGTATAAGGATGCCTTGGATTATCTAGAACTGAATTTACACTTCCCTGTTCTACAATCCTACCTGCATACATCACACAAATATCGTCAGCTAATCCTGCTACAACCGATAAATCATGTGTTATCCAGATTAATGCGGTGCCTGTCTGTGAGCATAATTTTTGAACTTCATATAGAATCTGTCCTTGTATTGTAACATCTAATGCGGTGGTGGGTTCGTCTGCTACTATCAGATCCGGCTTATTCAATAATGCAATCGCAATAGCTACTCGCTGTCTCATTCCGCCAGAAAATTGGTGTGGGTACGCTCGCAAACGTTCGTCTGGAGATGCGATACCTACTTGTCCCAATACATCTCTTGCCCGTTGTCGGGCGTCATCTTTTGAAATCTTTTCGTGAGCTTGTATGGCTTCTATCATTTGGGTATCAATACGTAATACAGGATTTAAGGTCATCATTGGATCTTGGAATATCATCGAAATATTCAGCCCCCGTAATTCACGCATCCTACCCATTGATGCCGAAACAAGGTTTTCGCCTCGATAAAGTATCTCACCACTCACTACCCTTCCAGGTTCATCTACTAAGCCCAGTATAGAAAATCCAGTCACCGTCTTACCAGAACCAGATTCGCCAACCAGCCCTAGAACTTTACCTCTCCCAACCGAAAAGCTTACGCCATCGACAGCTCTAGCAATACCACCCTTTGTGAAAAAATAGGTCTTAAGATCTTTGACCTCTAGTGTGGGGGAGTCAGAAAAAGACATGGAAATTACCTATTTTTGCAGCCTTGGGTTCAGTACATCGCGTAAACGGTCACCAACAAGATTAATACTTACAATCGTTATCAGCAGAGCAATTCCTGGATAAACACTAATCCAATATTTACCGCTCAAAATATATTCAAACCCATTAGATATGAGACGGCCAAGGGACGGTTCAGTTTGAGGCATACCAAGACCGAGAAATGATAAGGTCGCCTCTAATGATATAGCATGTGCAATCTGCATAGTTCCAACGACGATCATAGGGGCTAAGCAATTTGGAAGTAAATGGCGAAACATTATGCGATTTTTAGATAACCCCAAGCAAACAGCTGATTCTATATATTCTCGTCTTCGTTCTACTAAGGCTGTTCCCCTAATAGTCCTCGCGTAGTAGGCCCATTGAACAACAACTAGTGCTATTATTGTTTTATCAACGCCCTTTCCAAGCGTCACAAGTAAAACAAGAGCGACAAGAATAGCTGGAAAACTTAATTGAATATCGACGATACGCATAAATACACTATCAATTTTTCCGCCTGCATAAGCTGAAAGCAAGCCAAAACTGATACCAATCAACATAGCAATAATACCACTACCAATTCCAACGCCTAAACTGATACGTAATCCATAAATCATGGCGCTAACCATGTCCCGTCCAGCTCCATCAGTACCCAGATACGCAATAGTACCGGACATCATCGCCTCTCCTGGCTCTAATCTACTATCAAGTATACTGACTGTCGCAAGATTATAAGGGTCGGTTGGGGCAATAAAAGGAGCCATAATAGCTACTAACGCTATCACTAAAATGATAAAAAACCCAAAAACTGCTAATCGCGCCTCACAAAAGTCTGAAAGGAACCTTCTTAGGGGAGTTTGAGCGCCTTCATAATTTTCTTCATCATTTCTATCCTCTGCCATAAGCTCTGGATTATTCTCGATAATAGTCATGATTTGATATCCTCCAATCGCACACGTGGATCCAGGATTGAATAGCAAATATCAACTACCAAATTAATAAAAACGAACAAAAATACAATAATCATAAGATAAGCTACTATAATAGGTCTATCCAATAGCCCTATAGAGTCAATTAAAAGCTTTCCCATTCCAGGCCATGCGAACACAGTCTCCGTGACTACTGAAAAGGCCACTAAACCTCCAAATTCCAACCCTAGAACAGTCACTACGGGAATGAGGATATTTTTTAGCACATGAACTAAGATTATCCTTGATTCTTTGAGACCTTTAGCTCGCGCAAACTTTATATAATCTTGGTGCATCACTTCCCGAGTTCCCGCACGGGCAAGCCTGATTACCATCGACAGTTTAAATAAAGCCAGGTTCACTGCAGGCATTAATACATGGCTAAACCCATCCCAGCTAAAAACACTTATAGGCATTCCCAAGATAATCTGAACATCACCACGGCCCGTAGATGGTAGCCAACCTAATAATACTGCAAATAATAAAATCATCATTATCCCAACCCAGAAGGTCGGCAAGCTAAAACCTAAAATCGACCCAGTCATAATACTTTTAGATGCTAAAGATTCTGGCTTAAGTCCTGCCCAAACTCCCAGAGGTATTCCAAAAATGATGGCTATTAAAAGGGCGACAACAGCTAATTCCATTGTTGCAGGCATTCTGTCCAAAATTAATAATAAAGCTGGCTCTTGGAATACGAAAGAATCGCCCAAGTCGCCCCTAATAGCTTTAGAGATAAAAATGCCATATTGAACCAAAAATGGTTTATCAAGCCCCATAGACTTAATCATCATTTCCCGTTCTTCTTGGTCCGCATCGTCGCTTACTAAAATTTCGACCGGGTCGCCAACCAAAAATACACCTGAGAAGACAATGAACGACATTATCACCACAACTAATGCTGACTGCATTAATCTTCTTATAATGAATACTGACATTATTTCCCCGACAGAGTCACTCAACTACTATTCAAAAAAACATTTATTTTAAGGGTTTAGTTCTTCAGGTTAGGGTTGTCTTTTCAGACAACCCTTTTTAACAAACAACCTGATTTATTTAACCAGCGTATAATCATAACCAGTAGTACGTTCGTCAGCTCTTGGGTCAAACTTTAACCCTTTACGAGTTGCCCAGGTGTTTACTTGGTAGTGTAATGGGATGATACCAGTATTTTCGCCAATTGCTATTTCTGTTGCCTTAGCTAGTAGAGCACCTCGTTTAGCATCGTCAACTGTTGCCAGTGCCTGGTTCAACACCTCATTCACTCTCGGGTCAGAGTGTCGGCCACGGTTTGAAGCTCCCATTCCTTTGGATTTATCATGTGTAGCCAACAGCGATTTAATTGGCGATGATGATTCCCCAGTGCCAGACCCCCATCCAACTAGGACAAAACTAAATTCAGGTAAACCACCTTTAGCTCCCTTGGAAGCGCGCTTAAAGAATACATTTTTAGGCATCGTAACAACTTTTGTCGGAATACCTTGCGCCGAAAACATCTGCCCTATTGCTTCACATATCTTCGCATCGTTGATATAGCGATCATTTGGGCCATGTATAGTCAGACCAAACCCATCACCCCAGCCCGCTTCTTGTAACAGCTTTTTTGCTCCCTTAGGATCAAATTTTTCAACCTGAAGTTTATTAGATCTGCCAAAAAAGCCTTCCGGCAGAAGTTGACCAGCAGGAATTGCAATTCCCTCCATAACCCGCTCAACGATTGCCTTTCTGTTTATCATCATAGACAGGGCTTTTCTGACTTTTGGATTTCTTAGTGGGTTTTTATTCATTGGCTTGCCATCCTTCGTGGTTACGAATGGAGAGCTGTCTCTAAATTGATCCATATGGAGGTATATAACCCGGTTAGAAACACCAGAGCTTAGAGAGAGTTTTGGGTTCTGCTTCAATCGTTCAACATCGGAGGTTGGAACATTATCGATAGCGTCCACATCTCCAGCCATTAAAGCAGCCACGCGAGCTGGTTCTGACTTAATAAACTTAAATGTTATCTTATCCCAAGGTTGCGCAATAGGTCCCGTGTAGCCATCAAATTTTTCTAATACAATACGATCGCCTTTTTTCCATTCAATAAATTTGTATGGTCCTGAGCCAATTGCTGCTGTTCCATTATTGAAATCCTTAGCAGATATACCTTTATTCTTACCGCCAGTTCCTTTTGCCTCACTCGACATAATCATGACAGTAGTCGTATCGTTTGGCATTAACGGATACGGTTTTTCAGTCATAATGTGAACCGTATAGTCATCAATTTTTTTAAGCGTTTTACCCTTTGTGTATGTTCGAAAACTCGAATTACCCCCAGTGTAATTCCCTGCTCTTTCATATGAAAAAATCACATCATCCGCTGTCAGATCCGAGCCGTCGTGAAACTTAATTCCTTTTTTTATTTTAAATTCCCATGTCGTATCATTAATTGGCTTCCAGGAAGAAGCGGCTCGACCAAACATTTTATCCATTCCAGGCGTCCAGTCGTTTAACCGATCAAATATTTGACCCAGCATACCATTATTTGGGCCAAGGTTGTGGAAATATGGGTCTATAGAAGAAGGTTCCGAACGAACACCAATTACAATATCTGCAGCGTGAAGTGGACCAGAAAGTGCGGCAACTCCAAGCGCGGCAAGTCCTATTTGACGTAAAGCTCTCATTTATGTCTCCTGTGAATTTTATTTTTCAGTTTTTTCCCAATAACTAACAGTTAACGTTATACACGCAACTGCTTTTTTTATACCATGACCGAAATAGCAAGCTCTAGCAATCCCCATAAAATTTATGCTTTGATGTTTATTAACGACCCCCTAGACTTCGATCATTATAGAAAGTATCAAACTGATCTCGTCTGAAAAAGGCTCAGTTTAACTATTTTTAATTGACCATTTCTCTAACTATGACGGTAACGCCTCCATTTTATATCTTAGACACATGTTTTGATGAAAAATAATAAAATAATAACTGTTTTCATAGCAATTCTGATTGGTACCGTTGGTGGCTTCATTTTTGCAATCATAAAAGTACCCTTGCCTTGGATGTTAGGAGCAATGGTCTTTGTAACTATTGCTGCTGTTTCAGGTGTCCCAGTTCTCTTACCGTTCATGCTCAGACAAAGCATGGTAGTTTTCATAGGCGTTTTACTTGGAAGCCAATTTACTCCCGAACTTTTTGACCAAATAAGCAGTTGGTTAATTTCTGTCATAGCGATGCTATTTTATGGCATAATTGTGATGTTTCTAGTCCTAAGTTATCTGAAGAAATTTGGTAATTATGACCCTATAACAGCCTATTTTTCAGCAGCACCGGGCGGCTTGAATGATATGACTATCATTGGTGGAGAAATGGGAGGTGATGATCGAATAATTGCACTCACGCAGGCCTCACGCGTCCTTTTGGTCGTAATGACCATCCCTTTTCTATTTAGGATATTTGGTGGATATGAAGCACCATCTGGTTTACTTCCAAAGGGACAAGGATTTGATCTGCCATTTCGGGAATGGTGCATTATTGGAATATGCGTGACACTAGGACCTTTCATAGCCAGAAAACTTAGATTACCGGCAGCGTTTTTGTTGGGCTCTTTAGTACTGACAGCAATTGCTCACATAGCTGGCTGGAGTAACTCATCACCACCTACCGGCCTCGTAGCAGCAGCCCAAGTTATTCTTGGTACAGCAATAGGGTGCAGGTTTACCGGAACGGATTATGGCGAAATAACCCGCGTTATCAAAATTTCAGTTGGATCGGCCTTTATACTAATGTCAACCGCAGTTGGTGCAGGGTTACTTCTAAGTGAAATAACAGGATTACCGTGGTATTTAGTAACGCTGGCGTACGCACCTGGTGGATTAGCCGAGATGAGCCTTATAGCTTTTGGAATAGGCCAAGACGTACCCTTTGTCGCAACACATCATCTTTGCCGGATTGGCATGGTAATTTTATTAGCGCCAATAGCATTCAAACTTATAAAAAAATATTTTTTCATAAAAACCATTGATTAAGGATCATGATCCTCAAGTAGCAACGCAGAGCCTGCAGTCCAGTGCATGAGCACCGATTCCCCTATACACAAATCGATATTCTCTGATCTGTCAGAATGGCTCATTGAAACATTTATTACGACATTCTCATCACCAGAAACTTTAACGTGGTACATAGAACTTCGCCCCAAATAGGTAATATTATTTATAATACCAGCCAATTTGTTATCGTATTGGTCTATATCGGTAAGCTTTGTTAATTGTATTTTCTCAGGTCTGACCCCCATAAGATAAGATTGACCAACAGAGATTTCATTTTTACCTTTGATACTAAATAAATCTTTCGTCAGCCCAGTAGTGACTGCACAGAGCTCTCCTTCTATTTGTCTAACCTCACATTTAATCAGATTAATTGATCCTATAAAATCTGCTACAAATTTATTGGACGGAGATTCATATAAATTAGTTGGCGATGCCACCTGCTTAATGCCACCATTATTCATAACAGCAATCCGGTCTGCCGTAGACAATGCTTCCTGCTGATCATGTGTAACCAGTATAAAAGTAATACCCATACTTTTCTGTAGTCGTACTAATTCCTGTCTCATTTCATTTCTGAGTTTTGCATCAAGTGCCGATAAAGGCTCATCGAGCAATAAAACCTTCGGCCGTTTTACTAATGCGCGCGCCAATGCAACTCGTTGTAGCTGCCCCCCCGAAAGCTGATGCGGAAACCTATCGTCAAGACCTGATAATTTTACAAGTTTGAGTAACGTTTTTACTCTTTGGTAACATTCCTTTATTGGGACCCCAGTTACTTTCAGCCCAAAAGCAATATTATCCAATACGGTCATATGCGGAAAAAGTGCATAGGATTGAAAAACGATATTAAGAGGCCGTTGATTTGGTGGAATATTTCTCATATTCTCATCATCGATAAACAATAAACCTGAATCAGGCACTTCAAATCCAGCCAGAACCCTCAAAAGAGTAGTTTTTCCGCATCCAGATGGACCAACTATCGCAAAAAATTCTCCTTCATAAATACTGAGATCTATTTCCTCTAAGGCATTTTTGATGCCAAACTTTTTCGTTACACCCTCTATCTTAATGATAGGATTTTTCACAATTTTCCAATTCTACTAATTTTCGCTCTGTGGACCCAGAGAGCAATACCCGCGGCGCAGAGTGTTATTAATAATAGTATCGTCGAGGCAGCGTTTACCTCAGGAGTGACCGAGAATCTTACCATAGAATAGATCTTAATTGGTACTGTGATAGTGTCGGGCCCTGAAGTAAAAAATGTAATCACAAAGTCGTCTAAAGAAAGCGTAAAAGCAATAAGGCCACTCACAATAAGTGCTGGCCGAATATGTGGCAGAAAAACATTTGTAAAAACTTGGCCTGGACTAGCACCGAGGTCAAACGCAGCCTCTTCTTGTTCTAAATTAAAAGTAGCCAGTCGAGCTCTTATAATTATCGCTACAAATGGGAAACTAAATAATATATGCGCAAAGGTTATCTTAGAAAGGCTCAGCGGCCAGGGTAAATTATTCGCCCAGCCTATTTGATTAAAGAAAACTAAAAGTGCCACGCCAATACATATTTCGGGCATAACGACCGGCAAAAGGATTATTCCTTCGTATACTGCCTTAAACGGGAACCTAAACCTCCATAATAATAACGCCGTTAATATTCCTAAGATTAAACTACCTAAAGTATTAAAAATTCCTATAGTTAATGAATTAATAAAGGCATCAATTAAACCATCATTTAGGGCGGCTTTTTCATAATATTTAAACGTAAAACCACGCCAAGTAATATTCCTGCGGCTATCATTAAAGGAAAAGATAATTAACACTAATATTGGGGCGTAAAGAAATATAAATGTTACGCACAAAATCACTTTAAACCACCATTGGTAAAAATAATCTAGCGACATCTTTGGGGCTTTATGGTTATTTTTTATTTTCATAATCGACGCTTATTTTTGTCGAGATATAGATTATTAAAGCATAGGTATCGTAAAGCTAAAATCCCAAAAGTCAGATAAACTAAAACCATCGAAAGTGCTGAGCCAAATGGCCAATCGTTAGCATTCATAAATTGCCTTTCTATTACATTGGCTATCATTTGACTGTTCGGCCCCCCTAGCAGTTCTGGAGTGAGGTAGGAGCCTAAGGCAGGGATAAAAACTAAAATGCAGCCCGAAATTATAGAAGGAGTGATAATTGGAATAATAATACTAGTTAATAATTCTAATTTGGATGCCCCAAGGTCTAATGCAGCTTCCAGTAACGTTTTATTAAACCCCTCAAACCCTGCATATAATGGCAAAACCATAAAAGGAAGGTGAACATACACAAGCCCCAGAATAACAGCCGTGTCGTTGTACAGTAAAGATAATGGCTCAAACGGCACATTAATTAGATCGGCGAACCATTCTAAACCAAAATTGAAGAATCCTCTGGTTCTAAATACAGCTATTAATGCATAGGTTCTAATTAGAAGATTGACGCAAAACGGTAATATAACAGCAATTAAGAGGATTGATTTCCAGCGTGGAGGAGCACTAGCTATACCTAGAGCTAACGGAAACCCAAATAAAAAACAAATGACAGTTGTTATCCCAGCAACTCCAATACTCTTGATAAGAGTAGATAAATAAATAAGATCCGCGGCCCGGATATAATTATTTAGAATCCAGCTGAGTTCTATATCAATCAGGCCTCGCTTCTCAGAGAAACTAAAGGAACCTATTATAGAAAGGGGAATTAACAAAAAAATTAATAGCCATAGGGTCGGAGGAATAAAAGTGAGCCAAAATATTAATCTATGACTTCCTACTTGCTTCATCATTGATCAATCTGATAAATTTTTAAAAACTGCTTTTTAAGCCGATAGCACACGGCTCCAAGCCTCGTCATAGAGACGCACTACGTCAGCCCCCAAATAAAAGGACGACTCACAGGACGATAGAGTTTCGTTAGAAGGATAAATAGCTGGGTTTTTGGAATAACTTTCAGGCATTAACTGTTTTGCAGCCTTGTTTGGAGTTGCATATTGTATAAAATCAGCAATCTTTGCACCTACGCTAGGTTCTAGGATAAAATTGATAAAACGGTGGGCATTTTCTGGGTGAGGCGCGCCCTTTGGAATAGCTAAAGCATCTTCCCACACAGCTGATCCCTCTTTTGGAACGATATAGGAAATATCTGGGTCTTCCTCCATCACTTGCAGTATATCTCCATTCCATTCCATAGTTATGTCTACCTCACCTGAAAGCAAAAGGTCTTGTCCATTATCAGGGGCAAAGACCTTAATATTTGGTTTCTGTTTAATGAGTAGTTTTTCAGCTTCTTTGATAATTTTTGGGTCTTTGGTATTTAGTGAGTATCCCATATACTTAAATGCGGCGCCCAGGACATCGCTCGCCTCACTAAGTAGTGCACATCTGCCTTTGTAGCGATCAGAGTCGAATAGCCACTTCCAGCTATCCGGCGTACTATTCATCTTTGATTTCCGATAACCTATTCCCATTGTACCCCACATGTACGGAAGAGAATACTTTCGGCCTGGGTCAAATGATGCATCAAAAAATGATTCCTGAATATTAAATCTATTCGGGATCATATCGTCATTTAGTGGCATAAGCATGTCAGCTAATATCATTCGCTCCACATAATCACTTGATGGAACGATGAGATCATAACCGGGGTTACCAACTTTTAATTTTGCAAAGAGTTCATCATTATCAGCAAATAAATCCATTTTTACATTTATGCCGCTTGCCACTTTGAAATCCTTCAGCGTCGTCTCGCCTATATATGTATCCCAGTTATAAAAATTCAGTTTTGGCGTTTCATCACACCAAGCTTGCCTTGAAATAAGCGAAAGCCCCGCAGCAACAGCACCTGTTCCCGCCAAAAATCTCCGCCTCGATAGATGCCCGCCAGGAAATAACTTCATTAAACACCCCTTAAAATTGATAACTACTCGAGTATTCTATTTTCAAATCGGTATATTTTTTTAATAGTATAATAGTGGTATAAATAGCTAGCTTAATTTTTAACATTTTTCTTTTGATTATTTGTCTAATATCAGAAGAAAATTTCACCCAAATGGTTGGAAAAAGTGATTAATAAAACAGTCAACACCGTCAACTTCAGAGAGGCGAATGCTAACGATAGAAGTGCGCTGGAAGAAATGATTGTGGCTTATTATCTTTTTGATCACCAAACTATAGATAAATCAAATATAAAATCTTCGTTGGATATCGCCCTTAAAAAAAATCCACATATTGTAATCTGGATAATAGAAGTGAAACAAGAAATAGCAGGGTATCTTGCTGTGGCTATTGGGTTCACAATTGAAGCTGGAGGGAAGGATGGTTTCTTAGATGAACTTTTCTTAAAAGAGAAATATAGAAATCAGGGCATAGGACGAAAAGCTGTTCAATTTGCTATTGGAATTTGCCCAACTCTGGGAATACGCAGACTAAGCTTAGAAGTAGAGTCTCATAATCTGCGAGCAAAGCGCCTATACCAAGACATAGGTTTTTTTACACATGACCGCATATTAATGTCACATTGGACAGACCAAAATTGAAAGGTACCTGCAACACATAGCGAAACAGACCAATCATGAATTCACGAAATACAGCTTTATCCGAGTTCATCACAGCCCATAAAGCTGTTGTGGACACATTAACTCAATCATCTATCAAGTCATTTTTGAATCGCTG
>ENA-UOXV01004147-UOXV01004147.1-marine-metagenome-genome-assembly--contig:-NODE-4147-length-16850-cov-6.256862_pt1 | contig 16850 bp, 18 predicted proteins | sample MGYA00238165_ERZ766961 | MGnify/ENA primary metagenome ERZ766961 (study PRJEB28924, sample SAMN03173240) | marine metagenome | biome: Marine; feature: Water; material: Subsurface seawater | place: North... | reverse complement strand
CCCCCGAGCCCAAGCGTCCCCCCCCACTCCCCCTCCCGCGCTCCCCGTCGACCCTTCCAACCTCCCACTCTGCCCCCCCTGCCTTCCTTGCCCCGTCTCCCCTCTCTGCTCGCGACCCGCGCGTCTCTACCTTTCATCGGCGTCTCCCGCCCGCCTGCTCCACCATGTCGCGACGGCGCTGGTGGCACCGGATTCCGACGAGGCGGTTCTGGCTTGGGCAGATAGTCGAGCTCCATGACGGGCCTAGTCCTGTCCTGGACCCCATCATTTCGCACCCCCCTTTCCCTATCCGGCAAATTCGTTTCCGTGGAACTTTTCTCGCCGCGCGACGCTCTCCCCGTGCTCTCCGCCCATCTCGAGGTCAAAGTCTCCCGGTTGCGCCCCCGCCTCCCCCAAAGGAGCGCATCACTACCGCTCCCCGCCCCCAATCTGCCCCCGAGACCAGCTCTTCCGATTATTCTTCGCTCCCAACCTGGCCCTTGATCGTGTGCTGCAACATATGTTCTATCCTGCCTGCGCGTGGGACACTGCAACGGAGGCAGCAGCGCCGTAACACCACCGGCGCCCGCCCGTGGCGCCCGGCTCAGCAGGGGCACTCCCGCGAGTCCAGGACCCACAAATGACGCGCCACGAAGGTTCAGGTCAGAAACCGTTCCCACGCCATGGGGCAATGAGCATCCCATCCCGAGTGCAACCTGTGCGCACCGCTGGAGTTCAGCTACCAGGACTAGAGGACCCATACTCGTATGGACAGGCATCTCGCACAGGGGTGCACTGATGTTTGGCAGCTAGCACAATCGCATGGCTGCCCCTGGCGCACGGGGTAACCGAGAAACCCGACACGGTTTGAGGCCACGTTGCAGCGGGCCCGCTGCAACGTCCCCTTATTCCCTGCGTCTTCTTTCGCACAATGGTCGGCACAAAATGCATGGCCGTGTCCTATCGAATTAAACAGACATGGAACTCACCAGGGTGAGGGCCCATGAGCTCCAGCCACGATTTCCCTTCCTGTGAAACCCGTACGCCTTCAGCCGCAGTGTCCTAAGACGGCGAGCTTTGTGTTCGCACAACTGCTGCGGGCAGAGTAGGGGCATCTCACCTTGTCGTGCGCCTGCGCGCCCACCCTTCTCCAGAGGTGGAGCATGGCATGGCTGCGCCTGCAGAGAGAACTGCAGACGCGGGCGGGCGCGGCGCGCAAGGGGCGTAAGCGGGCACTCCCACGTTTCGAGATTGCGTGAATGTCCACCTAAAAAGTCAAGGATAGCTGAAAAGTTGACATCCTGACAAGCAAGCAGGAAGATCCTGCTCGCGAAAGCGGGGCAGAGAAAGCGCGTTGCAGCATGGCTCGCTGGGATGACCTCTATCGCCTGATCGACCGGCCTGGTGATACCATCTCATCCGTCAGCGCTGCAGTCTAGCTGGCTGCCCTCAGACGATCGCTGTACCTGTGCACATGGGCGCTTCATGCACGTTGCTAGCCTCGACGGGACAGCGGACCAGGGGTGGGAACGCGTCGCGCACATCCAATGTGTGCGGCGCAGCCTAGAATGCCCACTGCCTGTGGGCAATGGGCATCCTTTCCAACTATACTTAGCATATAGCATTGGTTTTCTCTTCTCTGCGTCACTCAGTGATTTCGTTGCGCATAGAAGAGGACATCTGAGCCGCATACTGAGTCCTGTGCGATTGCAGGCCCGTTAGCCGGACCGAACTTCCAACCTGGGGGGGATACCAAAGAGATGCTGCACAATATGATTCGGGTGCTGGTAGTCGGCGCTGGGGGCCTCGGCTGCGAGCTGCTCAAGGACCTCACCCTCTCCGGCTTCCTCAACATCGACGTGATCGACATGGACACGATCGAGGTCACCAACTTGAACCGCCAGTTCCTCTTCCGTCAGGGCGATGTCGGCAGCTCCAAGGTCAAATCATTCCCTATGTTCCCCGCACACGCCACGCCAACCTTGACCACGGCTGCACGCAGAAATCGACCTAGTCAGGCACAAATCGACCATGCCTCTGCCGAGTTTTGGCTGCAGATGACACATCAGACGGGGGCGTGGGCAGGCGGAAACTGCAGCACGCTTTGTAAACACCCGGGTGGCGGGCGCGAATATTGTGCCGCACTTCTGCAAGATTCAGGACAAGGATGCAGACTTCTACCGCCAATTCCAGATAATTGTGCTAGGGCTTGACTCGCTAGAGGCGCGCCGCTGGATCAACGACATGATGTGCTCGCTCATGGAGTACGAAGATGACGGCAACGTCTCGCCTGGGACAAACATTCCAATGGTCGACGGCGGGACGGAAGGCTTGGCAGGGCACGTGAATGTGATCTACCCAGGCATCACACCGTGCTTCGAGTGCATTCTTCCGCTCTTCCCGCCGCAGGTCAACTTTCCGATGTGCACGCTGGCGGACATTCCACGAACGCCCGCACACTGCGTTGAGTGGGCAAAGCAGATCGAGTGGGACCGCGCGAGACCATTTGGGGCGGACGTTGAGCTTGACTGTGACAACAGCAAGCATCTCCAGTGGCTGTACGAGGTGTCGCTCAAGCGCGCGGAGGCGCACGGCATCGAGGGGGTCACGCTCAAGTTCGCGCAGGGCGTGGCTAAGCGCATCATTCCCGCGATCGCGTCCACCAATGCAATTGTGGCGGCGGCCTGCGCTGCCGAGTGCCTCAAGCTCGCGACGGCGTGCAGCCCACACATGCAGGCGGACTCGGGCGGGCACTACATGATGTACCAGGGGTCGGAGAGCGTCTTCACTAACACGATGACGCATGAGCGTAAGAAGGATTGCCCCGTCTGCTCGCGGGCAGCAGTCAAGATCTCTATCGGTCGCGCGGCTACCTTTGCGCAGCTTATCGAACAGATGAAGACAGACGAGCGCCTCCGCCTGAAAGACCCGGTCCCGCCTCGCCAAGCCTATCCCACCGCGCTTGCGCTTCCCGGCCTGCGCTGACGCCGCGAGCGGGTGCAGAGCTTGTCGATGCCGTGCGCCGAGAGCAGGAGTGGGATGCGGACAATTTACAACCCGCACGTCAAGTCCATTGCTGAGGCGACGCGCGCAAACCTGGACGCAACCGTGGGAAGCTGGGTAATGCAGTCAGGGGTGGAGCTCACGGTCGACGACCCTACGCTGGCAACCCAGAAGCAAATCGCCATCCAACTGGCTGATCCCGACCAAATGCAGACATGACGGAGCAGGTGTTACGCGCGCGCGTGCGTCAGAATCACTCTTGGAAGCTGTTGCGCCACTGTGCCGACCCTTGGACGCTGTTGCGCCACTGCCCCACCCCGCCCGATGCAGCCGTGGCTGCATCGGGCCGCACTATGTGCGCGGCCAGGCCACCGGCACGTGCTGCGCGGCACCTCACCGACCCGGCGTGCCCGTGAAGAAGTAGACCACCTTGCGCCACTCCTCGGAGGTGGCGAGGCTGGTCTCGCAGCCCGCGCGGTACCCGCCCAAGTTGCCCAGCGCCCACGAGACGCGGCGCTCACAGTCCACCGACGCGGTGTCCTGGTCATCCAGCATCACGCTCTCGTTCTGCGAAAAGCCAAATGCCTCTTCGCGCACATACCAGTAGACACCGTTGTGTAGGTGCACGCCTGTCGGAAAAGAAGTGGGGCTCTGCCAGATATCCCCATCTGTCGTTGAGAGTGGCAGCGGATTGATAGCGTTTGCGCGCGTTGCTCCCATCGCCACGACAGCAAGCGTGCCGCTGTCTGTCCGTTTGGCGCCGTAAAGGAAGACAGAGGCCCCGACCGAGGCCTCGTCCGTGCACACCACATTCGTCTTGCTGGTGACCGACTGGTACGCCCCGTTGTAGCACTCCTGCCACTCCCCCCCTGTCGTGATGGTGGTGATCGGCACGTCGAGTTGCACGCCGCTCCTCCAGTAGAACATGCAGATGCGGTCAGCCGAGACGGTCCGCCCCCCCGAGCAAATGCAATCCTCGAGCACCGTACTGGCCAGCTGCGAAGTGTTGGACCCCGTTGGGCACGACTCGCACGCCACCTGCCCCGCAGCTGGCTGGAACTCCGCGAACGGGCAGGCATGGCATACCGTCCTGCCGGCAGCCGGCGCAAAGTGGCCCTCCGCGCAGAGCGTGCACGTCGTCGAGCGCTCAGCGCCGGAGAAGGCTCCCGCCGAGCAAGGGGTGCACTCAGAGGAGTTCGCAGCCCCGGAAAAGGTTCCCGCAGGACACGCGTTGCAGCCTTCCGTGTTCTGTTCGTTGAGATGCTGACCGGGAATCGACATGAATTCCCCCGGAGGGCAATTCAAGCATGTTGTCGACTGATACGACTGTTCCGAGCGGGTCCCGACGGGGCACACGCCGCACACCGTCTGCCCGCTGTGTGCCGCGAATGTGCCAGTAGTGCATCGAGAGCACTCGGATTTCCCCCCGAACTGCTGATACTTACCGGGCCCGCAAAGGGTGCATTTGGAGGAGCCTGCGGATTGCGCGAACGACCCGCGGGCGCAATCGAGGCATGCAGGCGCGCCAGAAGGCGAGAACTTGCCCTTGCCGCACGCATCGCAGGGCTGACCCGAGACCGAGGTGAAGCCGGCCGAGCAATTGGTGCAAGCGGTCGCGCCGGGCAGTGACGTCATGCCGGCGGGGCACTTCACGCAGGGGCTGGCCGCCTCGTAGACTGCGCGGAACGTGTTGGCCGGGCACGGGGCACACTCGAAGTTGTTGTTCTCAAAGAGGCCGAGGTCACAGATGCAGAGGGCACGTGCGTCTGCGCCGTCGCCCTCGGTCGTCGCGTTGGCCTGGCACGGTGTGCAGAGCTGGTTGTCGACGCGGTCCTTGAAGTACCCGCGGGGACAGCGGGTGCACGTCTCGCCGTTGAGGTAGAACCCGGGCGAGCAGTGGCACACGTCCGTCACGGGTTGCCCGATGGGCAGCACCGGGACTGCCGAAGTCTGCGAGACCTCAGCGTTTAAGGGACACGGCTTGCACTTGTTAATGTCGTCCTGGATGTCCTGGAAGTACAAGCCCGCGTCGCACTGCTTGCACTTGACGCCCGTCTCCTCGCGCGTGGCTGGAGGGTTCTCGATGTAGCCCCCGGCACACACGCATTGCTCCGCCGAGGTCCGCTCCCTTCGTCCCTCCGTTGTGGTGTGCTCCTCGCACGGCGTGCAGGCCTTGGAGCCATTGTTTGCCGCGAACGTATCCGAGGGGCAAGCTTGGCACACTTCTACGGCAGCCTCTCTGTTGGATGTGCCCGCAGGGCAGTCCCTACAAGCAAGGCCTTGCAACGCCGCGTACTGCCCTGGGCCGCACGCAGCACACACCGGCTCGACGCTGTCGAACTCGGCTGTCGCGCCGCCGTCAGCAAGGCGGCACGACACGCGGATGTTGGCTCCTGTTCCGCCTTGGGCGGGATTGGGGTCTGGGCGCAGGACAAAGCCAGGGTCGCACGTCACCAGCGCGTAGGCGCCGACAGCGACCGGAATGGACGGTACCACAGAGCCGTTGCCGGGCTGGGGGTACACACCGCACGAGGTGGCGGTGGGCGGGGGCGGGGCCGGTGTGGTGGCCGGCTCAACCGCCTGCTTTCCGGCGTCAGATCCCAAGACGACGCGCGTGGGCGCGTCGGCGGTGGCCTCCAGCCCCTCGCTGCGCAGCGCCTCCGTCAGGTCGGTCGAGAAGTTCCCGCCGAGCGCGCGCTGCCCGATGGCGAGCGCGCGCTGGCTGTCGCCGTCCGCTGCTACGATCTGCGACTGCACCTCCACCGCTGCAGCCAGCAACGCGCGCTGCGCTGCGCGGCGCGTCGTCCAGTCCACCGTACCCGTCACCACAACCTCGTCAGAGGGCACCAGTGCAAGAGTCGCTCGGAGCGACGCCACGAAAGCCTGTTCCGCCGTGGGCGACCTGTCGAAGTCAGCCTTGGAAAGCCCGGCGAGGCGCACTGCCATCTCGATGAAAACTCGATCCACTGAGGCGGGCGGCGGTGGCGGCGGCGGCGGCGGCGGCGGCGGCGAAGCAACTGCGATCCCGATTTCGTCGCCGCGCGAAATGATGAAGAAGACAACCCCCGTCACGATACCGCCAAGAAGCGCGAGACAGACGAGAGTCCAGAATGCGACCCTCAGCCAGTTGGTCACTTCCTTCACATGCGCCTCCTCCTCCTCTTCCTCTGAGTCGTCTTTGTCCGCACTCACGTCAATGTGGTCATCGTCGTCCTCGATCTGCAGCTTCACCTCCTCGAAGGGCGAAATGCGCACGGTGAGGAAACTGAACTTCTCTCGGAGGCGTTCGGGGGTAAAGAAGATCTCGTCGTCCTTGACGAGGTAGTGCGGGTCGTCCACCATCCACGGCTCCTCGATCACGGTGAGCGTGCCTACCTCTGATAGCCACCGTGGGTACATCTCGCACGGCTCGCTGAGATAGATGGGCAGCGAGTCGATTTCTTCGTTGCCGCCCTTCACCGTGTACGTGAGCCACAGCGGCCTGGCCGTGCAACCGCGTCAGTCGCGCGCAGAGGGGCTGAGACCGGGCCGGGTGCACACGCAGGAGGGTGGTGCAGGGGCCAAGGCTGGAAGGGACCGGAAGCCGACGTGCTCGTCCATGTCCGGCTCGTACTTGGCGTGGACGATCCACGCCCCCGCGGGCTTGCCGTGGAAGAGCGCCACGATCCGGTCGTCGTCGAACACTGGGTACGGGTCCTTTTCAGCGAGCGCCGCGGCCTCCTCCGTCTGGCGCTGCTGCAATGCGCGTGCAGCCTCCTTCTCATCGCGCTCAATCGCGTAGGGCATGTCATACAGCTCGATGCGCATGTTGGCGAGAAGCAGCACGGGCGTGGTCTGCCCGAGGAGGAATATCTGCATCGCACCGGCCTTTGGCTTGCGAATTTGGGTGACCGAGCCGCGGGCTTCGCGGTCGCCTTCGAATATGGACACGATACGAACACGGATGCCACGCGTGAGCACATTCGTGAGGCCCTTGAGCAGTGTGCGCTTGGTACGCTCTTCCGCAGGTTTGTACAGCCGTCCGCGGACTGTCATCTGCCACGAAAACCCGGTCTCTACCACGATCACGGCCTTGGGCGGTTCGTTCCAATCTGGCTCCATTTCCCAGACACCGCTCCGCTGGGATTCAGAAGAGTCTGAGCGGTCCTCCAGAGACTTACCACTCGCAAAGGTTGCGGACACATCCTGGAGGTTCCGCACCGACGTGCCTAGCTTCTGGGACATCCGCATGCTGCCTCTCGCCCTCGTACTAGCCAGATCGTCGCGGCCAATCATTGCCGAGCGCGCCTGGTTTACCTTGAGCGACGTCAAAGGCGTGCCCTGCTTTGTCTTGTCGTCCCCGTTCCCCTCCTCGGCGGAACGGTACTTCTGGGGTCCCGCAGGGCTCTCGCCCTTGCCGTTCTGCAACTCTCTGTTCATCTCCGACAGCGAGTGATCGCGTTCCTCTTCTGTGAGCGATGGCGCTTGCCGTGAGGGCGGCTCAGAAGGTATGAGATCCAGATGCAGCGAGGGCGTTCCCCTCGAGCTCTCCTCTCCTTCTCGGAGCCACCGCAGCAGTTCCTGGCCTTCCTTCGAGTTCAGCACGCTCTGGTGCTCTGCGGGAAGGGCTGTGGAGCCAACATCGCTTAGCATATCTTGATCTTCGTCCAGCGGCGGGTAGCCGAGCATCCCGTCAAGCCTGGCCTGCTCTTGCACCATTTTCAAAGGAGGTGGCAGAACCCCAGTTGCTGCTCAAGTCCTTCCCTCTGGTTGCTCTCGCAACACTTTGGGCGTCTTGTACAGACTCTTTTGTCGATCCTTCTCCAATTAATACAACAGTGCCTCCCCTGCACGACGGATTCGAGTCATCTCATCAAAGCAATGTCACGAATGTGCGACTAGCGCAGCGCTGATCAAGACGCTATCGCCGCTGCGCTTGTCACCATTTCGACACCGTGGCCTGATTATGCTACTTCGCCGGCCAATGGTGCCGTATGTTCACTACTTCACAGGAAAAGTGGCAGGGGAAGATCATGGCGGCTAGTAACAAGTACGCGCGGCGGCGGGTTTCCCGACGCCGTCCAGCTGTTGCACCGCGCCGTGGCAATGCGGACAGGTGGAAGCGGGCGTTGAATGACAGCGGAAAGTGAGCAATAGAGAAGAATGCGCGGGAATACACCGTGGGGGTCGTTTTTCCTCAGAGGGCCCCGGCGCCGCCAGACATGGCACCCCAGACGAGGGGGCGGGCTTCAAGTCCCTCTGTGAGAACTGTGAGAACTCATCCCAGACTACACAATTTCGGTAAAAGTGGCCAATTATCGACTTTGGAGACGAAGTCATTTTCGAGGCGCTCGAATTAGGTTGTCAGGCCGTAGAAATGGAGCCAGATGAACGCGTCGGTGCGCCCGCGCTGTCGCCCCTGAGGCGGCGAGTGGCCATTGGCGTGCTTTCAGGATCACTAATTGTAGCCATAGTCCTGCTTACCGGGTCCTCAGACAACGTTCCCGCAAGATTCGCGCTTGCCGAGCAGGTTTTTTGCCGTCCCTGTCAAGCGTTGCGAGGCAGGAGCGGGCGCGGGTTCATTCGCACCGGGAAGGCAGTTCGGGGCTGGGATTGGTCTGTGTGAATAATTTTTGATGTATTCGTGTTGCTGAGTCCGACGCGCTGAGCAGGGTGCTGCGAGCAACCTGCAGGCCCTTCAGGAGGCCGTGATCCGCCGGCGGGAGAAACTTGCTGCGATCAACAAGGCCACCGCCGCCATGACGCCGCTCCCTCACGGTGAATCATAGCACATTTGCGACGTTAATCGTCCATGGTTATCCTTGCAGTGATATGCGGCGCGAGAAGTTGTGTGCAGCGGTTTCTGTGTGTCTGCTTTGCCCGCTTCGCTGCTTGCTCCATTATTAACGCGCAAACCTGCGTGCAGCGACGGCGCTGGCTGCCACAAAGGTGAAGGCGATTACAAAAACGGAGACTCCTATGCAGCAGCATATGAAGGAGATTCCTGATGAAGCAAATCAGCAGCAGCAGCAGCAGCAGCAGCAGATGCCTATGCCAGCGGCACCAGAGTCGATGCCTACGTCGCAGCAAGTGGCGCAAGAAGTGGACGGTAGTGGCTACCAGCCATACCCGCGCGCCGAGTATGCGCAGTCGGCTTCCAGCACCTTTGATACCGCCATGGCAGCGCTGCACAGGCAGCAGCCGCCGTCACAGCAGGAGCAGGAGCCGCAGCAGCAGCAGATGCAGCCGCAGCCGCAGGAGCCGCCGCAGATGCAGATGCAGATGCAGCAGCCGATGCAGCAGCCGATGCAGCAGCAGCCGCAGATACAGCCGCAGGAGCCGCCGCAGATGCAGATGCAGATGCAGCAGCAGATGCAGCAGCAGATGCAGCAGCAGCCGCAGATGCAGCAACAGCATGTTCTGCGGCTGTCGCAGCAGCAGGGCAAGTTTTCACCGCTGGCGGGGGGTATGCAGTACGTGCAACAGCCGCAGGGAGAGTCAGGGGGGTACCAGCCGCAAGTGTACGGACAACAAGGGGCTGTTGGACAGCAGGGAATGCCGACTCAGATTCCTGTTCAGATGCCGCAGCAGCCAATGATGCAGGTGGCGCAGCAGCAGCAGATGGCGCAAGTGGCGCAGCAGCAGCCGGGGGCGCTTTCCACGACACTGCTCCCTGCGCCGGAGGAGTCCAAGCCGTTAGAGTCCATCGGTGACAAGCTCTTCAAGATCTTCACCGCGCCCTCCGCGCCCGCAGTCTCAGTGTCGGCAGCGAAGCCCAGCGCGCTAGCAGAGCGCCCGCAGAGCAATTCCAGAGCAGATGCGCACGTTGCTTCACCGAGCGCTGTGGCCGCGACGGTAACCGACGCTGCGGACCGTGGCTTCTTCGCGCTATGGAGCGCGGCCGGAAAAGGGGGGGCGAGTGACAACTCTGGCAACGGGGACGGCGCGACAAGAGTGCCTTCGGGGGATGGGCGAGCACGAGATCCAACAATGGAGCACGCACGCGCCGACACGGTGCATGGGGGGCTGGCAGCAACGGACAAGCAAGATGGGAGCTACGACGGCGTGTTGGGGGTGCGGCCAAGCCGTCCTTTGCCTTGCTTGCCGCGGCCATCTCACGCAACACGTCACACCGCGTGCCGTGCGCGAGCGCTGACAACTTGACGTGCCACTCAACAGGGCCCCTTCGGTTCGGCGCCGCCGCCACCAAGCCCGGATGCGCTAGACGCATACGGCATTCCGCAGGGCGGAGCCGCCGTCGATGTCTAGGGTGAGCGTGGTGTTCAGGATGGTGCTCCCTATAGAGAGAAAGAGAGTAAGAGAGAAGCTGTAGGTGATGGAACAGCGCGGGTGCAACACAGTCGGGCTTGTGAAATGCCAATGACTTGTGAAACGTCAACAATTTGTGGAGTTGATTCGTTTCGGCAGGAGCGCGACTGCGCTTCTGTCCGGCTGCGCTTCTGTTGCGCGAATCTGGAGCGCGCAGATGCGTCGAGCTGATAGCCTCCATCGCATGCACGTACAGGAGCATGCCTGGGGCGTCTTGCCGCGTCCCTCACGCGAACTAGAGGTGCGGGATTATCACCCTCTGTACTATGTACAAGTGCAGGTATCTAGCGTGTCACCTAGGTGAGATACCTAGAGAGGTCGTGCGTGAAGTCTGGGCCGTCGTAGCCTCTTGGAATCGCGAGGTGGTCGTCGGTCCTGGAAACCCGAAACGGTCAGCAACTACGGGTGGGTACTGTTTGTGCATCGTGTGATCCGCATCCATTCAGTGGGCGCACTTGTATCTAATAGGGCACTCACGTTCCCAGCAACCGCATCGCGTCCATCGTCGAATCATCGTACGCTGAGAATGGCTGTCAGCACAAATATTCCTCAGTTGACTGCTCAGAGCCGGCCACAGAATGCATTGACCCTGGCTAGATGCACCCATGGATGCAGAAGTCAGGCACCTGCACACTGGTGAAACTGCTGAAGTCTTCGCCCATTGGCTGGACTGTATATGAGGCGTCGTATGGCTGAGGAAGCATGAGCCCCGCCGCTCCATCACACGTCCGCCCACACAGTGCCCGCAATGGAACCAGGGCGAGAAGCATTCCAACCACGGGGCACCCGACGAAGACGCGGAGGATGTGAGGTCGGTGATGCGGCGATGCCTCCGTTCGAGACGACCCTTCCAGCTCCGATAAGCACACCTATTTTAGATGGGATATCCGCTTTGTGCACAAAGCGGAAAGCGGAAAGTTCCGTTGTGCGCTTGCTTTTTTCCGCCGAGATCTCTTCCACGACTCAACAGAGTCTCCCAGAGAGAGGGAGCCCCGACCGTCCTTCCGATCGCCGCGTGCTCCGAACAGCGCGCACGTCCAGACCTGAAGTCATCCGCGAGACAGGAGGGAACAGAGAGTTCTCGACCTACCCCAGAGAGCGAGTACTGCTCCGACGACTAGCGCGCGCGGAGCCGAGGATCAGACGAACCAGGCCAGAGTGCAACGCGATCCCGTTGCCGCATTCTTGACTAGGATGGACTTTTCGTTCCTTCAGTCGCTCACTGGGCGCTCAAATGAGCCCAGAGTGCAGAAAGCTGCGCCTCAGCCGCGTCCGGCCCTGCAGCCGGTGAAGGCGAATGTAATCCAGCGCATCAAGACGTTCATGGGCGAACCCGCGAGTGATGCTGGTACTTCGGCGATGAAGAAGGTACCATCCTTATGGTTGTTGGCCGAGGGGAGCGAGATGCTTGCGCGAAGTGCCTGATGTCCCTGTCGGAATGTAGCTGGCTGTTATTAATGCTTTACTTCAACCAGGCGAAGACACCGAGCGAGACCCCAAGCAAGCGTTCAGTAACAGGGACGCCCGTGAAGCTCCTGAACGTGTCCACAAGCAATGTCACCCCAAAGGTCGGCCTTCACGTTCGCCTTTCAGTTTCCCTTCGTGCACGTCTCTCCTTCGCCAGTTTTCAGCCCATGCCACATCATGTGACCTGTTCGCTTGCCTGCCTCAGTCGCGTGCACGGAGCGCCGTGATGCTCTCGGACGATATTATGCACCTCGTGATGGACCATCTTGATATGGAAACTGCGGTGTGGACCCAACACCCCCAACACCCTCGGGGCCGTGCGCAAAGAAATTGAAGCAGATCTGTGAGATGCGCGCTGCAAGTAGATCAGCCAAGTGACTCCTTCGGGGTCCATGCTTCGCAGTTCAAGGCACGTGCTGTCTGCAAGTCTTGGAAGAAGATCGTTTCAGAGGCCGGGATGGAACCACTGGAGGCCAACGTTACGGGTGAGGCGCTCATTGACGGCATCCAGAACCAGAGGATGCTTGAGAGCAGTCTCGAGCGCGAGGCAGCTATCTACAACGAGAAGCAAAGGGCGGCCCTCGCGGGTCATATGACCTGGCAGACAGAGATCACGCCGACGATGCGAAAGACCCTCGTGAACTGGCTGGTCGAGGTCCACTTCAAGTTCCGCTTCCGCGAGCCGTCCCTTGCGCTCACCATCCAGCTTCTGGACCGGTTCATGTCCATGGACGTGGTCACGCGCCGGCGTTACCAGACGGTGGGTGTCACTGCATTCATGCTTGGGGTGAAGTTCGAGGAGCGGCACAACCCTTCCCTGGGCGATCTTTCGTACATCACAGACTACTCCTCGTCGCGGCAGCAGATCCTCGACATGGAGAAAGAGATGCTCAACGCAGTCAACTACGACTTGGTGCATCCCAAGCCGACAGACTTCATGACGCGCCTTCTCCACGCATCTGGCCTCGAGAAGCCTGCGCAGAACCACCTTCCCAAGGGCGAGTACACGGCAGTGCAGGCCACAGTGCACTTCTTCCTCGACGTGATTGCGCTCGACCAGCAGTTCCTCGGGATGCGCCCCTCACTCCTCTGCGCCGCGGCAATCTCGTGCGCCCTGACCGTTGCCGGGCGCCCTGCCTGGAACCGTAAGCTCGGATTCTACGCACAATGCACCAAGGAGGAGGTCACCTTCCTGGCGGACTGCGTCTTGGCGTCTGCCAAGCTCTCGGTGATGGCCTCCAACTGCCTCACCCTCAAGTACCAGGCTCCGCGCATGGGCGGAAAAAAGGCGACAAACGTGCCAGGCGTCTTTGACAAGCTCAAGACCTTCCTTGCAAACCACTCAGCCCCCGCCAAGACGCCCAAGCCGCTCACGCAAGGCTCCAACGCACCTGCACCCGCTGCTCCGGGACCCGTGACTTACGCGCTGGTTTAGAAGGGATGGTGGCGAAGTGCTCGTGGCAGGCGATTGCGGCAACTTAGACGATAGACATTAGTAGCGCTTCAGCGAAGCGATTGGGCGAAGCGGCTTTGGCGCCCGTCACAGACGGGCTGCCGAATGAGAGGGCCCACATGCCAGAAGAAGGTCGAGAGCGCTGACGGACGGTCAGGCTGTGTACTCACCTCGTGAGGGAGCTGTGTAGATTGATTGGGCAAAATTTTATGCAAAAATTTGGGATTTCGGAGCATGTACTGCGCTGCAGCAAGTTCCCTTACGGACAGGCGGGTGCGCGAAGCGGAAAGTCAGCCAGCTGTTTTTACCACGCGCACATGGCAGCATCCCTCGCTCAGCTGAGGTGGCGTAATCCGTCGCTGTGTCCACCCTCGAAGCCACATGTGGGCGGGTCGAGCAAACGCGGCATTTCAGGCCCCGGGAGGCGGTGCGCCTGCCTGCGCGGCGCGCTGCTGGCCAACCTGGTGGAGGTAATCAGCGACGTACGTCCTGTTGTGGTGAAGGGCGTGCTGGAGCGGCGTGCGTCCGTCCCGGCTACGGGTCTCAATGTTCGCGCCAGCCTCAACAAGCAGCTTGGCTACGTCCAGGTCGTTGTTCTCGCACGCCGCAAACAGCGGGGTGAACCCGTTCACCATCCCAGCCACGTTCACGTTTGCGCCCTGGTCGATGAGCCATCGCACCGCTTCTAGATGGCCGTTGAATGCGGCAAAGTGTAGCGGCGTCCGGTCGTACTATACCCAACCAATCCAATTAAGTCCTACCCTGCATGGGGGGGAATGCGACAAACCTGCGCGGGGCAGCAAGGAGCAATGCGGTGTGCGGCGAGGCGACGGGAGGCTCGGAGGTGTGCTGACCTGGTCGTGCTGGTTCACAGAGGCGCCCTTGACGACGAGGCGCTGCATTGTGGGCACGTCCCCCTTGAACGCCGCCTCAGACATCAGCGGCACGAGGTGGTCCTGCTGCGTCTGCACCGCCCGCGCCCGCCCCGGCGTTACATAATTGTCAACATCGCTTCCCCCGCGCTGGGGAAGGCTTCTCTGATACGCATTGAGGCTGCACTGAGATTCCAAAACGGACCGATCCGATGACGGGATTGAGCGCGCTGTCCACTTTTCGGCGATTGGATGACTCGCAGCATCCCATCTGGTTCCCCATTGTGTCCGGACGCGGCTCTCCAACTGCGGGGGCGTCGCATCAGCTTTAGAGACCCAATGGACTGCCAAGCAAGAGGTACTCCAGAGGAGTTCCGGCGGCATATATTGGCTGTTTCATTTTGTTGCGCTGCCCTTGTAATTTGATCTAGGATTCATGCACTAGTCTACCCTTGTAATTTGATCTAGGATTCATGCACTAGTCTACTAGCGCGAGACCCGAGCGGCTCGTTGCGCTGCCGTTCGGATCCAGTGCGATGCGCATGTCATCAGGCGCAGCGGGCAAAGGCTGCTCTGCTGCTGCTGCTGCTGCTGCTGCGCGGAGTCGTAAACTGATGACATGTGAAATTACCGCCATTAAATCTGGTGGGCGCCAAGCCGTGCCACTCGAACAGCACGCACCCCACACAGCGCAGAGCAGTTGGATGGGGCGGAGGGATCCCATCCCTAAAAAGATGGCCACAAACCCCACGCGGAACTGCCCTTGCTGACGGGAATTATGATTCAGAGCGGGGTAAATACGTGGCTCTGGCCTGGAGTATCGTGCCCGCAGCGGCTTGTAGTGATCGACCGGGGGTGGCGGCGGACAGAGGTCGCGAAGCTCTTCCAACTACAGTGTAGAGGAAAGTTTTCGGCGTGGGAAACTGAACCAAACTGATTCAGTTTGAATCGAGGCGTGTGATACGTTTAGTCAACAACCCGACCAAAGGCCAACAACTCCATTCTGGGCATCGCCGCCGCGATGGTAAGATGCACCCCCGCGCTCGCTGCCTGCGCGACTTTCCATGCCCGTTTGCATTTTTTGCGGCTCTTAATGTATCTCTGTGATTCATCGGATGGTGTGCGGGATGCGTCGTGTCAAAATGACTTCGTAGCAAGGGCTTGAGCCATGCCCACGGGCGGGACCCGCGTCGAGCGGCTGCACGGACAGCGGTCGGCATTTCCACTGCCAGACGCATGGTCGCGAGGTTTGCAGCATGAAATGATTCGTGTGAGTCATTTCTGCGTGTGGAATGGGTAGCAGCAGTCGTGCCTTTCTCCTGGAGGAGGCGCCAAACCTCGCTTTCGGGCTTTGCCCGCCTCGTGCTGCGGCCAGCTGCGGCTGTGTTTGCAAGGGATTGTGCAACGGTGCGTGGTGGTCAGTCTCAAGCATGTATACTTCGTAATGCGGGGCTTGCGTGCGGGAAGCGTTCTGTTCCTTCTGGGAGATGCGGTGTCGCGCTTCTTGAGGGTCATGGACTGGGGTACCATCTTGAGATGCGAGTGTTGCTCTCAACGCACACGCCATCTCCCTTGCGCAGCAGCATTGACTCCCGCCGCAGCTCCTAATCTTGAACGTACTTGTGATGTTTGCAGATGTTCGACCTAGGCTTGACAATGCTCAAGCAGGTAAACCACACCCGCGTGCCTTCTAGAACATTTGCGGGACCCAATTCGTGCAACGGGCGCGTGGTGCGCATGCGTAAAAGAGCTGCTGTGATGGATGTGTGGCGGGTTGTACGGAAGGTAGGGCTTGCGCTGACAAGGTATTGTGTGATTGTGCAGGAGAAGAAGGAGAAATCGACACTGGAGTCGTGGCTGGGTCCGATGGCGGTGAACCTGCGGGACTTGATGCACATCAACCTGCTCTACAACGCTACATCGACCACCCCCACAGCAATCGTTTCTGAGTGAGCTGCAGGGGGAGGCGGTGACGCCACGCGCGCTGCATAGCACGACCCTTGGGTGCCGAGGTCTCGAGCAGTACTCGCCCGCAGTGCTTCTAGTGGAGGAGCAGCCGTGCAGGATCGGGGAACTCGGGAAGTGCTAGACGGCCGCTGCGGGCTTTGTGTCATTTTGAGGGGGCGAGTAATTTTTGTGATATTGGAAGGGGTGGCTGCTCTTGATCTGAGGAGAGTTTTGAGTTTTGAGGGGGAACGGGACGTGGGAGGGGATGTGGCTGGACTGACCGCCAGTGCTCAATGAAGTGGGGTTGGAGTGAGGCCGTGCTGGAGATGCGCGGCTATCCTCTGTTGGGCAAAGTAAATGTGAGCCATGTGTGCCTAGTCAGAGCGAAATCGCTGAAGCTTTTGTTTGTGGCTTGCAGCGCGAGCGCCTTGAAAGCCCATCTGATCCCACGATCCTGCATTCCACATGTGATGGTTCTGTACAAACATATTTACATGCACACACACAACGTGCGTCAGCCGTTTGACAAGGGCAGACTGCTGGCTGTGACTCACGCCTTGTTTGGACGGGGCGCCTTGGACGCGCGGCAGTCCCTGTAGCGCAGCAGGAGCAGCGGCCTGCCGGGAGAGAGTACAGTAGGGTGAGTAGTAGGGGGAACAGTAGGAGGGGGCCTGCCGGGAGAGAGGGACTTGAGATCCGCCAACTGTTGGCCTCTCCAAACGGTCGGGCCGTGCGTCGCGGGGATGAAGAGGGGCGTGCGGGCTGGCGGTGGTTGATAGGCGGGGCGGAGGGGGGGCGGGGGGGGGGGGGGGGGGGGGGGG
>ENA-UOXV01004146-UOXV01004146.1-marine-metagenome-genome-assembly--contig:-NODE-4146-length-16852-cov-7.034470_pt1 | contig 16852 bp, 24 predicted proteins | sample MGYA00238165_ERZ766961 | MGnify/ENA primary metagenome ERZ766961 (study PRJEB28924, sample SAMN03173240) | marine metagenome | biome: Marine; feature: Water; material: Subsurface seawater | place: North... | reverse complement strand
CCGCCGCCGCCCAGCGACCCGGTCGCTGCGCCCGCCGCGGCGCTCTCTCCCCAACCGACGGTCTCCTCATCGATGGTGGGCCAGCCCGCTGCGCCCGCGCCCGTCCCGGCGCCCGCGCTCGTCGCGCCGGCCGTAGCACCAGTCGTCGAGCCGCCCACGCGCCCGCCGCTCGAGGCGCTGCTGGCCTCGAACGGCCTGCTCGACCCAGGCGTGCGGGTCTGCAGCGAGCTGGGCGTGACGGAGCCCGACGACCTGTTCATGGTATCCGAGGAGATGCTCGAGTCCCTCCCCTGGCTCCGCCCGATCCCGCGGCTCAAGATGCTCAAGCTGATCACCTACAAGGGTGCTGGGATTCCGGCCGCAGCGCCCACGCTGCCCCCGGCCGCCTCCAACGTTGTCCAAGCTGCCGCGGCACAGCTCGCGCAGCACGTTCGGCCCGCCTCGCCGCCTCTAGCGCCCGCGCCCGCGCCCACGGCCGCAGCGACGCTGCCGGGCGTTCCGCCCGGGGAGCCGCCCGCGACACCGCCGCAGGAGGCACCCTCATTGCCGGCCAGCACAGATGTCTCGACGTGCCCGTCTCCGGTGCTGCCCTCCCCCCCGCCACTTTGCTCTCCCCTGCAGCTGTGCCTCCAGCCGCGCCGCGAGCGCTGAAGCGCTCTCGCTTTCCAACCGACGCGCAGGCCCCGTCGTCCGTCGCGGGCGCGCCTCCGCTTTCGGGCTACGCCTCGCCCACCTCCGCAGCCTCCTCCTCTCTCGCTCTCGCCCAGCCCTCCGCCCTTCCCTCCTCCCAAACCGCCCCCACCCCAGCCACCGACCATGCGCCCACTCGGGAGGAGCCCTCGCCCCCGCCCCCGCCGGCAGCTGCCGTGCGCCCGCCTCCGCCGGAGTACTCCGCCCCTTCCGCAGCAGACGGGGGCGATGCGGCGCGTCCGGAGTCCGCGCCGCTGGGGGAGGCAGCAGAAAGCGCAGACACTGCAGGAAGTGCTTCAGACGCGGAGGGGCAGGTAGCGGGAGAGCAGGGCGAGCAGGTGGAAGGGAAGGGGCGCACCGCGTCCGTCGACGTATCCGACGACGGCGACCACGCGGCATCTGCGCCGCCCTAGGCAAAGGAACCTGCGCTGCCCGAGCAGAGAGGCGCTCGCCTGGCACTGCGCGGGGCAACGACGGAGACGCTGCCCACCGAGTGGCATGGGTTCAGGCTTTGCGACCGTGCGAGCGCATGTTTCGATGCCCGCGAATGTCAGGGCGTTCGAGTAGCGTTCGTTTTCTAAGGTGAAAATCGATCAGCGTCGGAACGCTGACAATACGAAGTGTCCTCATTTCTTAATGCCACTATTAGGGTGTTGGCGCAGTAAACTCGCGTCAAACCCAACGGCGTTTGGTCTTTATTACTGAAAGAAACATCCGTTTACTGACGAGCAGTCGCGCATCGCGGGGCAAAAAACAATGTGATTGAAAACCTTTACTGCGTGTGCCGCCAAAACTGAGTGTAAAATAAATTGCATCTTTATATCTCAAGTTGGACGTTTTTAAAAAACAATCTGGAAAAAACCAAAAAACACTGAGACATTTCAAAAAGGCAATTGTGACTACTGAGTGTTCACTCACAAACGTCGCGAAAAACGCAAAGACGACACCAGTGCATCAAGTGGCCTCGGTTGTGCAAGGATTGACCTGTTTGTGTGCCATCACCGTGACGACAAGACGCCCCGACGCCTTGGCTGCGCTGGGCCTGGCGGGCCCTCCAGCTCCGCCTTCGCCAGCCCCGCCTCGAGCCCGCCAGGCGCGGGTACTGCGCCATCGCAAAGGCCACGCACAAGGCCGCGTGCCTTGCGTTCAAACGCCTGCGCCGCCTTTGCGAACAGCGATCCGCAGCGGTGTGTCGCCTGAGTAGGTGCGCGCACGCACTTGCGCCGGCATCAAGCAGCACGCGCACCACGCCAGCGTGGCCTTTTTTGATTGATGCTGTCGGCGGCATCAATGCGAACTCCGGAAGCGAGCAAAAACGCTGGCAGTGGCGCGACACCGTGGCTGTTGGCGTTAGCGAGAGCACCCGCCGCGCGTAGAGCGCGGATGACGGGTGGTTTTTCCGAGTAACGAGCCTCAATTGCGAGGGAGCCGAGACACCGCAATCAGCGCGCACCGCAATCAGCGCGCGGATGACGTCACTGACGCGTGCTGCGCGACGAATACTCTCGAGTTGGTGTGTGATTCCCCCCCTGGCTCGCTTCTTGGGTTGGGATTGGTCTGCATGGGTTTGACTGGCCTTCCTCACAAGGCTTGAGGCTCAGGCGAGAGAGAGAGAAAGTGTATTGAACAACCTTGTATAGACCGGGTATCATACAACCAAACCAAACCGATAGGCACGCAAATCCCCCCAAAACGGGGAAAGACCACAACCCAGACCGCGCAAAAACCACGGCGAGCCTGCGACTTTGGTCGCGGAATTGACATTCGGGTCTTTCTCTCTACATTCGACCGCTGTTCGAGAAGTCTTCAAGCCGTTGGTTTCATAGCCCGGTCGCGGCGCAGCGAGTTAAGGCGGGGGAGCCGAGACAAGTGCACGAATCGCGATGCCAGATCAACCCGCATCAGCTCAGGCTGATGGTGCAGAGATCGCAGATGAGGAGGCTATCGCACTGCTCGACGTGGAACGGCCTTCTCTTCTGGATGTTGTGATGCAGAGGGCTGAGGACCTTGGGCTCGTTGAAAAGATTCAGCGGGTCGTCATCGCTGGCAAATACGCCAAAGCACAGGACTCTGGCGATGCGGTAAAGGACATGATTGACAATGCTGTGCGCCAGACAGAGGAGAGTGATGATGATGGCGGGTACATCACAGGGCTGACGATCATGCTACCTGGCTGTTTCCTGTCCATCATCGAGGGGCCGCAGCGGCTGGCTATTGGCACGCTCCGGCTGCTTCAGGACGATCCAAACTCACGGTACAAAGAGCTCCTGGCCTCGGCGCACATGTTTTCCTCGATCCAGGATACGCCGGGGCGCTCGTTCCCGATTTATGCGTCGCGGACACTTGCGTTGGCGCGCGCCGACGGCATTACTCCAGAGCAGGAAACGGTCGTGAAGCTCATCCCAGAGATCGCCATCAACTTGCAGAAGTTTGGCAAGCTCCTCCGGTCAATGGACGAAGGCGCCCAGGCACGCGAGCTCGACGAGCTCCAGCGGAAGTATTCGGAGCACCTCCCTCGCGTTGAGGACGTGCTGGGCCTCGTACTCCCCGAACCTTGGCCCGCCCCTCTGTCCCAGCTGCTTGCTCCTCACGATGACCTGTCTGTGGTTTTTAAGGGCGCGCTCGCGGCACAGTGCAACTCCGAGGACGTGATGAGCCTCGAGGAGTTCTTCGATCTGTACTACAGCCCATCGCGCTGCCTCGGAGGCCCCCTCGACTCGGAGGTGTGCTGGCCGCTGCCGCCGACGCTGAGATACTGACAAACCACCGTATTATGGTCCCATTGTTGGGCGGGCCGGCTAGTTGGCAGTATGTACAGACGCGTTGCGGGGGCGAGTAAAGAAGTGTCGTTGGTGGCCACCAGCTGTTACACGTCCAGGCTGTGGCAGCAGGGATATGGAGCCTTGAGCCAGACTATGATGAAAAATGGCGTCAAGTGACACGCTCTGTACTTCTGTAGAGCAGCGATTTGGTTTGACGCGCCAGCTCCGCCCCCACAGACAGCATACAGACAGCTCTGGCCAAGGCTCGCAGTCCCCGGGCAGCTCACGGGGTCTTCACGAAACCCCGCCGTCCAGCCACGCATTGATCAGCTGGTGAGCTACAGCGGCTCGCCCCGGGATCGAGAGCTCGCCCGAAACGAGCCCTGCGCGCAGCTCTGCGCGCGAAAACCACCGCACATGCTCCATCTCTTCCTCTGGGAACGAGACGTCGGGAGCCCCCCCGCCGCTTGCAGGCTCTGCGCATGCGTTGAAGGCCACCATCAGCGAGCGGGGGAACGGCCACGTCTGGCTCGACTTGAAGTCGATGCTGCGCGGCACCACCTTCACCCCGCTCTCCTCAAACACCTGCCCAGCGAAGACGCTCAGCGCGCATCGCCACGCTGCGCCGCGCTCGGTGATTGGGGGCGAGGAGAAGTGAACAACCGCACTGTCACTACATCAAGACACACTCTGGCACAGCTGCAGGCGGGAGTGGAACAGACTCTGCAAGAGTGGAACAGACCTCCCGCACCACAGTCTCTTCCAGCGACTCCCCGACCTCGCAGAAGCCTGCCAGCGTGCTGTAGCGCCCCTCTGGCCAGTTCGCCTTGCGCCCGAGCAGCGCAAGTTCCCCATCGCAGGCTGTGACCAGCACGATCACCGACGGGTCAATGCGCGGATACGCCCCGGCACCGCACGCACCGCACCGCCGCATACTCCCTGCCTTGGCCGGCGCCATATCCTTGCTCCCGCACGACTGGCAGCAGCGAACCGACCGGTGCCAAACAGCCATCCCACGTGCCACAGCAAGCAAACCTGCGTCCTCGTCGCGCCCCAGCGCGCCGCCGACTGAGCGCAGCTGTTCGAAAGCGGTGCCAGAGGGTGGCTCGAAGTCCGCCAGGTGGGATATATCGCATGCGAAGTAGTCCGCGCCACCGTAAGACCCGAGCGACACTGACACACTCCCAGGATCGTCGACAAGCGCGTCAGCCTCTGCCGCAGAGAGGAATACTGCTTCGAAATGCCCGCTTCCGTCGCTGCTGGCGCGCACGAGATTCTTGCCCTGGGAAATGATAGCCACACGTGCGGTTGCAGCAGCAATGGCGCTTTCGAAGGCATCATCGTCGAAGAGTCTCTCCTGCATCCCGCACCGCCGTAAAGGTCGGGTCTATCAAGGGCGGATGCACATCAGCGGAGCTATGACCTTGGCAGAGCGGTCTAGGTTCGGCGCAGAGTAGTAATTGGGCCAAACTTGTTCCGAATCGGCTCGCAGCGCGACACTGCACGACATATCCGTAGTTTAGAAGGTCATGATTCCCTGGAAAGAAAGGGAGCCCTTGTGTACCTCGGCTCGAACGACGCACGCTTGCTCCCATAGTCCTCAAATTCTTTGCCAGACATTTTCATCTTCGTCACAGATCCTGCACCGAAACGCAGCTCGTTGCACGCCACCGGCGTCTTGAAGCCTGCCCCGTCTGGCGCACAACGGAGACCGACGGAGGATGGTCCAGGCAGATGGCCGCAGAAACATATCCGTGCGATCGCAGAGGGACCTTGTGAGATGTGGATACATCCTGGTGCATATGCCGATACGAACGCTGAGGATGATCGAGATAGCATGAGGAGCGAGATGCACGGTAGTGCGAGCAGGCAGCGCGGAAGCATCCGCGCGATCCCCGGTGAATTCTGGGTTTTGATCTTTCTCTCTCTCTCTCTCTCGGAGGGCGAGGGCCCGCTGCCCCAGAAGGCGCGAGGAGCCGCGGGCGTAGGGCGGGCGTGGGGCGCGTGGACCGCTTGGAAGTGCACAAACCCTCTCACCAACTTCAAGAAGTTCTTCTTGCTTTACGCTCTGTCTAAAACACTTTTAAAGATCAGCTGATTTTGAAGACAAGGGTCCCCTCACCCGGAAGCGCTCAACGCGCCGGCGATTTGGGTGGTGCACGCAGGCCACTGCATTACGCGCACGTTTATTAATGTCGTGACGTTGGTTGCTGTGCTGAGGAGGAATTGACCAGATCATTTCGCTCCGTGGTGGCCTGAAAGGCTAGTTGGAGCGAGCCGGGGATCAGAACTGCGAAAAGTTTGTTGCGAACGGGCTTGGGGGCGGCTCGGGGTGGCAGCGAGATGGTATTCGGGAGGAGCGATCGAGCTCCTAGGTCTGAGCGCCTGGACCGGAATGAGCTGTCGAAGCTTGTGCATCGACTTGAGAAAATGTACGAGGAGCTGGGTGACAAAGGTGCGTCTGGTCAAATCGGCGCAACTCGCTGAAAGGCACTCCCGCTAGAGTCATGCGCCGTAGGACTGGAAACTTATCGGCTGCCGATGTGCTTTGAAACCCTTGATATCAACGCCGTCACTTCCGGGATGCCACAAGTAGTGCCTGCGCTGCCACCGCTTGGCGCAGCGACATCACGCGTCGCTGACTGATTGGCGGGCGAGGTGAGCAGAAAATAAGCAGGGGCTGGACACAGAATTGGATGAGTTCACTCGACTGAAGAGACAATTGGGGAAGCAGCTCAGCGACATCCGGAACATGATTGCGGAGCGCGACGACCTGCTTAGTCAGGCGCTGCCCCCGGAGCCCAATGTCCTTTTGTGCAACCCCGGCGCCTGACCACGGCGCGTGGACGCAGTTCACCGGATCGGGTGGAAAGCAGAGTGTTCAGCTCTCGTCGCAGATCCGCGAGGCACTTCGCGAGGTACATGCACTTCATGAGCGCCTTAAGGCATGCAGCCCGCCCGCACAGCCGCAGCACCCGCTCCGCGTGCATGCTCCAGCTCGCCCGAAGCCCGCGTGTGGACTGAGCGGAGCTTGGGGCGGAAGGCACGGGTCGCGGTTGAAGAGCGCGACGCGCGGAAGGAAAGGAAGAACTCGCTGACGGAAGACGAGCTCGAGACGCACCGCCAGGTGGTTGAGCTCATCGCAAAGCACATCGAGGAGTGCGAGGCGCTGGAGAAGAAGCGCTACCAGTCGCGCGTTGGGGGGCGCGGGGGCGCCAAGACCAGCGCGAAGGGGGAGATCAGGCGTGTGGCGATGGAGACGGGCCTTGCGCCGATCGAGGTAGACCCGGAGCTGGCCGAGGGCCTGCAGCAGCTGCAGCGAAACGACGAGAAGCTCGACGAGCAGTTGGATGTCATCGCCAAGGGCGTTCAACGCCTCAAGGGCATCGCAGTGGACCAGAGCAATGAGGTTAAGCTCCAGGGTGTGATGATCGACCAGATTAGTGACAACATGGACAAGGCGACCGACCACCTCAACGATGCTAACACGCGCCTGAAAGAGACCCTCGAAAAGGCGGGCGGCGCCACCTCCATCATCGTCAAGGTCCCGCGCCCTTTCAGAGTGCGCGCCGCGGCACCGCGCCTTTCCGCGGTAATGGCTGAGACCGTGCGGCACGCAGGTCATCCTCCTCGTCCTCCTCCTCTCCATCGGCGCTTACCTCTACAAGGCCTTGGCCTGATCACCTTCAGCGCATCTCTCTCGTGGGGTTCCCACGACAGCGCATGTAGGGTCCAGGGTGTAAGCGGAGGTGTCCGGCGCTGCTTCCCACTCTGGGCCAAGGTGCCCACGCCTCGTCTTGATCAAAGTCGAGCAAAATCTGTGAATCCCTGTGGACAGAGCCAACGCGCACGGCAGCACGTGCGAAAGTCGTTTTCCCCCATAATTGTATTTCCCTGCACAACGCTTACACGGAAGACTTGGCCTTCTCGGCAGCATCGGCAGCCTGCTTCTTCGCACGCGCCTCGCGCATACCCACCTTCTTCGCGTCGGAGCGGGCCACACGGAGGGTCCAGAACACCTTCTTGTCCTTGTCGGCCTGCCGAACAGGACACGTTAGTTAACAGTACATTCCAAATCAGCAGGAATGCATTCTGCTTGATGATCCCTGAACCCTGGTCCACATATCCGAGAGGCAAGAACGATCCTTTCTACCAACACCACTTTCCGAGGGACTTGTGGAGCCGGCAACCCCATCACTCGCCCATTGCAAATCCGCTCAGAAACGAAGAACACCACACCCAGTCTACTTGTGCTGGTATCCAACAAATCACACTCTTTCGGAGCGCGACAAACGCTGGAACGTGGCAGGCTGGCAAACGGCAAACTGCAGAGGCGAGCGCTCACCTGGGTGATCTTGTACGGCACGATGGTCGGCTTGGGCTTGACGATCGGCATAACGTCGCCAATGACCTGCTCGGCCTTGCCCTGCTCGGCCTTGGACGAGTCGGTAGCAGCCGGCTTCTTGCGGTTCTGCTTTTTGGGGAAGACGATGAGGTTCGCCTTGTACGCGGCGAGGCGCGCCACGTTCTCGCGGAGCGACTGCTCCGAGCGGTTCTTGCGGCGGTAGTCCACCGAGATACCGACACCCCGGGCTTCGCGGCGGTTGATACCCGCCTCCTTGAGCTCCTCAAGGGTGAACCCCTTGCCAGCGCGCTTCTTGGAGTTGTAGCGGATGGTCTGGCAGTGCACCACGGGACGGAGGAGACCGTTCACCGGGCGAGGGAAGACAGCCTGGGCCTTCGCAAGACGGTTTTCCCTCCGCCTGTGCTTGCGAGCAGCCTGGTTGTGCCAGGTGACGATGCGGCCCTTGTGAGCAGCCTGGTCATGCCAGTGCTTGTGGAAGTGGGCGTTCGGGATCTGGAGGCGGAAGTTCGGCATCCTGAACCCTGCGAGTCCAGCGAGCAATAGTGAGCCCCAAGCCCATTTGGTAGCATTTCAATGGGACACGTAGAGTACACGCGATGAACGCACAACTGCATGCTGAGACCGGTTGCGAAGGCACTCAACTAGTGAACCACGGAAGCCTCGCACCACCGCACGCGCGCACTGCCCTGCAGCCCAAGCACGGCACACCGGCCCAAGCGAGAGCACCTCCCACAACCTGCCCCATTCGGCACAGAACACACACACATGACAAGGCGTTCCAAAACGACTAGGCACCAGAAGCCCAGCCGCACTGCCTCCCTGATCGCCAGCCGCTGCACAGCGCTGCCTGGTCCAGCCACCAGACGAAGAGCCCTTCCTTCGCGGCCGGCTCCGCCGCCCACCCCAACGCGCAGTGCAAAAGGCCACAGGTGTACAGATGTATCCTCGGAAGCACGCAAGTGGCGCGGGCGCGCCCTGCCGGGCTGGGGGATGGCGCTGCCTTGCGGCGCCGGCGTGCACCTGATGAGCTTAGCTACTCTCGAGCGTGCGTGTGAAGGCCTAAAAAAGAGGAACTCCACGGTTACACGCAAATGATCACTGAATAACGGAAGGTTGAGCAATTCCACCGCGAAACGATAAATGCGAAAACCCCCGAAAACCCCAATTTCCTTTTTGATTACGAAAAGTGGACGTATTTCAAAAGGAAATTACGAGAATTAGCCTTCGAAGAGACAGTCGTCCCGGCTGACGGGAGCACGCTCCTGACTGGCGCGATGAGTGGCACGCGGTTTGAGAGTTCGAATGGAACCGTTGCGGGGGATGTTACTGCCGTGCCAGAAGGGAAGATGGCCCCAGAAGTTGACACCTGGGGCCTCTTTGACAACGTGCGTCACGACGTGCTCATGTCGGGCGACCGCGACCCTGTCAGCGGGCGACCCACGCCCAGGCCCACAACCACAGAACGGCGGAAGTCGCTCTTCCCTGAGAAGCCAGAGCTCCCGATGATGTTTTACTTTGTCACCTCGTGAGCCCCCGCAGCACTTGATCACCACGCGCTGCCACCCAGCGTTGGGCAGCTTTCTTCCCCAGCCAGCTCATCCGCACGCCTTCAATCGCAGGTATGTCATGTTCTTGCAGGGGCTAGGGGAGATGTCGGGACTCGCGGTTTCCTACTTTTACAAGAATACGCTGGGCGTGTCACCCGCAACGCTCTCCACGGTGACCTCACTGGCAGCGATTCCGTGGACAATCAAGCCGCTGTACGGCTTTCTCTCGGACGGCTGGCCCATCATGGGCTACCGCCGCAAGCCATACCTTATTATTGCGGGCGCACTAGGATCTGCGATGTGGTTCTGCATGGCTGTGTTCGTGAACGACCTCTTCTTTGCGTTCGCTTGCATGTTCACCTCTTCGATGGCCGTCGCGGTCTCAAACGTTATCGCCGAAGGAATGGTGGTCGAGCGCTCGCGGGGTGAGTCGCAGGAGTTCGCATCGCATTTGCAGGCGACAATCCATGGGGCTCAAGCAGTTGGGGGGATTATTGCGGCCTATTTTGGGGGCTTTCTGCTTGCGTACCTTTCGGACCGGCACCTTTTCATGCTCGTCTCGCTCTTCCCGGCGACCATGTGTCTTGTTGCGATGTGGGCGCCCGAAAACAAGTTTGAGGGGGACCTTGCTACCGTTCGGGGGGATATGAACAGGATGTTTCGGGATCTGTATGCGGCGGTGATGCGCCCAGAGATCTCGAAACCGCTGGCGTTCGTTTTTCTGTTGAACGCAACTCCTGCTACTGGCGCCACGTGGTTTTATTTCTACACAAACGTTTTGCGTTTCTCGTCATCGTTTCTGGGAACGATCAATGTGGTCGGCGCAGTCTGCTCGCTCGGCGGTGTGCTGTTTTTCGGGTCGTTCCTTGCGAAGGCTCCTTTCCGACCGATCCTCATCTGGTCGACGCTGATCTCGACTGTCTTCGGCCTTTCGCAACTCGCGCTAGTATTCGGGTGGAACAAGGCCTGGGGGATTCCCGATGGTTTCTTTTGCCTGGGTGAATCAGCAATTCTCTCGGTCCTTGGATGGATCAACACGATGCCGATTTTGGTGCTCGCAGCGCGCCTCTGCCCGGAGGGCATGGAGGCGACCATGTATGCGGTCATCATGTCCGTTTCGAACCTTGGGGGCGTGCTCGGAACACAGTTTGGCGCGCTGATTACGTGGCAACTCGGAATTACAGATGACAACCTCGAAAACTTCTGGATCCTCGTGCTCATTTGCAACATTTCGACGGTCCTGCCGCTTGTCTTCATTGGGTGGGTGCCCGAGGACAACGACCTGGGGGCCGAGATGACGGTGAAGGAAGAGCGCGACGCCAAGCAGCACGCGGTGTAGGCAGGGCACCATGCCATGTGGCACCTGCGGGACAACGTTTAGGACCGTCAGCTGATGCCGTTCGTCAGTGGACGAACGTTGCACCGCAGCCGCCGCTTGCAGAGGGGTGCGACAGCTTGATCTGGTGGTGCAGTGGGGCACCTTCAGGTAGAGCCTGGGGACATTCGTGAGAACACGCTCCTCCTGGGGACGTCACTCCAGCCAGAGCCATATTTCGCCACGAGATCCTTGAAGTCGCGAGGGAGCGCATGTCCATTGCAGCACCGGTCATAGCGACTGGTGCTGTTGGTTAGGCGACGTAAACCAGACCGAAATAGGGCGTTGGGGGACGTTCACTGTTTCGAAACTTATCAAACGTAGTCATGTCGGGTTCTATGCGAACAAAGAGCGAACGTCGAGGACAGTGCATGCCCAAATTGGCTATTTACTTACGATCTTGAAACACCTAAACACATCCTACAGTTAGCTGATCGGCTCTCGAATCCACCGTTTTGTGACCGTGAGAAGCACCGGAGATGTGGCCGTGATCAGTCCGATGATCAGCCACATCGTCTTGCTGTGCCGCTCCCCTTGCGCCGGGCAATACATTTCGAGGAGGGTACCAGAGAGGTACCCGACAGGCAGTGTCGAAAGGAAAAGCGGCGCGGTTGCCATGGCCATGAAAGCACCCTCCTGCCCGTGGGGGGCAACAGTTATCGTGTAGTCGTACAGTCGAGGTGACCACAAGGCCTCGCCGATCGAAAGAATGATGACGAAGACGACACACGCCATGTAAGAAGTGTCGAACGCGAGAACGAACACAGAACTGCTGGTGATGTATGCACCAAGCATGATCGCATCGAAGTTGTTGATTTTCGCAGAATAGGCCGACAAAGGCGGCACAAGGAAAATGATCATGGCTGAGTTGATGGACATGACTGCGCCTTTTGCCACCTGCGGCCCAAATTCACGGACCATGTACTTCGGCAGTGTTGCATCCAAGTGGCGAAAAATTGATCGCAGATTTACAAGGATGATAGTAAATGCCATGAATCGCCAGAGCTTTTTCTGTCGCCAAAACTTCCCTCTGCTCGACGCTCCTGTCTGCGAACTCTGCGCCTCCGTTGACCTGGCCAACCGCCACCCATCCACGTGATTTCCGGGCCACGATTTGATTGTGGTTACACTGATCGTGGTTGACAAAATACAAACATCATGCATGGAGCGGGTTGCGACTAGCGGCTAGACCTGCTGGTGCGATTCCTTATGTTTGATCGGTCCTTGGAATTCGTGTCTGTGCAATCTGAACCGGCAACATCCACCTCTTCCGGCACCACCGCAAGTAGCTTTTCTGCGCTTGCTGCACTTGCGCATCTTTCCTCCAAAAGCGGTAGCGTCGATACGACTTTCTCGACAGAGTTTCGCTCTGCCAGTTCTACATCATTCTTGATGTCGTCATGGTCGCCGTGTCGTGTCGCACCGTCGCCTTTCTTGTCGTCTGGAACCAGGAGGAGGACCGTGGTGAAGACAATAGCCGAAACAAGACACCCCGAGAAGATAATCATACGGTTGCCCGATACAGAATATCTACAGAATTGGGCAGGTCACGTTAGCGTGTCGCACGCAAGAAAAAAAGGAACTCCGTCGGGCCCGGAACCTATTATTCAACGCTGGGGGAAAAAGAGGGCCTATTACAGCGCCAGGATATCAAGCTCTCCGATTGAAGGCCAAGCTTGCATGCCCGGTCGCAAAGAGCCAGAGATTACGTCGACAGCCACGCCTGTGCGGGATCGGCTCATGCCATTGATTGGCAGTACATGAAATGTTCAGGGCATGTTGCTCTGGCACCTGATATGAATACGCCTACATTCATGACGGAATAAAACACCCCAAAGGCGAATGCCCGATTGGTAGTAGTGGTGCAACCCTTGATAGCAAGCGTCAACACCTGTAGCCCGCGCGCCGTTTAAGGACTCTGTTCATCTGACCATACTCTGGCTCATAGACTTGCACAAGAGCACTCACCTAATTGCACGTTTTTGGGAGGATTACCGGGACGGTGAAACAGCCACCAAGCGGTGACAGGAGGTAGAAAATGAGATAAACCTCACTTTTTGTAGTCGAAAATGCCAGCCAACCTCTTGCCACACTGATCGCACATGAGTATTCCGTCAGTGCGTCGTGGGTGCGGGGGGCTCATTTTCGGTGGCTTGGCAACACTTCTGCGCGCCTTGAGGCAAGGCCGAAACCACACTCAAGAATTCAAATCAGTAGGCTGGCAAAACCAAGCACATCGCATATGGCGCACAGGGTCGAGTGGCTTGGGCTCGCACAAGGACAAAGTGCTGCCCAGCAGCAGGCTTCTGCGCACCCCCAGCCTGTCGACCAGCCACCCCAAGGCAAGCCCGTAAACAGAAACGGCGAACCCCTTCGCTCCAACACATAGTCCCGCCTCCTTGTCCGTCATCCCGAACTCGTCGCTCAAGAAGATTGTTACAACGTTCTGCAAGAAGTGGGACAAATCAGGATGCAGATCAGGTAAGGGTTGCGGAGAATGGCCGAAGTGAGAAGGCTCGGGGGAGTGGCTAGACCGCTGCCGCGAAGTACGCATAACTCTCGATCAATTTGAGCATGAATATGACCCACAGTATCCGCGGAGAACTCTGCAGCCGAATCCGTTTTAGACTAACCCGCGTTCACCATTTTCGGTCCCCGTTCTGACCGGGAGCGGTGCATGGAAGGAGTTCGGGGAACCTGCAGTGCCAGGAACTGTCTTTTTTGTTCCCCCACCCACCCCCGCACCTCATTCGGTAACGGCGCGTTGCTGCCATGCTCCTCATCACCCTTGGACATTGTTAAGGCGCGGCCTCGCCTTTGCCTGGCCGCCTTATGTCGGTGCAGAGCCCCGCCAATGTCCCAAAACACTGCCTACACTATCGCCATCTACCCCAAACGCAAAGATACGACCCCGTACAACCGACTCTTTGTCTGCGGCAACAATCGCGCCAGCCAGCTGCCAGCTTCTTCAGAGCCACGACGCCGCTGTCACCTGGCACAGCGGTGACGAGATCCGGGTCGGTCACGCCAGCATAAACTTAAGCTGAAAAGTCGACACACAAAGCGGGCGGCTCGGCGGCTGGCGTGCTCGGTTGATGCCCTCTTGGTTTTTTTTTTGGGTGTGCATGCTTCCGCTCTAGCGGGTTTGTCTGGGGTGCGCGCCCTTGCGGTACGTGTTCATTCGATTACGTGTCCTCGTGCAACTGGCCCAGCTCCCGGGGAGTTTGATGGTGCCCTTACTTAAACATGTCGAACGGATTAGGAAGCCCCTTCAGCAGCTCCGGAGTGTCGCTGTTTTCTTCCTGCTCTCTGCGCATCGCTGCGTCCATCTCTTCCATGCTCGGGCGCTCCGCGCTCGAGAGGAGCACTTTCGGAGGCCCGATCTTGCGCGGAACTCCGAGGATCCACTCGTCTGGGTACGAGCGGTAGAGCACGCCGCCGCTCCATGAAGGGAGCGGCGCGGTCTTGATGTAGAAAACACGCTGGTACTCCTCCCGGAAGAATGCCTGCATGAATGCCTGCAGCTCAGCGGCGCACTCGGCCAGACTCAGCCTGGAACCGGGAAACGGCGGTACCTCCTGCTCTTTGTTGTCATAGACGATTTCGTCGAGACGCGCGTTCACGAGGATGATCACACACCCCATCCCCACCTCACGCGACAGAGACTCGAGTGCCTTCAGCTGCTTGGCCTGCGGCCCAACGACAAGCAGCACCTCGGTACCGTCAGGGACCGCGGATGCGCTGGTCGTCGCCTCCTTCTTCGCCGCTCCTGCACAGCACCGCGCTCGGGGAATGAGCTGTGCTGCTGTACCAGACAGGATCTCCCCAAAAGGGCTAGACACTCACCGAAACCCCCACCCCCTGAGGTCTTAGCCTTCTTCTGCTTCGCATCGAGCACAATGATCTTGCCACCGAAGGCGCCGTCCCACTTCTTCTTGGCCTTGTTCGCCTGCTGACTATCTGCGAAGGCGACCACGGTCGTATCTTCCAACTCCGTCCCCCGAAACATCTCTGTAACGATACGAGCAAGCTCCCTGAGAATTTGCGGCCCGTGTTTCAGAGACTCATTCAGATTCTGGGCTCCACAACTGCAGAATGGCTGGCACCTGTCGGACGCGTAGCCCTCCTCCTTGGTAACCATGGGGATCGCATCATCGGATTTCTTCTTATCGCTTTCTACGCCGAACGAGCTCGCATATGGAAACTGCAGGTGGTTTCAAGATTCGGCACCAGGGCCAGAGGAGCGATGCCTGCGCAGCGCAGTGCTCGATCTAGAGAGGTGGTTGCAGGCAAGTAGATTTGAAAATTACCTCGATGTCCATGCGAGAATTACGTTCCGACAGTGCCGCCTGGATAGCTCCACGAAGCTGGTCGATGCTCTCCTTCACGTTTCGCGGCACCTGCGTTGCCATGGAGATGGCAACGCAACGCCGGGGCTTCTCCACCCGCGGGACAAGACTTATTGGAGAGCACGTCGAAGTTGGTGATCGCCGGAGCGAGTGAAAATTGGCCGCTGGAGCTGGGCACCAAGCACCTGTGCCTCCGCAGAGGATCAGCAAGATCGCGCCGCGCAACGCCCTGTGACGCATTCTGTGCGCCCGGCCTCTGCTCTACATCCAGATGTAGAGCAGGTTACGAGCCTCAGTTGGTAGGCTCCAATTTCCTGCGCGGCCTTTGGTTCTGCCATGTCCGGCTGGCCGGGCGGCACCACCGTCTCGGTGACGGATGACCTCCACAACTTGGCGGCATCGAAGACGGGCATATCCGTTCCGCTGAAGTTCAAGCCTGATTACTCGCAAGTCGGCGATCGCCGCCCGTTCGAGGATCCGCTCCGCATTGAGAGCGACACCCGCGATGTTTACCCGTATTTTGGAATCAAGCAGGTGGCGTTCGCGCCCCTCGCTTTGTAGCACCGAACATTAGAACACCCCTCAGAGCAAATCCAAGTGTGTTGTGATTGATGCTTAAAGACTTTGGCACGGTTCGTTGAGCAGGAATTCAACAGTCCACTCGATTTCCCACCAGTCAAGGGTATGAACAAGCTTTCGTTTCCCGGACAGCAGCCCACTCCGAGTAACGACTCGGTATTCCTCCATACCATCGTGCCCGTTCTTTCCTTCTCTTTTCGTGGGGCTGCTTCTCCGGTCATGGCCTGCTGAAGTATGCAACCCACAGGTTATCACGCTGTGGTTCAACAGTGTTGAGGGGGAGAAGACGGCGATCCGCATTCGTCCGAGCGACACGATCAGCTCACTGCGGGAGCGCATCTGGAAGATGATGTACTCCTCTTATCAGATCATGCAGCATGACGACGATACAGACCTTCGGTCCAGCCCGAGCTCCTGTCGCTACCTGCAACGTGCAGGCCCAGACCAGCTGGCCCCACAGCGGTGTCCTTGTTTTCCTAACTCATCTTTCTGCGGATGATCAGCGTCGTAAATGCGGTCATGGCCAATGGTGCTGAAGTGCCCATTTCGACGGTCGAGGACGTGCCTGTGACCTCGTCGCTGCCCGGCAATGCACACTACTCGAGCTTCCGGTCGGAGCCTCCCAGCCTGCCTACAGGCCGCATGGAGCGCAAACACGTCCCGGAGGCAGGAAAGTACCGCATTCCGCGGCGCTGCCCTCAGATGCCGAAGGAGCTCAAGCTCTTCGCGGGCGCGATCGAGCTCGAAGACGACGAGGTCATCCTCTCGCGGTGCGTAAACACAGGGGGGCCGCCTGTCACGGAGGTGCGCCGCATCGGGAGCTACAAGCTGATCGACCAGGCCGTGATCCGTGCGGAGCACGTGCTCACCAAGGCGGAGCTTCTCATGCAGGACCGCGAGATGGACTCGTGCGCCCCCTCTCCTCCCCACTTGCGTGAGTCAGCCGCCGCGCACGACCGTTCCGCGACACGTGCCGGTCGCGCGCTTCTGCGCAGCGACACGTGCCGGGGTAACATGCTGAACTCCTCTTGAACAACCATTTTTTTGGAGCAGGGATGCGCGCGGGAATCTGCCGGAGTTCGATACTGGGCTGCGCAAAGTGGCTGCAACTGTGCTCGACCCGGACTTCTACGTGTCAACCCTGGAGCAGCTTCCCGGGATCTTCGCAGACCTGGTCAGCGGGC
>ENA-UOXV01004145-UOXV01004145.1-marine-metagenome-genome-assembly--contig:-NODE-4145-length-16854-cov-6.163879_pt1 | contig 16854 bp, 18 predicted proteins | sample MGYA00238165_ERZ766961 | MGnify/ENA primary metagenome ERZ766961 (study PRJEB28924, sample SAMN03173240) | marine metagenome | biome: Marine; feature: Water; material: Subsurface seawater | place: North... | reverse complement strand
ACCCAGTTTTTCGCTCTGCGATTTGTGACTGTTTGTCATTAAACGTATCTGTCTCTCTTTTTTGGACTCTGGGATCGTATGGACCTGTACACCTTGTGCTGTACCTTGCAGTTGTGAGATACGGGTTTCAGTGGTCGCAGCTGAGCGGGGCGGAGTTGAATTGACTTTACTTCCTGCACAGCTCTGTTGCAGTGCTAACTCACAAGGAGGCAACTGTAGATACACGAGGCGAACTTGTAACTAGGTCGCGCCTTTCCCAGCAGCTTACAGAGAATGGAGAGGTGCCAGGTAGTCCACGGTGACCCAATTAGACCTTTCGCGCATACTTTGCAGCGGCCTTGAGCGCCTCAGCAGCGAGTTCGGGGTTCTTCTGAGCAACATCGATGGCCGCAGCCCGCAATTTCGGGTCCTTGGCAGCTTCCAGTGCTGCACCAGCTACACCGCTTTCCAGATCATGCACAGGCGGAGGCGCAGCGCTATTCCCGAGCGAATACCTGCAGTGATAGATGCTGAGACGCGAGACTATTGATGTGCTGCTCACACGAGGCCCGACTCCTGGGAGCAAGGAAATGGCAACAAAGAAACTGCCAACACCGTGTCATAGGCATCGGGCGGGGAGCCAACCCGTTCGGGCTGGTGAAGTCCATCTCGCGCGCAGTTGCGCGCGTCGTTGCGCGGTCCTTCTCGCCCTCGTCAGTCTCCCCTGCAGACCCACCCTTCGTCTCAGCCAACAAAAATGTCTCAAGGCGCGGCCGATCGCGTGTCACCAGTCGCTGTGGACTCTTTAGTGGATCCACCAGAGCAGGACTTTCAAAGCACGAAGCTCCAAGGTCGGGCACATCCCGAGCAGGGCAAGTTACCGCGGAAAGAGGCGAACAGATACATCAAGCCGCCAAGCAGTAACCAGACGGCGGTCAACCACACATACCAAATGCTCTCAGCGTGTACTCCGATGATAATGAAGATGGTGGCTATCACGAGGTTCAGAATGAAGCGCAACCACAACCTTGTCCCAAAGAGTGGTGCCAAACGTTCCTGAACCGCAGCATCGGCGCGTTAAACCACATGCCACTTACCCTGCACTACGTGCGCTGGGACAAACCTGCATCTTGATGCAGAAAGGAAAACACCTACAGCAGAACGGAAGCTCGATGCAGCCGAGAATCACTGAGCTGACGATGGACATGGTCGCGGTCGCAGGCGGGTAAGGAGACAGAGCGATGAAGGATACGATTGGTGCCTGTTTTGTTTGCACAGCTTTAGAGAGTGTCTCGATTTTGTAATAGAAGGGTGTTCAAGCGAATGCATACAAGACAAACTCCAAGATGAGAGCGCAGAACTCGGGGAAAGCATCAAGAGGCACTCACCGCCATCATCCAGATCATCAGGGCCACCGACCACATCCGGGCGTACATCTTCATCTCGCCGGACACGATGGCCGACTTGAGCGAGTCGTAGCAATCCGCGACAGCCATTCTGTCCCGACTCTGTGCCACCCTCCTACTCTGCTGTACGCTCTGCACGAGATTCAACCGACCTCTCAAGGCAGGGATGCCCGCGCTAACGTCGTCGGTGCCCCACCAGCTGTGCTTAGCGCCACTACGGAAATCGAACTGATTTGCCCTTTTCGCAAAATGTACCATCAACCAAATTGATTCGACTTGAACGCTTGTTGCGCTCCTGAAGCCCACCGCGTCGTCGCTGGTGGGGCGTTGTGGGCCCGTGCACGAGCGTGGGTGGAAAACATGAAGAAGGGCACTGGAGCGATGCTCCTTTCACGTTTGAGGCGGCTCTCTTCGCCGCAGCCCACCACAGTGGCTGCGGGATGGCAAGCCGCCACGGTAGCTCCTCGGCCACCATGCGGCGGCACCAGATCCGGGTCGCGTGCCGGCGAGACCCATGGCCCACTCCTTTGGCCGCAGTCGTGTGGGACACCAGCGCTAGTTTCGCTTGTCTGGCACGCACGGAGCGCAAGCACTGTGGGCAGAGACGCTGCGGAGCCCCCAGGCGGGGTCGTCCTGGTGGCACTAGAGCACGAGCAACGGATCGATAAGCTGCTGCTCCGTGCTCGACCCAACATGACATTGTCGCTTATCATGAAAATTTTAAGGTCCTTTCCGCCCAGAATTCCCCGATATCCCAGCCACGATGTCACTCCGCAAGGCTTGGCTCGGCCTGGGGCTGCTGCATGCAACGCGCGGCTCTGTGTCAACCCGCTGACGCTTCTTTTGGCTGCAGGAAACGAAAGGTCAAGATTGAATTAGCCGATGGTTCGTGGTCACGTGTTCGTGATCCGTCGATTCGCCTTGCTGTGCCACCCCGCCCAGCGCAACGCCGCAAGCCCTGCGTCGTTGGGTGACGAGCGAAGAGCAGCTCGCGAGCAACCTGGCAACTCATGATTTTGTGTTCGAAACAGGCTGGACAGCGCGTTCACGTTCACAGCCAAGCATTTCAGGAGGCTGGTGACGAGCTGGCAGAATCAATCGGCGCAAGTGCGGTTTCCAGAACACAGCGGGCGCCTGACCTTGTTGTGTCCCACGCCGCTCGCGCTCGTCTGCGCGCAGCGGTACTGTACGAGGCGATTCCCATCCCAGGTTTCGTGGTGTGACAGTCAGCAGGGGATAGGGCGCATGTCACCGGGTTCATGTGGCGACAGCAGCGGGTGTGACGCGGCTGCCCGGGAGGCAGGACGAGAACATGCTGGTGTTGGACAAGCCTGCGGGGCTGGCGGTGCAGGGCGGGCAGCGCAACGCTCTGCACCTAGATGGGATGCTGCACTGCCTTGCTGACGCAGACGCGGCGGGGCGCCCGCTGCTGGTCCACAGACTCGATCGTGACACGTCTGGTTGCTTGATCGTAGCTCGAACCCACCATGCCGCTTCAGAGCTCGCACGCGCTTTCAAGGTCCCGCCAAGCCGCCGCCGCGGAATCGTACGTGAAGGGCCTTGTCAGCGTGTGACACTGCGGGCGCCTGGCTGCAGAACGGTTGGGTGCAAAAGGTTTACTACGCTATCGTGGCCTCGGCGCCGCGGGCGCAGGAGGGGACTGTGTCGCTTCCACTTGTCAAGAAGCGGGGTGAGGGTGACGTGGAGGGCTCGGAAAAGTGTGACCACGAATCCTGGATTCTGCTGCCCGCAGCGTCGCACGGCTAACTCTCAACACGAGTGACACGAGTGTAACTTTACTGAGCTGGAGTTGTGACCTTGCTCAGCTGACCACGGGAGTTGCGTGGCTCCCCGGCAGGGTTCGCGTCGCGAAAGACTGCGACGCGCGTCCACTCGCTGCCGTGACACACTTTCGTGTGCTTTCGACGTGATCCCCACGCAGAGTCGCACGATGCGTGATCCGATTATTGAGGCGCCTGCCCCCGGGCGGCTGTGCGTCCCGCATCAGGCTGTTCACGTAACACTTGCCGTCCTGCCGGATAGGTGCGGCTCTGGTGCAACGCTCGTGCGGCTCTCGCCGCGGACGGGGAGGACGCACCAGCTGAGGGTGCACTGCGCCTCGGGGTTGGGAGCAAGCATCATCGGAGACGTGAAGTACGGATTCGGTCAGGGCAACAGCGCTGCGACTGCCGATTTTGTGCGCAGCAAGCTCGGTAGCAACCACGTACAGCTCTGCCTACATGCAGCTCACATTGGGGTGAGTGCCTCACGAACACTCTTGTGCACCTTCGCTATTCCTGCTACGCGTGCACCAATTGTTGTTCCTGCTAATTATCACAGCACAGCACAGCACAGCACAGCACAGCACAGCACAGCACAGCACAGCACAGCACTCTCTGGGCCCCGCGCGATGACTCCCTTAATTTGCGTGCTGAAATTGCGCGGGCGGAACAGCTGGAATGGGACGGTCGCAGGGTCGCGTGCAGAGCACCGCTGCCGGAGCATATGCTTGAGGTGGGACGCTTCCTTGGTCTCGATCTCTCCCGTGCTCGGGACGACCTAAGCGATCAGCTGTAGCACTACAGATGAATAAAGAAGTTGAAGAGGACTAGGGAACGTCCTGCATCGTCGGTTTGAGACCTCGACATGCAGGACGTTTGACCACCAATGAGGCGGGCCTGTGGCAACTGTCCTCCAAAAAAGTGCGAAGGAGACCACCTCTGGCAGGGCCGAGCAGCTGCGGACCCAGTGTCTCGGGGTCAAGGCGGCTGGTCATGGTGGTGAAGATTTGTCTCCCTCCTCCTGCTGGGAGCAAGGGGGACCTCTCTGCTGACGACCAATTTCGGTACTGTTGCGCCAAGAAGCTCGAGCTCGTGTGCAACATGACCCGCGACTTTGGCAAACGCGGCGATGGCATGATCGCGCTTGCCGACCTCGAGGATGTCTGTAGAGCCGCTGGCGTCGCTATGGATCGATCACTGCTAGAGCGATGCTGGCGAAAACTCAAGCAGCTGCCCAATGGCCGCGTGCCGGTTTGGGATGCGCTAATGTTCCTTGCGCCCCCGCGGGCCGGGCGCGCTGCCCACAAGATTCTGGACAAAGTCGAAAACATCAAGGCTGCGCAGAGGCGTGCGGCGGAGAACAAGTCATACAAGCGCGCCGCGATACTGCAGCGCACTGAAGGGATGCTGTGGCGCGACCTCGACACACTGCCGCTGAATTCCAACGTGGACGACTCCGCGCTGCTCATGCGAGAGCGGGAGCTGGAGAACAACGTGCGGACGGCGACCACGTCGGAGATGAGGCAGGCCGCAAAGTGCCTGCTCGAGCGCTTCCGGCAGATGAGCTTGGTGGGACACACGCCCACGCCCACACCCCGCGGGTCCCGGTTCATGGTCATCGACTACGAGCGTCCGAAATCGTCCGAGACGAACTGCATCATCGACCTCCTCCCGCCAGACAACCACCAGATTTGGCGCGGAACGCTCCCGCGCGAACAGATGCGCATCTTCATGGACAAATACCGCCGCGGCAAGCACAAGATGCAGGCGATCGAGAATCGCTTCCTGAACGCGCAGAACCGCGCCGAGACTCTTGCGTTTTCGTTCGCGCCCTTTCGCCCGGAGAAAGCGCCGGTCTTATCAAAATCAGGTTCTGACGCACCCGCGGACGTAAGCACCAGCGCATTGCTGCACGGGAAGACCATTGGTGACGTCGCGGCGGAGCGCCCGAAGACGTGTGCGACTGCCTGGGCGGCGGCGAGGCCGGGGACCGGGGCGCAGAGGCCAGGGACTGGTTTCTCGGAGGCACGCGCATCAAGGCCAGGAACCGGCATGTCAGGGGCGGGTCGGGCGCGGAGTCGGGGCATCCGGCCTGGGAGCAGTGCGCTGCCGGGGCGGGTGGCAGCGGACGCGCTGCTGGCGCTGTGGGAACGGCTGGGGGCGGTGGGGAGGGGAGACTGGGCCAGCGCCCTCCACGACATGTCGATGGCCGGCGCGGCGGAGCAGGGAGCGGGCGAGCGGGTGCTGGACCGGGCGCGGGTGGAGGAAGCAGTTGGCGAGGAGGCGGCGCGGGAAGTGTGGCAGCTTCTCGACGCGCAGGGCCGCGGGTGGCTCTCACTCGCTGACACCGAGGCGGCGTTCCGATTCCTGCTCGACGACGGGGCGGGCGAGCCGCGCGCGCGGCTCGGCACGGCGGGTGCGGAGTGGTTCCATCCGACCAGCGGCCACTTGGAGCTTTCTCCCGTGCAGGCTGATCTGCTCGCCGCTCTCAAGCAGCGCCTCGCCCGCCGGTGGCGCCGCGGGGTGTCCGAGTCCTTCCAGGCCCTCGACGAGCTCCTGCCCGGCGGAGAGGGCCAGACGGCCGGTCGGGCGGTGCTGCGCGCGCTGCTCTCCGCCGTGTCGCTCTCGCCCAGCGACAAGGAGCTCGCGCAGCTGTGGGCAGCGCTGGACCCCGCGGGGCTCGGAAGCGTGCCGTGGTCCACCGTGCGGGCAGCGCTGGAGATCCCCGCAGAGCCCTTGGAGCCGTTGGAGGACTCCCCGCGGGGTCTCCGCGCGCCGACCCGAGCCCGCCGGGGGGGCACAGCAGGGCCGGACGGCCGCACAGCACACCCCGCGCCCGACGCGGCGCATGCACTCTCGCGGCGCGTCGGGCGCGTCGAGGTGCGGCTGCGGAGGCGGAGCCGGAGCGCGCCGCCCGAGGCCGCCGACGACGCGGCCCTGCTGCGCGAGCTGCTGCGGTCGTCGTACGAAACGAGTTTTGGCGGCAGCCCGGACTTCCGCGCGCGCCATGGCCCGCTCGGCCGGAAGGCGGCGCGAGGGGGCGCTCTCGTGGCCCCCAGCGAGGCGCGGCTGCGGCCGCTCTCGACAGCGTCCTCCGCCCTCTCCGCCCTCTCCGCACCCTCCGACGCGTCGCCGACGGGCGCCCTCGGCCGGAGCCCGGCGCGCAAGTCGGTGCGCTTTTTGGGGGACGCTGCGGGCGGGGCGACTCCGCCTGCGGGCGACGAGCCGCAAGGGCGCCTGGCCCTGACGCCGCCCGACATGAGCGCGGGCATGTGCACCCCGTTCGTGTGCGGACCCAACTCGGACATCAACATGACCTTCTCTCGCTTCATGCGCCTCATGAAACCCCCCACTCCCCCGCCGGCAGCAGCGAGCAGGGGCCTTTCGCCCGCCGCCGCGCCCGTGCCCGCGGCGCGGGACAAGGGAGGGAGCGCGGGGGGCGTGGAGGTGGGGCGGGCGCTGGGTGGGGTTGAGCGGGCGCGGCTCGAGGCGGTGCGGGCCCTCTTTCCCTCTGGGCTCGGCAAGGGAGGTGGAGGAGTCGGCGTCCTCGCAGCAGGCGAGGCCTCCCCGGCCTCGGCCGGTGCGCTTTCGCGGGCGCCGACCCGGGGCTGACCACGGAGAAGCAGCGAGGGGCAGCTGCAGACGATTGGGCGTCGGCTCGAAAGCAGTGGGGCACGGGGTGAGGCGGGAAGTAAATGATAGAATGGAGTCGAAGAGCGCATGCTCGAGTGCAGTACAAGACGCAGCTTGTCCTCGCTTCAATCATTTCGAGTTGGAATTCGCACTGTGAAGCTCTTTAGCCATTTCACTCTGCTCAGCTACTGCAAAAAGCGTCCTGAAGAGTCTCTCGCCTTGTGTCGCCTCTTGCCTTGCGTCGCTTTGCTAACCTCCTTGAGGGAAGCGACCGCACGCAGCAACATCCCACCAGAGCGCGCGCGTCTCCGCAAGCAGCCTTTAGCAGTGCAGACGCTGGGAGGTCAGTGGCACGGCGGCAGGAGGCGGCGAGGCGAACGCCGCGAGCATAGGTTCTGCTAGAAGCGAGCGGGCAGTGCTCGTGGCACCCGATCCCGCCCCGCGCGACCAGTATTCGGCCATCATGGCGTCGTCATCAGCATCCGAGGATGCCGAGGAGGCGCTGGCGCTGCGTGCTGCTGCAACGGCGCCACAATCGCAAGAGTCCGCGGTCAGCGAGCTCGCGGGATTTTGACAAGCACCGTCCGACGCCGAGGAGGGAGCCCCTTGCTCTGCCAGCGCGGACGGTGGCTGCCACGGCTGTGCGTCTTGTGGCACGGGAAGCGCCCGCACATTGCCTGCGGCATCCAGTGAACCAGAGCCGTCTCGAGGCGGCGGCGTGGTGGGCGACGAGTCCTCCGGATGCTGCGCGTGCGACGCGGCAGTCCCGTCTGTCCGGCCCCAGTACTCATGGTCATCCCACTCTCCTTCATACTGCACGTGCCTGAACCTGTACGCAGGTTTAGGAGTTTGTGCGCTGGCCTCGCAGGTGAGAAACATTCATGAGGCGATCAGGGGACAGGGCGCACTCCCCAGCAGGCGCGGGAGTAGGGTCCCCGCACCGATTGGAGGCCCGTTGCCGCAAAACGTTTTGGTCATGCAATAGCTCGTCGTCCCCCCACTGGTGGCCAGCGTCTGACGTCGGATCAAGTTCCCCTGAAGCATCCCCGCCATGTGCAGACAGCGCTGCCTCCGGCGTATGCCGTCTGACAGGCGGAGGCACCTCCTCCATGGCCTGGCGTGATGCCTCGTCGGCGCCTCCTCTCGGTGAAGCAGGCTCATCAAAGGACCCGGTTCCCGCTGTGTCCTCAGCACGGGGAATCGACGGAGGGGCTGCAGATTCAGCTTCGTCCAGACTCGAAGTTTCGCCAAGATCGCGCCCCGCCTCTTGGGCAGCTGCGCTCTCCTGCGACCCTCCTTTCGCACTGGACCCAAGGTCCATACTGTGCTTTTCGGGAACTTCGACCGCTTGGAGCCTTTCCTCACGCCCTCGCAGGGATCTAAAGCTTGATCTGCTCGGTCTCCCTGGCGGCTCGGGCGAGTGCAAGCTGGCAGAGCCACCAGCATGGCCAGCCGATGGAACCTCTACTGGCAGCGTGCCGCGCCGCTGCTCTGCATCCTCGGCTAAATTCTCGAGATGCGCTTGGGGCACTTGTCTGGAAGGTGGCTCCAAGGCCGGCTGGTGCGACTGCAGTTGCTGCGGCTGCGGCTGCTGCGGCTGCGGCTGCGGTTGCCTCGGGGCGTTGCCAAATGAAACCGGGCGCTGCTTGACGGCAATCTCCGGTGGCTTGCTTGCTCGAGTGGACGGTTGCTCCTCGTATGGAATGCCGTTAGCAGGCGATGTGAGCGAGACCTGGTAGTCGAAGAGCTGGTTGCGGAAGTCGCCTTCCACCAACGTCGGGGGGTGCCGGTCCATCACCGACTGCACAGCGTCACGCGCCGATAACTTTTTTTTCCCGATCAGAAATGCCGCCACCAATGCTGGTGCCGTTGCACGCCCATTTCGGCAGTGCACTAGGACGCCGCCGTTGCGCCTTCCCTCGATGATGAACTGGTTCGACCTGTGGAAGTTCGACGTGTTGCCTCGCAGGTCCACGCCTCTCCTGATCCCCGACGTGATGAGTGTTACGAATTGGTATGCTTGCGAGGGGAGAGTGAAAGGAGAGACTCATCAGGTCACAATTTGGGGTCGTGAGTTCGCGTTTCTGTTTGGCGACAAGGGCGGCACCCGTCCGCGCTTGGCTGCGGGAGGTTCAGCATCATGTAGCTGAACTCATTCGCACGGTATGCATGTGGACAGTCGTCGTAGTGATTGCAGTTGAGTACATGCGTCACTCCTGCGCGGGAAGCCCAGCATGTTTCAGGTGGGTCTCCCCGTCCATGTGTTGATTGGCCGATCAACAGCCAATCCACACATGGCTTGCGTGAGCTAATCCCTGCTTTGCAGCACCGCGGGAATCTGCGGTGCTGCAGTCAAGGCGTCTGAGTAGGATGTCTCTAGTTGATGGGTACATCAAACACCTTGCTCGTGCAGCATCGGAGCATTCAAGGCCCCTTTGAGGCCCGAAACGAAGACCCGGTCAATGACCTCCACGATATCATTCTCGCCAAGGTCCTCGTCAGTCTCCTCCAGCTTGAGCAGCGGAGGGTGCGGAGCTCCATCCTCGAGAATCCTTCTCGAGGTGGATGCCTCTGCACCCATGCTGCCGCGCGAACCCTCACTCCTCGAGTCCGCTCCTCTGCGCCCAACTTATCGATCGATCCACAACTTTTGACATACAGAATACTTTGAGGGACGATCGCGCAGCCGGTACCTACAAGCCGGCGAGCCACGATCCTGAGGCCTGCTCCGGCGGGGGTAGTGTTGGGGAAACAGCTTCTACCTGGTACAGATCAGCTTTGACCAGACCAAGCGGTGGCGGATCTTGAAAGATCTGCAGCCGCCGGCGCGGTTGTGAAATGCCGGCCGGCCGGGCGGAAACTCCCTCTCGCCCTCCGCCCAATATTCCTCGCATCCGGGTTCTATCAGGCCTTGATGGAGGTCAGCAGATCACATTGGAACTCAGTTCTGGACGAAACTTAGTCGGCCGTGGCGAAAAATGCGATGTCGTGCTCAGCAGCGAGGGTGTATCAACGCAGCACGCGGCGATCACAATCACCCAGGGCGCAGGGGGGTCTGCCTCCCTTCCAAAGCAAGGGGCAGATATTGCCCCGCTGCAGCGCTTAGCGGACACATGCGCCTGCGTATTCGTTCTAAAGCATTGCGTGATTTTCCTGGCAGAGGCGCTGTGGTCGAGGATCTGGAAAGCACCAACAAGTCTCAGATCGGCTCGCTCGAAGAGCCCGTAACGATGGAACCCAGCAAGTCGTACTCTCTTGAGCATGGCGACATCGTCATCTTTGGCACGGTTGTATGCATATTCCTGTGGCCTGGTTCGGCCGCCGGCCTGGCACGAACAGCTGCTAAGAACGGGGCAACGCAGCGCCCTGCGACGGGTGCCTCCGAGCTGGGCGGCACGAGCAGCGCAGAGGTGCTGTCGCAGCTGGACTCATTGATGCAGGGCATGACACACCTGTATTCAGTGGTGCATGGCGAGGCGCCTGGGCGCAGCACGCTTGGGGGGTCGCGCTACCGTGGGGAGCACTACCGGGGAGCAGCGACAGAGCGAGACCTCTTCCTCACGACTGGCTCTGCCGCTGGCTTCGACGGCGACGCGACTGCAACTGGCTTGCCGGGGTCGCCGCCACGCTGGGGCAGCTCCACCACCCACTCTACGATCGCGCCGGCAGGGGACATTCAGCAGGGGCAGTCTCCCGCGCGGCTGCACACATCCGTGACGGGCAGCCGGCGCGTTGGAGGGTCAACGGACCGGATCGGCACGAATCTGCAGGGAGCGGGGGATTCTTCGGCACACAGGAGGCCTGACACTGCGGGTGACATGCCGCTTCCTGGGCTGCGGCGGAGCGCGGCAACTGCTGCGCTTCCCCCGTCGGCGTCGGGGCGCGACTTCGAGCACTTGTACGGCGGGATTTCGCGCGAGGGCACTGCGCGACTGCGAACGGCGCCCTCGTCACGGCCGGGGACTATGCGTTCCATGGGGCGAGAGCCGCTCCCTGACGAAGACGTGCCCTTTGGGCGCTTCGTGCTGCCCGAGTCCTGCTTGCTGAACATCCTCTCGCATCTCCCGCGCTTGCCTGGACTGCTGCGGATGGCTGGGGTCTCACCCTACTTCCGGCGGCTGACACAAGATGATGCGCTCTGGGAGGAGCTTGATCTATCTTGGGACACGCTCGCGCCCAACCCGATTTGCCTGCGCATGACGGACGCGATCCTCATCGATCTGCTCCAGCGCATGTATCGTCGCATGCTGCGCCGCGTGCATTTTGCGGGCGCCGCGTTCGTCACCGACTGGACGCTTCTCGCCATTTCGCGCTTCTGCTTTCACGTCACAGACTTGTCCCTGCGCCGCCACTCGGACATCGGTCCGGACATTTCTGACGCGGGAGTGGTCGAGATTGCTCGCCGTGTCCCCAAGTTGCAAAGGCTCGACCTCGCGTGCTGTTCGACACTCACAAATTCGTCGATTGCGACCCTTGCGGAGCACTGTCCGCAGCTCGCTGATCTTGACCTCACAGGCTGCGACCGTGTCACTGACCTCGCCGTCATGGCCATTGCCAATTCACTGTGTGGCGCTAAGATGCAGCGTCTTCTCCTCCAGTCGTGCCAGCTCCTCACGGGCGAGTCCGTGCAGGAGGTGTCTTACCGGTGCACACCATGGCCCCGTTTCTTATGGTGTGCTGCGGGAGAGCTTGGCTGATGGGCGCCGACCGGCTCGGGCAGGTGCACGTCACTGACGGAGGTGTCGCTGGCGGGCTGCGAGCGGGTTCGCGGCGATGCCATCGCAAATCTCGTCAACAGCTGCCCATTCCTCACCGATCTCAACATCACGCAGTGTCAGGTGCAAGACGTGAACATGCGCGCGATGGCAGTGAACTGCACGCGGCTGCAACGGCTCAAAATGGGGTTCTGTCGGCACGTGACGGACGAGGGCTTCAAGGACGCGGCGCGCTTTTGCTTTGCGCTGGAGCACGCAGATCTTCGCGGACTGCGCAAAATTTCTGACGGCTCCGTTAACAAGCTCTCGCAGACAGCACTTCACCTTCGGCACCTCGACATTCGCGGATGTCAGTCGCTTTCGCTGCAAGCTGTTCAGATGGCAAGGCGCGCCCTCCCCGAGTGTCACATGGTCTCCTCGCACATCAGCTGAGGGCAGCGAAATGCCTGTGGTAAATCTGTTCAAAAGAAACCTGCTCTTTCCCTCGTGTATCCCTTCCTTGAGGGGTTCCGGCAATATTTGTCACATGGCCCATCAATGCTTCCACTTTCATCCACTTTAGACCGCACTGAGAGGGGATGTAGTTCACTGTCGACGCCCAACCGAAGCTGGCGCATAGTTCTCTTCTCTGGATTGAATCCTGATGGTCTCGCTGGTGGCATTTGCCACCACACCGTACAGGAACACGCCCTCAAATAATGAACCCGCAAATCTTTGTTAGTATAGATCAACATTTGAAGTGCTTTGTCAACATTGAAGTATTTAGTCAACGTAGCCTGGCCAGCGCATCATCTTGATCTCCCTGGCGTACCCAGTGGTCTCCGCTCTCGAGCAGTATCCCGCCCTGCTTTCCGGCCTAATCAGTCGGTTGTGGCTGCTGCCGTGTGCTACTTGAGTAGAGAGAGAACGTCGGCACCTCGCTCGGACTGAGCGAACCTCCCAGGGGAGGCCTCACGAGCGGAGCCTCGCGCTGATCCTCCCGTCCACGCGATGCTTCTCAAAACGGTCTTTTCAATCCCCGCACTACGTTCACGATATCTGTGTTTGGCAGACGTTTGCGACTAGATGGCACTCCAAACTAATCGGAAAGACCCACTGAGCTGTAGCTTCGCTACAAAGCAAACCGTTGGTCGTTTCTAGGGACGGGCAGAAGCTGCTCGCGTGGTCTGATCCAACGTTCTGCTGGGCAGGCTAAGCGCTCTGCGACCGTCGCGTGGTCCCCGCTGAACTCCGACCGCGGTCTGCTTGCGGTTGGTACGGTTGCGAATGCAATCGATGACTCGTTTGAGACCACTGCGGATCTCGAGATCCTGCAGATCGACTTCTCGGCTGGCTCGCCAAAGGAGATGACCTCCAAGGGAAAGGTAAAGTGCTCAGAGCGCTTTCACCAACTGGCATGGGGTGGCCAGGGCACTGGACCAATGTCGATGGGGATGGTAGCTGGTGGCATGATCGACGGGTCGATCGGTTTCTGGTCTGCAGCCTCACTTGTTGGTGCCGCGGAGGGAGAACCGCTAGTAGCACGGGTGCAGAAGCACAAGGGCCCCGTGCGCGGGCTCGACTTCAACCAATTCAAGCCTAATCTCCTCGCGTCCGGTGCGACGGAGTCAGAGATCCTCATTTGGGATCTCACGAACCCCCAGTCGCCCAACGTCTACACGCCCGGCACGCCGACCCAGCCACTCTCCGATATCACGGCAGTCGTCTGGAACTCCAAGGTCAGCCACACTCCCACTGGATACCCGTCCAGAGTTCTGGGCTAGTAGCTTGATTCCAACTCTCGTGACCTTGAGGCGCGGTGCTGATCGGGCCGACCGGAGGCACGCAGGTCGAGCACATTCTCGCCTCGACCGGGGTGAGCGGGACGTCGGTGGTATGGGACCTGCGGCAGAAGCGGCCGGTGATCTCGTTCACGGATCCCGCGACCAAAACGTCCCGGTCGTGCTTGGCGTGGAACCCAGAGGTGGCGACGCAGGTCATGGTCGCCTCCGACGACGACTCGACGCCGATCCTCCAAATGTGGGACCTTCGCAACGCGCACTCCCCTGCCAAGACTCTCACCGGCCACACGCGTGGTATCCTTGCGATGTCCTGGTGTCCCTTCGATCCAGGTATGCTGCTGACCTGCGGGAAAGACAACCGGACTCTGTGCTGGAATCCGCAAGCGCCCGCTGAGAGCAACAACATCATGTGCGAGCTCCCTGCTTCGACAAACTGGAACTTCGACGTCCGCTGGTCTCCCAAACTGCCCGCCATCGTCTCCACTTCGTCTTTCGATGGTCAGGTCAACATTTATTCACTTACGGACACGTCGAACGGCTCCAGCGGCTCGGCAATGCAGGCTCCTGGCTGGCTCCGTCGTCCTGTGGGTGCCTCCTTCGGCTTCGGCGGGCAGCTGGCGTCGTTCTCCAAAGGTGCGGATGGCAGGTCAGGGGTGCGTCTCCGGCGACCCATCACGGAGCCGGAGTTCCTCGCGCAGGCAGCGACGCTGGAGCAGGCTGTCTCTGGTAGTGCGCTGCGCGAGTTCTGCCGCACCAAGATCGCAGAGCCTGGACAGAGTGCCGAGGAAGTGGACGAATGGAAGTTTGTCGAGATCCTCTTTGAGGAAGACGCGCGGCGGCGGCTCCTCGATCACATCGGCTTTTCAGCGGACGCTGTTGCCCAGGAGGTGCTGTCCTTGCAGCTCAAGGACCTCAAGCTCGACGAGCCGGTGGCAGCATCGCCCTCAAAGAAGAAGGGCAAGCAGGCGTCCTCGGCGCCCAAGAAGGAGGAGCGAAAGGCCCCCGAGCCAGTCGAAGCGCCAACACCCGAGGACCCGAACGCGCCCTCGGTAGACACACTTTTTGGCGGAGCGCCGAACGGTGCCGTGGACGATTTCCTCGGTGGAGGCGGCGGCGAAGAAGACTCGGCGAAGCTCGCTCCTCCCTCTTCGGCAGAGGATGGCTCGGAACACCGGGAACCAGTGGTCTACGAGCAGCCGGCCGTCGATGCGCCGGTGGGCCCTTGCGCAGTGCTTGATGAGGCGGTGAAGCGCGCGGTGATCGCCGGCAAGTTTGACGTGGCCGTGGACTGCTGCTTCCGTTTTGGCCGCTTGGCAGATGCCCTCCTCTTAGCCGCGACCGGTGGTCGTGAGCTCTTTCAAAAGACACAGGAGCGCTATCTTGCCCTTCGTGCGGCTGAGCCATTCATCAAGGTCACTCGTTGCATTGTGAATGGCCAACTGGCCGCCCTCGTTGCCGAGTCCAACGCAGAGGCTTGGAAGGAAACCCTTGCCATTCTCTGCACCTACGCGACCTCGGAGGAGTTCGCGTCGCTTTGCGATGAGCTCGCCACCCGTCTTAAGAATGCTGGTGACTCTCGTGCGGCTACCCTCTGCTATATTTGTGCCGGCAACGTCGACGCAACCGTGCGGATGTGGCTGGAGAGTGCAAGCGCGGGGCCCAAGGTGAGCGCAGTTGAGGGCTTGCAGCGGCTGATGGAGAAAATGTGTGTGCTGTTGGTGCTGGACGTTTGCAAGCAGCAGGAGATGCCATCGGTCGTGGGGGAGAAGTTCGGGGAGTATGCGGAGGCGCTGGCGTCACAGGGGCGTCTGCCCCAGGCGATGCAGTACCTTGTGCGCTCCGCTGCGTCGCAGAGCCTCGCAGTCTCGGTGCTCCGCGAGCGCATTTTCAACTCGGACGCGCGCAACCCGTACTCGGTGCCGCAGGACCAGCACCCGCCGTTCCCGTTCCAGTACAACGATGTCGGCGTGGCTCCCGTGAAACCCAAAGTGCAACCGCCGCTGTCTGGAGGCTCCGCCGTTGGCACCACGGCGCAGCAGCAGCAATACAACGCTGTAGCTGACGCGTTTGGGGATGCTTTTGGGGGCGCGATGGCCCCAGCTCCCGCCCCAGCACAGCAGATGCAGCAGCAGCCGGCCTACCAGCAGCAATCGGCGTACCAGCAGCAGCAGCAGCCTGCTTATGGGCAGCAGCAGCCTGCTTATGGGCAGCAGCAGCAGCAGCCTGCCTATGGGCAGCAGCCGCAGCAGCCTGCTTATGGACAGCAGCAGCAACCTACTTATGGGCAGCAGCCGCAGCAACCTACATATGCACAGCAGCCGCAACAACCGGCGTATGCGCAGCAGCCGCAGCAGCCAACCTATGGGCAGGGCAATGGCATGCCCGCACAGCAGCATCCAAACCAGATGCATCAGCCTACTTCCTCTGTCTCCATGCCTCAGGCAGCTGCACCCGCAGCACCAAAGCAGTTCACGCCACAGCCGATCCAGCAGGCTCCGGCACCTGCAACACCGTCGCAGGCCGCAGCTCCCGCTCCTGCCGCACCCGCCGCTCCGCCGCAGGCCGCACACACTCTCACGCAGGAGGAGGAGTACATCATCGGTGCGATGGCCTCACTCCAGGGGAAAATTTGCGGAGCGATGCAAGCCAAGATGTCCCAGGATGTGGCAAAGCGGATCACCGGCCTTGTGGACAAGTTGAAGGCAGGGCAGGTGTCAAAAGACGTTGGGGCACAGCTCTCTCAGTGGTGCCAGGCGATGGATCGTGGCGACATCCAGACGGCTACTTCGATCCAGACCACGCTGACTGCTAACGTTTGGGACGATCACGGCAACTGGCTGGTACAGCCCTCTCCAGCCCCCATCTGCACTTGTGCTGTTGCTAGCACCCTACCCTGAAACCAGTAACGCAGCGCTTTTTTGTGGCACCCAACGGCCTCCTACCGTCCAGACCAGCATCTGTTGAACGTGTGAGGGTTGTGACATTTTCTTACGAACTCTTACGGGCGCAAATTGCAGACGGGGACAAAGCGAATGCTAGACCAGAAGAAGAAGACTGGCTGAGAAGCCGCAGGCACAGTCGCAGCTGAAGCCTCGGTGCGAGTCTATCGTGCGGGTCTACCAATTACGCTGCCTCTGATGAGTGTTGGCTCGTGTGGTGGTCTGCTGGATTCATGATTAGAGGAACCAGGTCGTTTTTGGTCTTGATTCGGGTTTCTCACGAAGGGTGTTTCAGGATCGCTCTGTTGTGAAGTTCTTTCATTACAAGCTCCAAAACACGACCAGTCGCCGCGGATGCGCACACAACACGATGCGCTCACAGCAAGCTAGTCGCTCGTACCTTTAATTCTCAAACTTGATTCCCAGAACTATTCCCCTGGCATCAATTTTGATTCCTATTCGTCGCTGACTCTACGTGACCATTGTTCCAACTTGATAAAGACTACTGCCAGAGCAACCCGGTGTTCTGCTGCCGGAATCCTCACGAAGCTTGTACGCATCAAGGTTCGCCGCCGCCGCCGCCGCCGCCGCCGCCGCCGCCGCCGCCGCCGCCGCCGCCG
>ENA-UOXV01004140-UOXV01004140.1-marine-metagenome-genome-assembly--contig:-NODE-4140-length-16865-cov-5.512374_pt1 | contig 16865 bp, 14 predicted proteins | sample MGYA00238165_ERZ766961 | MGnify/ENA primary metagenome ERZ766961 (study PRJEB28924, sample SAMN03173240) | marine metagenome | biome: Marine; feature: Water; material: Subsurface seawater | place: North... | reverse complement strand
GGCGTCGGGACCGTAGACGACGTCGAAGCGCACGACCCGCCTTTCACGCGATGAACGTAAACTAGCCTTTATCACCACACGCACGTCAACCTAATGAAACGACCTAGTGCTACCACACGAACGTAACCCTATCGACGTCCCTGACTCAGTCCACCCTCCACACGCTCGTCTGTCGCACCGGCGCGCCCTCGGTCAGCGCCGACGTCGCCGCGGTCACCACCTCGTACTCCGCGACGCGTCGCGCGCCCTTCGCCCACCCCGCCGTCGGCGCCCACCGCGTCTGCCTCGCGGGATCCCCGAGCAGCACCGTCCGTGCGTGTGCGTCGGCGCCGTCCTTCCTTCCGTCCTCGGCGACTGACGCTAACCATGTTTGAAACGCATCCGCCAGACCCTTCACGAAGCACACGTCACCCGCCATCACGACGTCGTACTCCGCGACCCTCGACGCGGGGGAACGAAGGAGGTCCTCGTGGGAGGTCTCCAACACGCACGGACCGTTCGTGACACCGGACGCGTCCGCGTTGGCGAGGAACGCGACGGCGGCGAGCGGATCGATGTCGTTGGCTGTAGGAATAAAACACGGCGTTAGTCTAATTGCCCGTACGAGAATAAATTAAAATGAACTCACCGCAGACCCGGGATGCGCCGGCGGTTGCCGCGGCGAGCGCGGCGACGCCGCATCCGCTGCCGACGTCCAGCACGGATCGACCTCGGACGACGTCTGGGTTGTCGAGGATGTACCGCGCGAGCCCTTGCCCCCCGACCCACGGCACCGCCCAGTACGGCGGGCACAGGCCGCCGTCGCTCGCGCCGTGGGATGACGACGCGGTGCCGCCCGCGAACGTCTCGGTTCGTTCCCAGAGCGTGAGGACGTCGTCGCCGTCGTCGAGCAGCCACATGGGGAGCTCCGGGCACAGCTCGCACGGTCGTAATGTCACCAGGTCGCCGGTCACGAGCGCGCGGGTCTCGGGGCAGTCCCTGAAGGCGTCCGCCAGCTGTGCGTCCCACCCGTCTCCCATCGGAAGCTCCGACGCCGCCGAGATGGAGGGCGACGCCGCCCCGCGTGCCGTGTGTGTACGTGTCGACCGCGCGCGGGATGCGCGGGATGTCACGACGGACGCGTGCACGCGCGGCGAGGATCCCGCCGCGGCGGATGAAACGACGCGAAGGGCGGCGGAGGCCATCGTTCGCGCCCGCCTGCTGTGTCGTCGTTCACGAGACTTTCACACCCGACGAAGAAACTTGAACACGTGATTCGATCGATGTTGAGACGTCACCAGAGGAGGGAGCGCGGATGGGGTGTGTCGCGACGGCGAGCCACGCGGCGTCGTGCCCGGCGGCGGCGAGAGGAGGAGAGACGCGGCGCCGGGAGCGCCATCGCCGCATCGCGCGCTGCGCCGCGGCGTCGTCATCCGGGGTCCCGTCGACGCACGCCACCGCCGGCCACGTGGGCGACCTTCCCTCGTGCGTTGGATGGGTCAAACGCGTCGACTCGCGCGGCGTGGACCGCGAGTTCTACGTCGTAGGCACCGTGCACACGCCCGGGAGCGCGTCCGCGGACGAGGTCCGCTCCGTCATCGAGCGCGTGCGGCCGCAGGCGGTGGTCCTCGAGCTCGATCAGGAGAGGTTCGACGGCGTGCTCGCGACATTCATGCGAGACGAAGACGACGACGCGGCGCGGACGCAGTCCCAAGACTCCGCGTCGACATCATCCGGCATGTCGCTGCCGTACGCGCTCGCGTCATCCGCGCGGGGCTACGGCGCGGATTTCGTAGCGGGCGCGTCCGCGGCGGAGGCCATCGGCGCGCTCGTCGTCCTGGGAGACGCCAAAGCCCGATCGCTGCCCGACGAACTTCGCGCGCGCATCACGGACGACCCGCTCGATCTCTCCAGGCTCGCGCGATCGCTCGGGTACGTCGCGCGCGCCTTCGGCTCACGCGGCGAGACCCGCCCACTATCCGCGGCGCCCGAGACGGCGGGGGGCATCCGAGAAGAGGCGCGGACGGTGAGCTTCACCGCGGCGCTCGCCGAGGACCGAGGGAAACTCTCGCCGCTCGTAGGCCCGCTCGGTCTCCTCGCGCTCGGCACCCTCGCATTCGTACACGACTTGACATCCGGAGGAGGGGTCCCGACGCACGCGGGCGGCTTTGGCGGCGGCATCCACGTGTCGGTCTCGGAAGCCCTGGACGCGTTGTTGACGTGCGCGGCGTTGGTGGCCACCGGACGGAGCGCGGAGGTGTTGCTGGAGGACCGCGACGAAGTGTTGTCGACGAGCGCCGCTCGCGCCTCCGCGTGCGTACACGGCATGCGTCGAGGTGACCTGGCGCGTGTATCGTACGGCTTCACCGCAAATGCAGAGTTGACGGCGGCGGCCGCCGAACGTGCGGATGGACCGAGCGGCACGCCGTGCTTCACGCTGCGAAAGCCGCTCGGCGCAGGTGAGGTCCGACGGCTTAACTTATTCGAACCTCGGTGGCTGAGTCTCATGGACCGGCTCGCGGAATCCAACGGCGGGACGCTCGTGGGCGCGACGTTGGGGTGCATGCTGGGCGTGAGCAGGCGATACGTCGCCGAGGAATGGCTCGCGCGGTGTCGTAACGGGACGTGCGGTGGATCGGACGATGGCGCTAATCTTACGGGGGAGTTAACGTTACCGGAGTTGAACCATCGATCCGGGTTCAGAGCCGCTGACGTGGTCATCGAGCCGTGGATGCGCCGCGCGCGCGTGCTTCGTTGCGAGGAAGGGCGGCGGTCGGTGACGGGCGATCGAAAGCTGGAGGTTTGGATCGAAGGGATGGATGACTCGACGCCCGGCGGGTACGTCCCGAGGGTATCGTCGATCGCGGCGCATCCGGCGGGGTATCTCTGCGCGGTTACCGATGAGGACGGAGGGCCCGAGGCGTCTTCGTCTGTCTGGGGGTCCCCTGCCGCGAGTGGTGCGGCGGGTGGACCGGTGCGGACGGTGTGCGTGGTGGGCCTCGCGCACTGCAACGGGGTCATCGAGCGCCTCTCCACGATGGACCTCGAGCGCTGGCGTTAAGAACTAATCAACTTATTTAATCACTCGAGCTCGAACTCTCGTCTATAACCGTCAACTCTTACCCAACGGCGGGAACTCCGTCTCGTCCACCAGCGGTATCTCCGCGCTCACCTTCAACTTCCCCATCGTATCACGCGTCGCCTCGATGTCATTTACGACGCCACTCGGCGATCCGCTCGCCGTCGTCGTCTCCGACGAGTCCCCGTTGGCGTCGTCGAGGACGATGTCCAAACCATCCGAGGAGTTCCCTTCGTCCGAGTCCGAATCATCGTCGGCGCCATCCTCCGCCAACGCCTGATCCTCGAGTTCTACGTCGTCGTGTACAATCTCCGTCTCGCCACTCTCCGTGGTCTCCATGCCTGTCGTGGCGCCGGAGACGGTGCTGCTCACCTCGGCGCTGTGGTGGCTGCGCGTCCTCTGCTTCTTCTTCGGTTCCTTCAGCGGAGTTTTCGACGGCGCCACTCGAAGCGCCAGCTCGCCGAGCACGGTGCCGGTGACGCCAATCGCCGCCACCGCGGACTCCACCGTCTCGAACTCTACGAACGCCACGCTGCCCGCCGGCTTCCCGCCTCGCCCCCCCGCGTGCGCGTTCCCCTTGTTCTTCTTCTGCAGGTGCAGCGCCACCACGGCGCCGTTCACCGCCGACTCGAGAAACGCTCTTAAATTTGGCGATCGGATCGACGGGCAGACGCATGAGACGTATACCGTCCGCGCGGTCCTCTCCTTCTCCTCCTCCGTCCGCGGTAACAGCCCCGGGTCCACCGGGACCACCTCGGTGCGCGAGGGCATCACCCTCACGGGCTCGCCGCGGAGTAAGGATCCATCCATCGTCAGCGCCTCTCTCACGGCGTTTTCGTCGCCAAACGCGACAAACGCCGTTTGCGTCCCTCCGTTTGAATGGCCCGGCCTCGGGTCCGGGAGCATGCGGCACTCGCGCACGACGCCGCACGTGTAGAAGTGGGCGTGGACGTCCGCCTCGGACGCGCCCGCGGGGATCTCGCGCACGTGCACGGTGAGGATGGAGTGATGGTACCCGCGGTGGTGATGGGCTCCGTGATTTTGATTTTGGCTTTGGCTCTGATGCGCTCGGCCGCTCCGGGACCCCGCGCCGAGTCGGTGCGACGCGGAGTGCATGGATTCACCATCGTGCGGGAGGTCCGCGGGCTCGACGCTGCCCCGTGACAGGCGGCCCGCCTTCCTCGGGGACGCGCCGCCTTGGCTCGCGGCGTTGGACCACCGCGCGTGGCTTGGATTTCCGTTGCCATTATTGGTGGGCGGTGCACCCGAGCCCGAGGTGAAGGAGCCCGCGCGCGGGGACCCGGCGAACGGGTCGAAGCCGCCTGCTGCGCGCCCCCACGCGGGTGAGCCACTCACTTCCCCTCCTCGCGGCGTGTTGGACTGCGACGCGTTCCATCCGCTCATCACCCACTCGTCAATCGTGGCGCTTCCCCATCCGAAGCGCCCGAACCCATCTCCGCTGCCTCCGCCGTATGAGCCCCACCCGCTTCCGCCTCCGCTTCCCCCGCGGGACTTGCCGCGGCGGTGCCTGCCCCGGTGGTGGCCCGCGCGGCCGGGTATCTGTATCGCCGGCGCCTGTATCGTCCGCGGGTCGTCGCCCTGGGAATCCCCCGCGGACGACGCCTCGGCGACGCCTCCCCGCGTCGCGTCGACGTGCAAATCTAAATCTGCCCCTGAAGTGGTCGCATCTTCAGAGGCAACACCCCCGTCGTCCCCGGGCGTTGACTCCGTCCCAGCGGCGCGCGCGTTCGCATCGTCGTCCGCGACGGGGTCACCGCCGCGTTCGTCCGCGATGTCCACACGCGCCGCATCCTCCGTGTCGCCCATCACGCCACCCACCCAGGGTCGCGCCCCGCGCTCCGTCTAAAGGACACGCGATTCTGCCGTGCCGAACGCAGTGCTAGTCTCTATACGGGCTCTCACAGGCCGGGCGGGCGCTTTGAACCGACTTTCAAACCGCGCTTTTTCAACTTCTCGACGCGTATGAGAGTTCAGGCATGTGAAATGCACTGGGCACCCCCTTCGACTGATCCGCCAATGAAATCCCGACAGATTCGGCTCAGCCACTCACGTTCGATTTTGCCCTAACGATTCGGCGGAAATCTTTCGCACCGAATCAAAAGGAACCGAGTTTGCTGGTCTACCTGGCACAGCTGTGTTTTTCGCCCCCCCCCGCTGCATTCAATAGCGGGTTACCCGACGCGGGACGCGGCTCATACTTCCGTCGCGCTCTCACGCACCACCCGAGCTAAACCTCAACCTCTTAGCTCGTTCGAAATGGCGTCCATGATGATCTCCGGCCTCGCCGGCGCGCGCGTCGGACCGGCGGCGGTCCAGCGCAAGTCCTCCGTCCGCGCCAGGGCGGGCCAATCGATTCGGATGAAGTCCTCCTTCCCCGTGCGACGCGCGGTGGAGCTCGCGACGGTCGCCTCCGCGGTCACCCCGGGCGGCGCTCAGAACGGCGCCAACCTCAGGTACGCCTCCTTCCCACTGGATACGACCCCTCGAACCCGTCACGCCGAACCCGCGCGCCCTTTCCCGCGCGCGGTGCCCGAACCGTATCCTCCTCATCCTCCTCATTCCCGGGTTTCCGCCAAACCCAGGAAATAAATTAACGCGATCTAACCCCTTCCCTTCCCTTCTCCCTCCCCAGGCGCCGCTCCGTCATCCCCTCGTCCGCGGCTAAGGCTCCCCGCGTCGAGTCCATCGCGTTCAACGACCCACGACCCGCGCCGTGGTACGCGCGCGAGTTCGACGTGCACATCGCCCTCGACAAAGGTCTCGGATCCGTGATGCTCCTCGGAGCCACCGCGCTGTCGCTCTACCTCGCCAACTCCGGCTTCGCCACCGACTTCATCGGGTTCTGGGAACACTTCCACCTCGGGCCCAAGTCCTTGGGCCTCTTCCTCAACGCGCACGAGTGGGTCAACGAGGGGCTGATGGCCATCTTCTTCTTCAACGTCGGACTCGAGATCAAACGAGAGTTCGCGTTTGGATCGCTCAGCGACATCAAAGCCGCGCTGCTGCCGTGCTTTGGCGCGCTGGGCGGCATGATCGCGCCCATGGGCATCTACCTCGCGTGCAACATGGTCAACGGCGGCGTCACCGCGGGCTGGGCCATCCCCATGGCCACCGACATCGCGTTCGCGATGGGCGTCTACAACTTTTTCAAGAACCGCATGCCCCCCGCGGTTGCCGCGTTTCTTCTCACGCTAGCCACGGTGGACGACTTGGGCGCCATCGCGGTCATCGCCGTCTGCTTCGCCAAGGGTATCGTCCCGGCGTACCTCGCGGCGTCCGCGGGGATCTGCGGCGCGCTCTTCGTCGCGTGCAAGAAGAAGGTGACCAGCATGCTCGTCTACGGCGGCTTGGGCGTGGCGCTCTGGTACGCCTTGCTCAAGGGTGGCATCAACGCGGACATCGCCGGCGTCATCGCGGCGCTCGCCGTGCCCGCCGCGGCCCCCGCGCCCCCCGGCAGCCACGCGCACGGCATGGAGGAGGGCATGAAGCCCACCCTCCTGGACGACCTCATCCACAACCTCCACCCCATCTCGTCGATGCTCATCATGCCGCTCTTCGCCCTCGCCAACTGCGCCGTCCCCGTCGACGCGGCGGCGCTCGGCGGCGTCACCGGCACGCCCGTCGGCCTCGGCATCATGGCGGGCCTGCTCATCGGCAAGCCCCTCGGTATCTTCGCGCTGTGCTACGGCGCGGTCAAGGCTGGCATCTGCGAGTTCCCCAAGGGCATGAACGGTAAGCACCTGCTGACCGTCGGCATGCTCGCGGGTATCGGCTTCACGATGTCGCTGTTCCTGATCGAGCAGGCGCTCGTGGGCATGCCCGCCGCGGCGACGTCCGCCAAGCTGGCCATCCTGTGCTCGTCCGGCATCGCCGCGGTCGTCGGCGGTGTCGCCATGACCCGCTTCCCGGTCTACTTCTGCGAGGTCATCTGCGACGAGGACGAGGGATGCAGGCCCGACCTGTTGTCAGAGCAAGAGTTCAAGGCGGAGAACGACTGCGACGAGGACGGGTGCACGCCCAAGTTCCTGACCGAGGGCGAGGAGCCGACGACCGCTTAAGGGTGAGGAAATTTGTTGGCGCCGGGTGGAATGTAGCATCGGACGAAGTATTTTAGCTCCTGTATCATACCGGGCACTGTACACATACCGGGTATGTTGTTGTCCTCTTCATCAATAGAGACGAGAGAGATTTGTTATCGTGCGCGAGAGCCGTTGCGCATTTGTTAACCCGCCCTCCTCCCAGTCTAAATATCCCGCTTTTTTCGGTTGCTGACTTGGAAAAAATTTCCAAGTGGACATCGCCGACCAATCGGGAACGAGCAAAATCGAGGGAGTCGAGTGGGAAAAATGACCCCCCCCGGTGAAAGTACCGCGAAATTAATCGGGAAACGACGAGTCTCTTGCCGCCGCTTTGCTCTCGTCAATCAAAAAAGCGATAGCGATGTGGTGGCTATTGCCACGTGCATTACGGACACGTTGAAACCACGTGAGTCCTATTCGTATTATCGAGTCTTGTGTGAATACATCTTTCTTGTTCTATGAAGCGAGCAGCGAGCGTGTGTGTCAGTCAATGCGGTGAAAGCGGTTTAGCGTACAGCGGCCATCGGCGATCGTGGTCGATCAGAACCCCGAGTCCGGTCCGAGCACGCCGGTAGCCTTCGCGGCGAACACGAGCTGCCCCATGATCCCCTGCCCCGTGCACGCCTCCGTCCACACCGCGAGCGCGAAGCCCATCATGGCCCACCGACCGTTGTTCATCTCCACGTCGAGCGCGTACTTCATGTCCGCGCTCACGCCGCCGCCCACGGGCTTGAGCGGGGGAAGGTTGACGTTGGGCGAGGACGCGTCGAGCTCGTCGGTGGAGAAGCTCACCGCGACGGTCGCGTTCTCCGCCTTCATCTTCTCAGCCGCCGCGAAAGCCTCGGCTTTGGCGTCCATGGAGAGCAGCGCGGTGGCCGAATCGGATTCCGCAAAGGTGACGGAACCGTCCTTGGTCACGGTGGACAAGATATCCGCCTGGGACTTACCCGCGGATTCCATCTTGGTGAGGTCGACGCGGAGCTTCTCGGCGACGGCGTCTTGATCGGCTCCGAGGAGGTCGCACCACCGCTTGAACGTGCGGAGGGTCATGGTGCCGTTCTGCGCGGACGCGAGGGTCTTGGCGGAGCCGTACCCGGTGCCGCCGACGATGAGCGCGGTGAGGAACGCGAGCGCGATGGGGTTGGGGACGCCCGGGGCGGAGACGTTGATCTGAGCGAGGATGCCTTGGCCGGTGGCGATCTCTTCGGCGAGGCCGACGGTGAAGCCCATCATGGCGAGCCTTCCGCAGAAGAGCTCGGCGAAGGGGTTGAAGCCGAAGATGCCCTCGGTGACGTCGAAGCCGAGCGTGGCGGACTTCTCGGCGAGGACGCCGTCCTGCGAGGGCTGGTTCAGCGCGCGAGTTGCGACGGTCGAGCCGCGCTTGTTGATGGCGAGGGAGGGCGCGTTGGGGCCGAGGCCCTTGGCGGCGCGCGCGGTGGAGGCGGCGGTGGGCTTGGTGAGCGCGACGGTGGGAAGCGCGGTGAGCATCATGGTGGCCATTGTTGTTGAGGTGTTTGGTGTTGGTGGTGTGCGTGTGTGCGCGTGGAAGTGCCCGCTGGGGATAGCGTAACGCGTTGCAAAAAGCATCCGAAACGTTATGGTCCTCGGAAAGTGGTCTGAATCGACGTGGCCTTCTCAGCGACTGCCACTTGCGAAAATAAGGCTTCGATACCAGGCATGTCTGGTATCGGCAGAAATCTGCGTTGTTAGAAGGCCTTTTGCGAGATCTCACAGCTGTGCGCGACACACCCCGAGGCACGGGGACGGCGAGTCAGAGGGTTTAGGACACGAATAGGAGGGATGTCCACGCCCACGACGCCCAACATGAAAACCCCCGGGGGCAAGCGCCCCACGGTCTACTCCGACCGCTTCGTGCCGAGCCGGTCCGCGTCCGCGGGCCTGCGGGGATTCAACCTGCTCGACACCGGGTCCCCGCCGGCGAGCGCGTCGCACCCGAGCTCCGGCGAACGGGAGGTGCGTTCGATGACCCGCATCACGGGGTTCGCCTCGACGCGTGTTCGATAGACGTCCGCGATCGCGTCCGGTCCCGAAAGGCGCCGGTTCAAACCCCGGCGCCCGAGCGCGTCGCCCGCTTTCCCCCCCGACTTTTCGCCCCTTTCGGCTAAAATTATGTATCATCCTCACGTCCGAACGCCGCCCCCCCTCCCTGCGCAGGATACATCCGCGGCGTATTCCACGCTGCTTCGCTCGGAGATGCTCGGGGAGAACGGCGCATCCGTGCTGGGCGCATCGCCGATCAAGTCCCCGCCGGGCCTCGAGGGCGCACGGCAGTATTCGCACTCCAGGTGAGCCGCGGTACCGACAATTCGCCCGATAATTCTCCGAGACTTCGGCTCGGACCCGAATTCGGCGCGCGCCTCTTTCCGACGCGCCATTCACTCACCGCACACGTTCCCCTCCCCATTCGTCTATATCCCACAGTCCGAGTAAGAAACTGTTCAGGTTCAAGAGCGACGGCGTGCTGTCGGAGGGCGTGGCGGTCGATTCCCCGTTTTCGTTATCCCCCGTCGGCGGCGACGACGCGCTGAACCGACCGTCGCAGCGCCGGACGCACCGCAAGATCGCGCGGTCCCCGTTCAAGGTCCTCGACGCCCCCGCGCTCCAGGACGACTTCTACCTCAACCTGGTGGACTGGAGTTCGCACAACGTCCTCGCGGTGGGGCTAGGGACGTGCGTGTACCTGTGGAGCGCGTGTACGTCGCGGGTCACGAAGCTATGCGACTTGGGTCCCGGGGACTCCGTGTGCAGCGTGGGGTGGACGCAGCGCGGGACGTACCTCGCGGTGGGCACGAACAACGGCGAGGTGCAGATATGGGACGCCACAAAGTGTAAGAAGGTTCGGGGGATGACTGGGCACAGGACGCGAGTGGGGACTCTTGCGTGGTCCTCCTCCACGCTCTCCTCCGGCTCGCGCGATCGAAACATCCTGCAGAGGGACGTCCGCGCCCCCGAGCACTACACCAGCAAACTCACGGGGCACAAGTCCGAGGTGTGCGGTTTAAAGTGGAGCTACGACGACAGGGAGCTCGCGTCAGGGGGGAACGATAACCAGCTGTACATCTGGTCCGCCAATTCCACGCATCCGTTGCTTCGATATTCCGATCACACCGCGGCGGTTAAGGCGATCGCGTGGTCGCCGCATCAGCACGGGCTCCTAGCGTCCGGCGGAGGCACCGCGGATCGGTGCATCCGCTTCTGGAACACCACGACGAACACCCCGCTGAGCTGCATAGACACCGGCTCGCAGGTGTGTAACTTGGTGTGGAGCAAGAACGTCAACGAGCTGGTCAGCACGCACGGGTACTCGCAGAACCAGATCATCGTGTGGAGGTATCCCACGATGTCCAAGCTGGCGACGTTGACGGGGCACACGCTGCGGGTGCTGTACCTCGCGATATCGCCCGACGGTCAGACGGTGGTCACGGGCGCCGGGGATGAGACGCTGCGGTTCTGGAACGTCTTCCCGGGGCAAAAGAGCCAAGGGTCGGTGCACGACAACTCGGTGTGGTCCATGGGGCGGACGCACATACGGTGAGTGGTTGTGGTGGTGGTGGCGGTGGTGGTGGGGTCCACGCGTGGGCGCGGTGGACACGATTGATTCATTCTTTGTACCTCGAACTAGCATTCAATGCAACGACACGGTCGAACGAACACGTCGCGTCTGTGAAAAAATCTAAGTGTTATCTTCTGCCAGCGTGGCTTTCTGAGTTTGTAGAATCCGAATGAGAGGTGACGTTCGCTCACTTGAGAGCGCGCGCACGCGTAGGTACGCCGAGTCGCGGGGGTCGCGCCGCGCCGCGCGAAGGTCTCGCTCCGGATGGAGGACATGGCGGACACCGTCGAGGGTCGCCGGCTCGAGATGTCCGGCTTCGGCGAGTGCGACGTGAACAAGGTCCCGCCCACGGAGGCGTGGGGCGACGTCGGGCGCATGGCGGTGCTCGGGGTCGTCAGCGCCTTCTCCAAGTTCGTCACGTCCATCATGAACCGCACGACGTGCACCAACTACGAAACCTTTCTCCACCACGTCACACAGCGCCAGCGGCCGAACGGGTTGATCACCGTGAGCAACCACGCGAGCACGTTCGACGATCCCGGCCTCCTGTCGTGGCTCATCCCGTGGAGGTACTTCGCCACGGAGTCGGAACACGGGGGGATCCGCTGGACCATGTGCACGTCCGAGATCTGCGCCAAGAACGCGCTGGTGCACAAGTTCTTCGCCGCGGGTAAGACGGTGCCCATCACCCGCGGCGGCGGGATCAACCAGGCTGTCATGGGCGTCATGGCCGATCGCGTATCAAAAGGAGACTGGCTCCACATCTTCCCGGAAGGCCGCGTCACCAAGGTTCCCAACGAACTCGGCAGGCTGAAGTGGGGCCTCGGTAAGATGCTGTGCGACATCGACGAACGCGGGGGGCCGGCGCCGGTGGTCTTACCCTTCTGGCACAGCGGCATGGAGAAGGTGAAACGGTACGGAGTGATGTGGTTCTACCCGTTCAACCGGGTACACGTGACGGTGGGCGAACCCATCGACTTCGCCGACCTCACCGCGCGATGCGGCAAGTGTCGGACGGATAAGTCACGGGAAGACCTGTTCAGGAGCATGACCAACAGGGTAGAGGAGCGCATGCGGGAGGTTCGGGCGAAGAACCTGGAGGAGAGGCACGTGCACTCTGATTAACGACGACGGAGGAGGAGTCGAGTCTGGTGGAGATGAAATTCAATTCGTCGCGGGGATGCGCTTATATGCCCCGTTTGTAAAGCACACAAGTGAACAGTCATTCGTTCACCGCCTCAACGCCGACGCCTTGGCCTCCGCATTGACCACCCTCCGTCGCTCGTCCACCAGCTTGAGCCTCTCCTTCACAACCGCCCGTTCGTGCCCCGCGTCGTTGCGCCGCACCCGACTTCGCAAATCATCAATCGCGTTCAAGTCGCGTCGCATCCGCAGCGCCAAACGGAAGGCGGCGTCGCCGTCGCGCACGGCATCCACGCGTTCACCGATCCCCTTCGCGAGCGTCTCGGCGATGAGTGGATACTGCGTCGCGAGGTATTCGCGGAACTCGTCGGATTTAGCGTACGTCTCCGCCGCGGTGAGCGCCGTCGCGGCGCCGACGCCGGAGACGGCGACGAGTTTGGCGACACCGCCGCCGCCGAAGCCGGCGAGCGCGCCCGCCGCGAACCCGGCGCTCCCCGGCACGCCCACGCGCAGGGAGTCCACGATGCCGTCCCACGCGATGGACGCGTCCGTGGTGGTGAGCTCGCCGTCTCCGTCGACGTCGAGGACGGCTCGGACTTCGTTTTCCACCTTGTTCCAGTCCACCTGGATGTACCCTCGTTGTTGGAGCATCTGCGCGGTGATGAAGCCGGCGCCGGCGAGGACGAGGCCGATGTTGGTGCCCGCGCGCATGGCCTTTCCCGCGGCGTACCCCGCGATGGAGCCGAAGCCGAGGTGCGCGCCGAACGCCCCCGCGTTCTGCAGCACCTCCTCCGTCGTCGGTATCAGCCCGCGCCCGCTCGTCATCGTGCCGATATACTTTTACTTATTCGCACCCGGTCGCCTCCCACGGACTGGCTGGCGTCGCTCGTGACCTCAACACGGGAGGGTCCGACGCGCCGAGGATCTATCCACAAACACGTACGCGCGTGATGCGCTCCGTGACGGAGACGCGAAAACCCGCGGTCGATGCCGCAGCGCGTCGGGCTCTGACGAATGTCCGTTTGAATTGTTAGATCCACCAGTGCTATGAAAAACTAAGAGGCTACAAGTACTCGTCCAGGAGGTGCCGACGTCTCCACACGTTGGTCACCCTCGCGTCCGGCCCATCCAGCCACGTGTGTACCCAGTGATGCAACGCGAACGACCCGCGCCGTACCATCTCCTCCCTGTCGGGGTTAACAAATCCCTCCCGCCGCAGCCTGCAACACACCCAGGACCGGCTGACCGCCTCACCCGGCTCGCCGCGCGTGATCTCCGTCTCCGACTCGCCCCGCATCGCGACACCTTCCTCTCCCGAGTGCGGCCCGCTCGGCGCCACGCCGCGTAGGACGTACTCCGGCGTCGGGCACCCACCCACGGGCGACTCCACGTGCTCGCACCGCTCCTTCATCGAGTTGAACGCGCTCTTATCCACCGCCGGGTACAACGCCTCGGGCGGGTCCACTAAACCGCACCCGCCGTTTGAATCATCATACCCCGTCCTCGACATGACACTCCCGAGCATCTCCGGGCCGGTGATTGAAGGCGGGTTCCATTTGGACATCGAACCCTTCGAACGTGTGCGTACCTCGTCCAGCACGACGTCCCAGAAGGGAAGGGACGGCGCGGACGCCAGCCACGCGTTGCAGACGTGCCGCGGCGCGGATACGATCAATGATGCATGCGCGCTAGGTTCCTGCCCGACTAGGCACCGTTTGCCGTGTAACAGCGGGTCCATCGGCCTCAGCGACTCCATGTCGAGGTCCGCGTATACTCCACCCTCCACGGCCATGAGCATGTACCGGAACGTGTCGGCTCTGAAGACGCCGGTGGGGAAGTGATTGAACATGCGGACGTCGCTCGGGAAGTGTTGCTTGACGAAATGAAGCATCGATTCATCCGTCCATCTGCGTACGGTCCATGTCGGGTGGTTGTCCACCCACGACTTGACGTACTTCTCCGCGAACTTTGGGAGCTTTTCCGTCTTCCACACGACGTGGAGGACCTTGGGGATCGTCGGGAGCGCCACGGCGTCCATGTCGTCCAGCTGTGGGGATGGAGCGGGAGGGATCTCGTCGCGATGGTGGTGAGCTGGGGCGCGTATCGGGTCGTCGTCGGTGTCGAAGAGGGGCGCGCCTCCGCGGAGGCGATGGCCCGCGGACGGGTCGGGGTCGATGTCGCGCGGGGTCTTCCGCGCTGCGCCCGCGGGGGTCCACGCCGCCGTCGCGAGCAGCGCGAGCGCCAACGCCAACGCGGCGCCTCGCTTCCGCATCGTCGGGCGTGTGCTTTGCTACAATGTCTCAACGCATTTTACGAAGGCGTCCATTTGTTGTCGTCCACTCGCACTCGGAGGCGCGCCGGTGCTCGCTCGCCGAGATGCACTCGTACTCGACCAGGGCCAACAATGTGCTCTCATTCGCGGTGTCCGTGTGGTGCGTGCTGTGCGCCATGGCGACGGCCTCCGGTGAGTCCCCACATGAGTCGCGCGAAGTCACCCCCCCGACGCATGATGCCCCCCCGTTGTCCTCTCTAGGGATCCGACCACCACTCGACCACCACTCGACCACCACTCACCGCGCCCACCCACCCCAAACCCGCAGACTTCTTCCACGAGTCGCATCCCGTCGTGAGCGTCAAGCTCGCCAGCGTCGAACGCTTCCTCCGCGTCGGACGCAACGACGAAGCTCACCTCGCGTTCGAGATCGACGCGGACTTAACCTCGGTGTTCTCGTGGAACACCAAGCAGCTCTTCGTGTGGGTCGCCGCGGAGTACACGACGCCGCATAATCCGGGCGGGAGCTCGGTGAGCGTGTGGGACCGGACCGTGGAGAACAAGGCGGACGCGCACTTGAAACTACCGTTCGTTCGGAACAAGTACAAGCTCGTGGACGACGGGACGGGGCTTCGGGGAAACTCGGTTAACCTCACGATGGGATGGCAGATCATGCCGAGGGTCGGGGTGATGATGAAAGGGAACACGACGTTCCCACACGCGTTCACGCTGCCGGAGGAGTACCCGGAGCCACCGCAGCAGCAGGCGAGGCGGACGGGGGTGTACACGCAGCCGCCCAGACACCGCGGAACAGACGGACGACCGTGAGTCCATCGATCTCCATCATAGTTTGTGGGCAAAAAGTAATAATAAAATCACTTAGGAGTAACCCCGCATCATCCACGCCACTAGTGCTACTCACGCGTTGGTCAGCGCCTCCCACAGCTCGTCCGGGGCCATGCGCCCGTCCGGTAGCCCGTTAAACTCCAGCCGTCTGACCAGCTCCACCGCGCGGGCGTTGAGCCGGGCGCTCCGTCCCGCGCTCCTCCCCGCCGATCGCAATCCCAAAATCGCCAACACCCGCCCCAGCGCCCCGCCGTAGCCGTACATCCCCCACGTCTCCCCGCTCGCGTCCTCGTCCCGTGCTCGGTTCGCGTTGCGCCTGGCGAGCCGGACGACTTCCCCGCAGATCGCATCGATCTCCGTCTTTCGCCCGCTCTCGCAATCCTGAAGCATCGACGACTTACACTTTGGATCCAGCGGGAACAACACGGGCGCCGCCGCGTTGTAAAGCCAATCCGGCGACGCCAGTATGAGCGGCAGGAACGATACGAACGGCTTGCGTGTCTTGATCCCACACGCTCTGTACACGTCCAGCGCCTCGAGTAGGAGCGCGCGCCACGCCATTCGGTACTTGCGTTTTGAGAGCGTCACCGGCACCGGCGCTCCGGAGAGGGCGTTGATCGGCGATTGGAGGTTGACGAGGATCTTGCTGAATAGCGTGGGTGATATGTCGAGTTCCGTCTTGACGACGAGGCCTGTCGCCGCGACGGCGTCGATGAGCGCCGCGAGGTTTGCTTTCTTCGCGCTGAAGACGCTGGGGTGGTCCATCATGCCGGTGCCGTCTTTGGCGGCTTTCTTCGGTAGATCCTGGACCACGAGGCACGGCATGCCTTTCTTCGATGGGGTGCACCGGCGGATCACGCATCCGTTCGCGGAGTCGAGGTTTCCGTACGAGTCCCACACGACGTTGAAGTTGACCATGCACGGCAGCGTCGCGACCGAGTGCTTCTCGAGAGCCTTGGTCAAGATCGCGCCGTTGCCCACGCCGTTCTGCAGCGAGAGCACCAGCGCGTGCGGAGGGAACCCGCCTTTCTCGGCGATGCGCTCGAGCTCCGACGCGGCCTCCGCGGTGGCCGTGGTCTTGACCGCGACGAAGATGACGTCGCATCCCTTGAGCGCCTTTGGATCGTCCGTCACGGTGAGGGACGTCGGGTGAACGGCGAACACGTCGCGCGGTTTCCTCGGATTAGGGCGGAGTACCATCCCGCCCGCGGTGACCTGGTCGACGAGGTTCCGCCGACCGACCAGGACAACATCGGCGCTCGTGCGAAGCTTGATCATCCCGCCGACGTACGCGCCCACGGCGCCGGCGCCCAGCACGCCAACCTTGAGCGGCATGTCCACCGCAAACGCGCGTCTCGCTCTGAGATCACAGCTGTCAATTCATAAAAGTTAAACCTCTCTAGCGCGGAACTACTAGCTAGTACGCTCTATCCTTTGGCGCGCTTGGCCGACTTGTCCGGAGGCGGCGGCAAACCCACCGCGCTCTCCACCATCCGAATTCCACCGCCCTTTCGTTTCCCGTGCTTCTGCCTCCACGCCGCGACGACGCTCCGATTGAACGCGCCGAAGTGACAGTGCCAGTAGCACGCAAACGGCGACACCATCTTTCCGTCATCCCCGGCTTTCCCTTCAATTCGGGGTACTCGTATCACCGCCCTCCGCGCCTCCTCCGCGGTGTGCTCCGCGCCGGGATCGAACCCGGGTCCCTCGTGCACGAACGGGCACGTCTCACCCCTCGGACACCGCCGCTCGCGTCGCCAGTGCCGGCAAGGCACGTCCGTGTTTTCCGATCGGCCCCCGCCCGCCGCGACGAACTCGTACTGCGACTCGGGCACCATGTAAAACATACCGCCCCTCGGTGCGTACCACGCC
>ENA-UOXV01004136-UOXV01004136.1-marine-metagenome-genome-assembly--contig:-NODE-4136-length-16872-cov-6.332521_pt1 | contig 16872 bp, 22 predicted proteins | sample MGYA00238165_ERZ766961 | MGnify/ENA primary metagenome ERZ766961 (study PRJEB28924, sample SAMN03173240) | marine metagenome | biome: Marine; feature: Water; material: Subsurface seawater | place: North... | reverse complement strand
GGGGGGGGGGGGGGGGGGGGGGGGGGGGGGGGGGGGGCACCCGGCCGGCAGGGTAGCCGGAGGGCTTCGACACGTCCCGGCAGCGCGTCAGGCTGATCTTCTGCCGGCCGCCCGGCGCCTGCGAGAAGTGCAGGGCAAGGCATGCGGCGTCCTTGACCACCTCGGTTGGCACGCTCTCGTCCACCGTGCGGATCACCACATGCGAGCCGGGGCACCCCGCGGCGTGCAGCCACCAGTTGGCGGGGTCGCGCAGCCGCGTGGTCAGCTCGTCGTTGTCCTCGGCCTTGCGCCCGACCCACACCTCGGTCCCGTCCGCCGCCTCGTACACAACGTAGGGCTTGCGCGGCGCGGGCTGCTGGCCCTTGGGCTTCTTGGGCCCGCGCGGCGCGGTCTGCGGCTTCTTGTCCGAGACCCCCAGCTCGTTGGCGAGCTCAAGCGCCGCCGGGAGCCCCGGGTCCTTTGTGTTCTTCATCCCGAGCACCAGCGCCTCGAGGTCCGTGAGCTTCTCCATCCGCCGCGCCTCCAGCTCCAGCCCGACCTTGAGCACTGCGGGCGTCGCGTCCTCCTCAAAGTCGTCCTTGCCCCCAGCCGCCTCCTCGTCTGCCTTGCGCAAGCGCTGGTCCGCCTTGGCAACCTTCTTCAGCTGGCGCATCGTCAGTCTGGCAAGCTCCTTCTTGAGCCCCTGGAAGTCGACTGTCTCGACCGTGAGAACAGGGTCTGCATCCTGCTCCCGCTCTGCAAGTGCCGCTGCCTCACCTCCTTGATCGCTTGCCCCCCAGACGAGGTGCATTGCACGCCGTCGCGAATATCCAAGCGAGGGATGCACCATCCGCCGCACAATGTTATGCGTCGCCTGCCCCAGCGGCGATGCGGGGTTGCACGGCAGGGAAGACGCCCCGCTGCTGCGCAAGCACCTCACCTTCGAGATGGCGGGTGACGCGGCATGCGCGCGGTGCGGGCCTGCGATTTGATCATGCATCGTGTCACCGACCGACGCCATGCTCGACTATGTACTTGTGCGTGCTCGTGCGGAGTGGGTGTGAAAGTTTTGGTGGCTTTGACTCGGGGAATGGGTTTCAAGAGTCTAGAAATCTTGGATCGTAACTAAAGCATTTACAGCTCTTCCCCCAGTCTGCTGAAAAATCACCTTGGATGTGTGCTCGAGCCGAGGCACCAACTGCCCTAAGATGAACCTGCATACGCGATGCCAACCGTCAGCCGGCCTTGTGCCTGCACTGTGTCAGGCCACCCGACCCCGCGGGGGCTGGGCGTGGGTCGGGGCTGGGGGCCGCGGGGTAGCGCACCGGGCTTGCCGCCAAAAAAGCAGCGCAATCAGCCGCTGCTGATGCTGAATGCATCGCGACATTTGGAGCCGGCAGATGCGCGACTAGGATCGCTGCCCATGCCAGCTGCGCGCCCACGCGGCGCCCAGCCCCCATCTTCCTGCCCTGCACGCGAAACGGACCAAATTTTCCGCTCCGGAGTTCCCCGCGGCTGAACCCCCCAGCGGAGCCTACGAAACGCCCAACGGGATGCGCGACTCCATCCTCTGTCTCGCAATATTAGCGACGGCGACCGTCCCGGTGTCGTCCTTTTCTCCGCTTGCTTCCAGCGGTAGCACGTTGCCATGGAAGACGAGCAGTGAAAGCTGCAGGATCTCTCCCAACCTTGTTCCAACTGCGAGGCGACTCCGGCCAGCGGTGGGTTCGCTTCATTTGGGTGCCTCAGGCTCTGTTGCGGAGGAAAACGAGGCCAAAATTGCGAGTTCGCTTGCTGTGCTCTATCGCGCTGCAGAGACGAAAAATGTATCACCACGCGGCTCCCGCATATTCGCCAGCCTGCATGTTTACCAGCCTGGCACAAACCTGCAGTGCTTACGACAGATAGTGACGGATGCTTGCGCTGCCAGGAGGACCCAGAGGAGGTTTGTGACGCCTTAGACAGCTTGGAAAAGACCATGCGGCAGCGATGCCGCGAGAGCGAGGACGGATCAGCTGCGCGGCAGGTCTTCGATGCTCTGGACGGCGAGTGGCGACTCGTTTTCACCACTGGCACAGTCGATACGCAGAAGAAGTTCGGCAAGAAGGTCAACTACTTCCCGATTAAGGCTTGCCAGACGTTTGACACCAGCAGCATGAAGATCACGAACGGCATCTACCTCTTCGATGCAGAAGTCCTGAAGTTCTTTGGTGACTTCGAGTTCAACATGAAGTGCAATCCCGACTCTGTCACTCTGACCCCGTTGCACTTCTCCGATCCCCTGCATCGAGCACACCTGTTCCAGCGACGGGACTGAAGACAGAGATAGGGATAGGGCGGGGGTCGTGTGCGCACCGTGTTGGGCTCAGCGCGGGACGAGTGCACTAGTTGGCCGGCTCAGAGCGGAGTGTCTTGGCAGGACGCGGAAGCTGGAATTCGACTTTGATGCGATCGCGCTGGCGGGCTTCAAGTTCGACCTACCGAAGGGCAAGGCGGCGGAACTGGGCCAGGCCACTGGGCTCGGTTCGGACAACAACGTCAAGCTGGTGGAGAACAAGAAGAAGCCCTTCTTCAACTGGATCTCGGCCGACGAGAAGGCGCATGCCCCGCCGCTGCCTCATATGCGATTGTGTAAACCACGGCTAAGTCGTACGCCTTGTTTTGCAGGTCGCGACTGCGCGTGGTGGTGGTGGCGGCCTAGCGCTATGGACGCGTGTCAAGTAGCTTTCCTCCCCTACCCGTGGGCACGAATCCCATGGCCTCTTTCGAAAACGATTCGAAACAACTTATTTATCCACGCTCACACCGTTCGGCTCACACTTTTCCACCCTCGAGCACCCCAGCGCACCTGTTCTGTGCGGCAGCGCGCGTGCCTCAAACAACCTGTCGGCTACCGCGCGTCTCCGCCTGTCGCACGCGAGATTGAGAAAACACCAGAGGCAGCATAGAGGAAACAAGCTTCTGTGCATTCGCAGAGCAGGCCGATGGGGCAGATACCTTGCGAGTAGCATCGATCAAGTGTACGACCAGAATGACAGAACGCCACAGGACAAGAGTGAAACCCAGGGCAGCTGCGCACTGGAACATGTAGATCGCGTCATACGCTTTCATGACCCAACCGCCCGCAATCACCCCAAGTCCTTGACCAAGGCTGCCCTGAGCGGTGGACAGGAGGGACTGCATCGTTGCGGCCCAGCCGCCTGGCGTGATGCGGTGGATATGAGCAACTGCCGCAATCCACAGCAGCGCGAACCTGCGAGGAGCAGTAGAAGGTGAGCGGAGCAGCTCTTCCCGGAAGCAGGCGGCACCACGCCAAGGAAAAGCTTCGCCATGGCGGGCTGGGACGGGGTCCAACGTGAACCCATGTAAAATTTCGAGTCCGAAGATGTAGTAGACAGTGTCGGGTGTCAAGAGCGTGTACCCAACTAACCGGACAACGTATGTCACATAAGAAGTGAGTAGTGCGCCTTCTGTGCCGATGGTCTCCAAGATCTGCTGGGAGTACTGGAAGACAGGCAGCTCGAAGACAACAGTGACGCCAACTACAGCACCGCAGAGAGTGGTAGAAGCGCCCAGATCGTTGATCAGGTACACAAAGAGGAGTCCCTTCTCGATTATCCCCATCGAGAACCCAAAGATGAGCACCTCGACCAGGAAAAGAGCACCCCCGCGATTGAAGAGAGTGTCACGCAACTCTTCACTTCCACTGTTCGCAACTGATGCACCCCAGAAGCCACCAGCTTTGTGTACAGCTGCATCACCCTGTTTTTTCAACGGCGTATCGCCAGGGCGCCCCACCGTGCGCGCACTGCGAAATGACTTTGGCAGCGCGAAGTAGAGCGTGAGCAGCTGGATGACGAGGAATAGGGCGTAGAGCCCGAAGTTCCAGTCGAATCCAAAGCGGTCGTTGATCAAGCCCATCGCAACTGCCCCTCCGCCCCACGACACTGCACACCAGAGTCTGAGGCTGCCGTACAATCGTTTGGCGTGAGGGCCGAGCACCTCCAGCGTGCACGCGTCCAAAATTCCGCTGGACGTGAAAAGGCACATGGCAACCGAAATGGCGAGCAGATTTCCAAAGCCAGTAGCCAAAGCAGGCCACGCGAGCAGCATCATAATCGACGTGTTGACAACACGAGTGAAGACCACCACTGTCCAGCGTCGCCCGGTCGTGTCCGCCACGTAGCCCCACATCGGCTGAATCGCTCCTGAGATGATCGGCATGCATCCTGCGACAACGCTCTAGAGTTACCTCAGAATATTTGCCGGGGAACTTAAAAAACAAGCACGGTCCGAGCAGCACGGAGGATTCGTTGCCTTCTATAATTCCAATCTGTTGTGGGTCCATCCCCTTCTGAAGATAGTAAACAGTTGAGAAACGCCCCTGATTGTACATCAGGATTAGCGCAGCCTGCGATGCTCAGAGTTCGAGTTTTTCCAGCACTTCTTTTGGAGTGAAGAAACAACTAGTCCTCTTCTGGGACGCACCCATGTCGCGCCGCTGATTCCAACGAGAAAATATAGCAGGCGGAGCGTCATCAGATCCTGCCACGAGGGCTCGGGCTGCCAAAGCCAGCTCCATCAGTTACAGCAGACGCAACATGACCAGCAAGAGGACTCCAAAAAGTGATGCATCGTGCACTCCAAATGAGAGGAGGCTCACAAATTCTTCCAACTCAGCATCGTGGTTCACTTCGTCCCGCTCAGCAACTTCATGTTCCACAAGCAGCGGCACTGTGTCGTCTTGCTCAACTTCCCCGTCCTCAATATCTGTCACGTCGGTATATTCTGATACCTGTTGTAGGTATCACGGTTCCGATTAGTCGTGTTCCGTCCCAGAACAGAATGGACAGACTGGTGCTGCGATCACCTCGCTGATGAACCCGGTCTCACCATCGCTCACGATCACCATCTTCCTGTGCTGCTGTACACGCGACGCCCAGCCATGAGACATACGATTTGCAGCACCCATTGCAGTCTCCTCCATCGTACCAGGGCCTCCTGGCCACAGAGGCACCCTTCTACTGCTGTAGACCCTGGCGAGCAGACCCAGCGTTCAGGATCCTTCGTGCTGGGTATGCCCGCCGAGTCCCGCGCAAATTTTGGTCCGGGCCCGCCTCCGGTCCAGTCGCGCAAGGCTGTGGGCGCCCGGGAGAGCCAAGTTCCCGTGCGTCGTTCCCACGGAATGCCTTGGTTCTAAGGGATTCCAGATGACCCATCCATCAGTAGGATTGGTGTTTGCGTGGTTGGTCGTATGCTCTCCTCTGACTTTGCAGAGCTTGAACCTTCCTCAAGGCGGCGGGGTGCCACCATTCCTCATGGCAAGAGCACCCTTCAGGGCTGGACATTTTCTGCTGCGACTTCGCGGCGGCGAGGAGAGCTCATCTTCGCCTGGGGAGAGCAGCGCAAGCGGAGGTTCGATTTCTCGTAGAGTCGACGAAGTCGGCTGCGCAAGCATGGCGCTCACCAAGCTTAGAGCGGCAGCCCTTTGCGACTCGGGTGGAAAGCTGTGCGCTGCCCGCTTGAATCTAACTAGCTTGGATGCTGGCGTTGGAGACGTGATGACGGTGCGGCGTGCAGACGTGAGCAATAATCAGCTTGTGGACTTCGGCGGACTTCGAAGGAACGACGCACTGAGCTGGCTTCACGCACAGAACAATTGTATCGCTTCGGGTCGCGCGGTAGCTGGAATGGTGTCATTGCGGGTGCTGAATCTTGGTCACAACCGGCTGGAAATACTCGAAGGGATCGGTGGCTGCCGTCAATTGCAAGCGCTAATGGCCAACGACAACGCTATCTCGTCGCTTGAGGGCCTCCCGCCATTGGCGCGACTCGCGTCCCTCGTTCTTTCTGGAAATCGCATTTCGAGTGTGCCCCCTGATCTGTTCTCATCATTTCCTCTTCTCAGCAAGCTCTCTCTCTCTCGGAATCGCCTTTCGTTCCTGCCCTCATTTCCCGAATCCGCCCCGCTTCGTGAGCTGCGACTTGCCTACAATGCACTGGAAGCGCTGCCCACGCTGCCTCCCTCCATAACAATCCTTGACCTCGGCCATAATCGCCTCAACTCTCTCCGATCTCTCGAGCCCCTTCGTCAGCTCCCGCGGCTCACCAACCTCAACCTCGCCGGCAATCCCCTTGCCTCCTCCTCGTCCTATCGCTCCGCAGTGCTGGCACTATGCCCGGCCCTCAAGACGTTCGACGGCCGCCCGGTGCAGACCAACAATGGGGATACAGCTCCACGTGTCAAGAAGGCTGATCCGCGCGAGATATTTGTAAGCAATCTGCCGTGGGGTGCGACAGAGGGGCACATTCGCCGTCTGTGCTCGGACCTGGGGCCCCGCTCGGTAATTCGCATACAGTTGCTTAAGCAGGCGAGCCGGGGTGGGAGGAGCAAGGGCGCTGCTTTTGTGAAGCTGCGAACAGCAGAGTTGGCAGAAGAAGCCTGCGCGACACTGGGAAATCGTACCTTGGCAGCTGCATCAGCCGACGGAAGCACAATGGTTCGAGGGATCCATGTGCGAGCAAGCTGGCGAGATGTGCACGGGAAGCCGATTCCAAGCGAGCATGGATTCGAGGGAGAGGATGAAAATATGGAGACTGCTGGTGACACTGAACCGGAAGATCAGCCTGGCGACCTCGGGACAGACCACAAAGACTCCTCGAGTCAGGAAGTGGGCGCATTGGGGGAGAACGCACCCGAGGACGCGGCGTGGAAGGAGGTCAGGTCATTCGATTCAAAGTTTGCTGAAAACAGCGACGTTTTGTCAGTGGAGGCAAGCTGGAGTGGAGTAGAAAGCAGCAAGGAATCCGACCGGGAAACGCACGACAGCAGAGTGCAGGACGCGCCCAGGCGTTTTGACGAGCATGAAGGCGAGCACCCACACTTCAGGGTTGAGGATGGGCCAGACGAGGTGACTCCAGCAAGAAAGAAGAGTAGGAAGGCGCTGCATCGGGGGAAGAAACTCGAGACACACAAACGGCGGCGGGCAAAGGATATGTTGGACCGAGATGATGGGAACGTCAATCTGTTGCGCCGGCGCGCAAATAGGAACTTGTTGTCGAGTGGGAATCTGTGATTCAAGGCGGTGCTTCCGATTCTGGCACTTCTCTTCAATTAAAAGCGATAAACTTTACGTTACTATACAAAGCTGTGTTCGCCAGCTACTGTGTCAGACTTGTGTAGCGGCGACAGTGTTGTTTGTGCCCGGCTCACCCGCCCGCTCTTCTCGCGGATTCAGCCCAGGGTTGCTCACAACCCCGTGCGCGGCTTGACCAGAAGGTGAATGCAGCTGCATCACGCTCCGAACGCCCTCAAGGTGAAGAAACGTCGGAGTCAGCTCAACGTCGCGGAGCTGCGCAAGGAGTTGTTCGTTCGTCGCAAGTTCCGTCGTCACCGCGTCGCCGTCCTGCTGTCCCTGGCTCCTGTGTGGGCGCGTTTCCCATCTTGCGTCTGCTCCTGCCAGCAGGCGCATAGCTTCGGCCGCCCTGATCACTTCCGAGTCCCTCTTCTGTTGCGTTTTAGAAGAGCCCCGCTCCTTCGCGGCGCCTGGCCCAGGAGAATACGGCTGTACACCGCCTGGCAATTGAGCGCCCACGACTTCCCTCGCGAGCACGCCCACCCCATCTTGCTCGTCCCTGAACTTGGCTGCATGGCGGATCGTGGTCGTCTGGACATCGATCAAGCTCCCATCGTCGCTGCTCCCTCGGGCCAGGGCCACCAGATGAGGGGGCGGGATCGGCTCGTCTGGGGCGTTTGGAGTGCCCATGACGCCCCGCGAGGGTGGAGAGGCGCTCGCCGCAGTCCACGAGCGTCCGAACGATCGGCCTGAGAAAAACGAGATGGTTAGGCTCTTGAACTGACGTTCGTTCAACAAGAGAGGACCAGGGAAAAACGACGGGTGCGCTTGAAAGCAGAATGTACAAGGATGAGGGCTGCGGGCCAGCAAGCACCGTTGCGACCGAGGACGATACCACCCCCTTCGATGTCGCTCATGGACCCACTGGAAGATGCCCTCCGGTTCCCCAAATCAGAATCCTCCCGCCGCTCCTTGGAGAACGCAACCTTGTCCTTGGGACCCCTCTGTGCATGGGGCAAGCGCCGCGACCGACTCGTCTTTAGATCCCCGACTTCGACAAATGTGAAGTAGTTCTGGTCCGCCTCCAGCTTGAAGGAGAGGAGCGCTAGGCCGTAGATGCACTTGACGCAGACGTCCAAGACGGTCATCAACACGTGGTTCCAAACATGATCCAGGCCTTCAAACTCCTGCACGCGGAACGACCCAATTATTCGACGTGCTGTCTGAGCATAGACTTGAGCATATACTCGTTCAATCGCAGTGAAGCAAGCCAGTCGGTACTGCACAGGGGAGACCTTGAGTAGCCAGAGGAGGGGATAGCCGCCCCAGAGGACGAAATACATCCCGCATGCCAGCTGCGCGCGGCGAAGGTTGCGCCGAGAACCCCCGGAACCAAACTGCTCGAGCCGGAGACGCACGAGACGCCACATGAAGGCAAGAGTGCTGATGAATAGCACCAGACCGAAGCAAAACCACATGAACCTTGCCGGTGCTGGGAGCTGTTCTGCTGCGATTGCTGCAACTGCGCATAGGAAGATTGCGGTGCCGCAAGAAAACTTGTAGGGCAAGCCGAGCGTCCAAATCAGATCGATCGTCAAAAGCGGACACGTCACAAGATAGTCGGCATGGCGATAAATTAGCATCTGTTTCGCCCGCACGGACGGAAAGTCAGCTCTCTGGGCGCATGCTTCTGTTGCATTCATTTGACTGGAACACACCTCAGATGACGAAGCAGAATCACCATTTGCATGGGCGCAGATGCGGGCCCTGTCATCAGTGAATCGTTCGAGCGTTAGCAGTGATTACTGCTGAGTCCTAATGGCATTACGCTCGCAAGGTAACGGTTTCAATTCTTGTTGGTGTGGCAACACCAGTACGCAATCGCAGCAAAGAAATTGACAAACACTGAAAGAAACTTCTCTTCTCTCCGCCTGTCACGCAACATCGGCGCGTCAGCGAACCAACCACCCCTGAACATGCGATGGTACACGCACTGCATCAGATGTGAATCTCGGGAGACTGACCCCATCCAGAAAAGGTCTTCTCCATCCGGGCCGCGGAACTTGCAAAGTGCGTACGCCAGGTAGACCCCCGTTGTCGCCAGTGCGAAAAAGCCTATGCCATCTGATATGATCACTGCAGGATGTTGCAGATAGCTGCTCTGCTTCACCGCTCCTGTCGCCTCCGTCTCGTCCATCTTCAACAGGCCGAGCCCCCAGTGATATAACAAGCACAAGGCGCGAGTACGACTCTGTGCCCAGAAAGATGGGGTGATTGGTTCCGATCGATTCGAGAGCCTGGTAGCCGTATGCGCTCGGACGTTCGCGGCCGAGCCGTCAGATACGCCTCACTTGAGATGCTCTCCAAACGGGGGTGGAGAACTTGATCTTCTGATATTGGTCGCGTCCCGAGAACAAACAGTGGGTTGAACACACTCAGTGTAACCCCGTGCTAAAACCCAGTATTTTAAACTCCATGTCGTGCAAAAGCCATCCAAGATGCTTGACCTCGCAGCTCTCCCGGTACCCCCGACACGCCCGCCGTCCGCGCGCAACAGATCTACGTTACATGACGAGAATGCTGGGTCGCAAGGGCTGAATTGGGCTCTGTGCAGATGCCCGACCCGTCGCAAATGCTCGTTTACTGCAACGCTGACTCTTCGTATGCACCCCGGCCCGCAACTGCGTTTCGAGAGCATGCCTGAATGGTTGATCAGACGAACTCTGTTGGTCTACGCTGCAAATTGCGGTCGCAATCGTGCGCTCAATGCCCACGCAGAGGTTGTTACATCGGTTCCGGGGCGTATGCGGACGCGCGCGCGCTCTATGCAGGGCCATGCCGAGGTCTGAGCCGTCCGCGTTCAGGTGCCCGGGCGTTTATGAAAATGCACTCACAGACCTGGATGCTGGACTGGACAGCTCGCCGCACACGTGGGGCCCAACCTACGACGTGGGTGACCCGACGGTGGCGGACGCTCCGTACTCGTCGTACGCGGCGACGGAGGGCACCTCGCAGCTCGTCAGCTGCCAGACCGAGGGCACGTGCCCGGGGGTGTACGAGAACGCCCTCGGTGACCTCGACACTACGCCCCACGTCTGGAACCAGACACCGTGGGTGCAGACTGGCTCAGACCCCTTCGAGCCGGTGGCGCCTTATTCCTCGATGGCTGGTGTGACCGACGGCGGTGCAGTGCCCACGACCCACCTCTCCCTCTTCTACGAGGGGAACTGCAACCCGTTCCCCGGGTGGGAGCCCACGTGGAACCCTCCGGAGACGGGTTGCGGCTACAACGATTCCATCGCTTCGCCGGTGGAATCGGCGCTCGCTGCGCCGATCGCAGCCCCTGCTGCTGCCAAGGGGTCCAACAACAAGGTCGAAACCTGCCCTGGCATGGTGCGGGTGCTCACCCAGCGTGCGCAACGAAGTAACCAGGCCGGGTTTGAGCAGGCTGTGCGTGCTGCCCCCGGTCACCTGCTGTTGATGTCGCATTCGCTCCTGTTCGGGCTCGCATCTGCCACCTCCTCGATGATCTCGGACGTTGTGAACGGCAAGGGCGACGCTCTGGACAAGTTCAACGGCAACTTCAAGGCCGAATCTGCTGCAGCGGCTGAGAGTGTCACACCGGTTGGCGGCTATGTGCTCCGCAAGACCCTTGAGGTTCAGTAGGCGCAGCACAGGCCCAGGGTCATCCCGAACTCGCATGGGCTGGGTCAAGAATCGCATGCAGCCATGCGACCTCTGTTATCTGCTTGTGTGTGCATCGGCCGAGGCTTGTATCAATATGTCGAAATGCAACAAGTCTACCTGGTAGCCTGTTACAAGAACCCTCCCCAGAGACGTACGCTCTCTGGCGTCGCTCTCCGCAGCACCCAGCCCCCCACTCCTCTCAGCCCCCTCGCGAACGCCCGCATGACCCCGCCTTGCCGGCTCCTCTCTTGCTCTAGCTCCGCCCGTAGCTGCTCCTTGGTCGCAGCCCGCATCAGCCCCGAGCTCACCCGCCGCTCGTGCATGTCCTCGCCCCTCTCCAGCCCTTCGAGCTTCACGGCCATCAGCTCCAAGGTGAATGGCTCCAAGGGGTGATGACCTGGCCGAGGTCCCTCAATCTGCACGCTGGGCACGCCGATCGTAGGCGCTGCGAGACCCTCGCCGATCGTAGGCGCCCGGGGAGAGGTGGCCGGCGCGCGCCCCCACCGGCGCTGCGCGGGTCTCGCGCCCAAGGAATAGGCCGGCACGCCAGCTGGCGTTTCCGCTGCTGCGCCGGCGGCGGGCATGGGCTTGCCGCTGCGGACTCTAGCTTTGAAGCGGCGGAGATTCGCCTTGGCTCGCTCCGCAGCTGAAGCCTCCCCTCCGCGCAGCAGCCCCCGCTGCCAGCCCGGCACCGGCTCAGCAGAACGTCGTGACCAGGCTCGGGTACAGTAGGGACACGGTAGGGGCAACAGTAGGGAGGGGGGGGGGGCTCGAATCGCACGCGGGCTGACTGATTCGATGCCGTCCTGGGAGCGGCGGAGCGGGAGGGCGGTTCGCGGCGTCCCGGGGCAGGACGGGGCGTGGCCCTCACCATCTTGCCCATTACCCCTACTGGGCGAGTCGACTCTTCCGCGATCAGTGGATGCCCCATGTCGACGTGCTCGTCGTCGACCTGCGCTTGCTGCGAAACCACTTCGTTGTCTTTGTTGTCCGCGCTCTTGGATGCAGTCTCCTCGATGCCGGCAGGGACCGGGTTCGGGTTTGCTGGCCCAATCCCCTCCTTGCTACCCCCGCCGGTTGCACGTTTCGTCGAACCCATGAACAATGGCGGAGGGGCGACAAATGCCGCTGGTGCTGTTCCAACCTCTGCTGAAAGAGGGTGAGGCGGTGCCTTCTCGAGCGAGGAGACTCGCTGCTCCAGCGACGCAATCTGCCCAAAAGCGTAAGAAATGTCAGCCTGCCTAACTCCTGCCGGGTCGTGAGGTCGCACAGCTGACCGACAAGTGTTCGAGTCACACTTGCTGGGCCATGACCTGCTCCAACAGCTCGGTAACCTGCTCTGACCAGCACCCTTCCATGCCTTGACCCGCCCCCCCTTTGAGTCTGATGCCGTCAAGGGCCTTTTCAGTCGCAAGGTCTGCCACGGAAGCGCCTGCTGGTTGTGACCCCGTACTGGATTTGCTCTCTGCAATAGAGAGATCCATCGCATCTCCGTCGGACTCCGGCTGCCCACCGCGGAGCGCCTCAAGCGGCCCTGCACCTCCTCGCGCCTTGGTGCCTTTTTGGGAAGCGGCTGGGGGCGCACACACTTCAAAATCCCAGATCAATAACGCGATTCATTGCTCTCAAAGAAAGCTTCCGAACAAGGAGCTCTGTTCTCTGGACTGGCATAGAATTGTAGGATTCACCAAGGCATAGCCTGGCATTCCCTGTGTGATGGAAGGCCCTAACCTCGGGCAGAAGAGTCTGGAGAGGCGTTATTTGGGTCCCTGCGCCTCCAGTACGCCTGCCAGCGCGCCGGACTTGGCGTAAGTTGCTCTTCTCCGCAGAGAACGTGGGAAATGCATCTGTTTCGTGGAGAGGCTGCGGCGTTGGTGGGGGCTGCAGTCACCGCGAACGAGGAGCCGAGGACGGAGTGGCACGTCGCAGAGATGGCGCACGGGAGCGCGGTGAGCGGGTCCGCGAAGTTGCGAGAGGCGAGCACGACGCCCAGCGCCGAGTTCTGCATGCCTGTTTCGATCGAGACGGTCCGAGCCACCTCCTCAGGGTTGCCCAGCAGCTTGGGGACCGTGTAACCAAGCACGAAACCGCCGAGGTGCAGTCCAAGCACTGCGCCGAGCAGTGGGAGGCCCGCGCCTGCGCCGATTCACGGGGCGTTCAGGGGCGGCCACATGGGAAGGAGCAGACGGGGCATCGCTCCTCGCGGGCGAGAACGCAAGCAGAAAGAGCGCGTCGCGCGCCATGGCGGGCGCGGAGCGGGCGCTTCACCGGCGAACGACGAGGCGGTCTGCGCAATCACGGAGCCGCAAATCAGCGCGACGAAGACCACGCAGAGGAGCGGCGTGACGCCTGAGACCGACTTCGACAGGCCTGCTCTCCGGGTTACGCTGTGAGTGGTCGATCGGGGTGTGCACATGCAGAAATTGGGTGAAGGTGAAACAGACGCGGCGGTCCCGGGGCTTAGGGGGGAAGCAGTTCTGGGGGCCGCATGCGATTGGATCGTTGAGCACCTGGGAGCTTCGTGTTGATCAGCAGGCCAATCGCAACGGGCGCGAGCACTACTTGAAGGGTAGAAAGCAGCAGCCCGGAAGCATCGACGGGGACAAGCGATCCGGCGAGGAGCGACGTGAGGAGCGGCGTCATCACGGGCGCCGCGCATGTGGAAACCGTTGTCATGAGCACAGAGAGGGCCACATCGGCCTGCGCGATCAGGGTGACGAGGTTCGAGGCGGTGCCGCCGGGGCATGCCGAGACGAGGATGAGGCCGACGGCCAGCGGGACAGGCAGCGCGAAGACCTTCGCCATTGTCCAGCCGAGCAACGGCATCAGGGTGAATTGGCAGGCAAATCCGAGGAAGACTTGCTTCGGATTCTTGAGCACCCGTTTGAAGTCGTCGAGCTCAAGCGTCATCCCCATGAAGAGCATCGTCGAAGCGAGCGCCGCCGTGATGTACTCCCCCTTGAGCCACTTTAGGGCCTGGGGTTGGAAGAGTCCAACGGCACCGCCAGCAAGCACCCACAGCGGAAACAGGTTTGTGAGCAGCGCCATAAAGCGGAGCACCCTATTCGCCCCTCCACCCCCCCGCAGCGCTTCTGGGCTGTCGGCGCTGAGTGCGAGTGCGCTTTGTCTGCCGTGCCGTATCTGGGCCGCAGGGCGCTTCTGCGAGTGCGCGCTCGAAGTTTCCATGCCCACGCCCCCGCGGAGCTGTGAAAGCGAAAGCGCCGAAGTGCGTTCACGCACCGGCAGGTTTCCCAGGGGGCGCACTAAAAATGCACATGTTGAGCTGGTCCCAAGGCACAGGGCTAGCACCAACGGCGCAAGCGCCCGCCTGCGAGGGCGGTGAACCGACATGCTTGGTCGCGACAAAATCTCACAAGATGCGAATGGATGGACGAATTTCCGTTCCGGCCCCTCTCAATCGCAGCGGTTCGGGGCGGCCCGCCTTTTTGTTTTCGGGCGGCCCGCCTCGGGGCGGCCCTCACTTCATCAGTTTTCGGGGCGGCCCGCCCCGGGTGAAGTTGTGAGTCCGCGGGGCCACTGGGCGGGGGGCGGCTGTGCGAGGGCGGTGCGATTCTCTGAAGCAGGCTGAAGCAGCGTGGTACGCTCTCTGCGGAGGTGGTGCCAAGATGCGGCAGCGGGGGGCGCTGTCGTTGGCAGCGGCAGCTGTGGTGCTTCTTGGGCAGCCGGTGTGCGACGCATTACCGCATGCCGCGCGCGAGGCAATAGGAGGTTCTGCCCCTGCGGCGCGGCGACCACCGTCTGCACAGTTCATGGAGTATGGGACTGTAAATGATTGCCGGGGGCGCACGGCCTGGCCCCTTCGGCCAAAGCCCACGCGCCTGTCCTGGGAGATTGGTGCGCTGGCAGGGAAGAATGGCCTGGGCTGTGCGTCGGACGGGAAGAATGCGATGATGGGGTGCAGAGGAGGAGCAGGGGAGGATTTCGTCGGCGGTGACGCATTTGCAGTGGACGTTGAGGGCGGAGACGTGGAGAGCACGCTCGCAAATCCTGCAATGACGGAGGTGCGCGCGTTCATGCCGCGAGTGTTCCGGCGCGGCAGACCCATTCACACGGAAGTGGGCTCGCCCACGCGCGGGGTCGGGCGCGGGGCTGGCCAGCTGCTGAGAGACGTCACCCATTTTGACCTGATGGGGCAGTACGCCTGGTTCTACCCCGACCCGCCATGGGGGCGCAAGGACGTGTTCCGACGCGGCTCCAAGTTCCTCCAGGTGTGGCACGTCATCGTGTGGATCGCGATGGTGCACGTCGCGCTCGTGGTGCCATACCGCGTCGCGGGGTTCGACCACGACACAGTCTTCACCTCGCAGCAGTCGACGTCGCTGCTGTGGGAGTGCGGCAAGAGCGCACGCACCGCCGTCGACTCGGTCGTCGACCTCATCTTCCTCCTTGACATGGTCCTAGCCCCCCTCGCACCTCACCCCTCTCCACCGTTGAAGGCATCCCCATCCTTTCGTGTGACTGCTGTCGGCGAACGTGATCCCCTCTCGTTCCTTGCACCGATCACCCCGCGGCGCCCCTGACTCTGTGTAACCCCTAAACCTGACCCAGGTCTTCTCGGCGCACACGGCGTTCTACAAGCCCAAGGGCTCGGGCCGGCTCATCCTCGTCGACGACCTCCAGCGCGTGCAGCAGCACTACCTACACTCGCAGGTGTGTTGCGTTCTGGCGCCGTCTCCCTGCCCTCGTTGTTGTGGGTTTCACCGTGCGGTTGTCTGCGACGTATGTTGGTGAACGTGTGTTTCTCTCTGGCAGGGCTTCTACCTCGACCTCGCGGGGATCGTGCCGTTGACCGAGATGCTCTGCGTGTTCGCGGGGTACGCCGAGCGGACGTGGACGCGCTCCTTCTCGCTCAGCCTCGTGAACTTCTCAAAGCTGCTGCGGCTCGCCAAGCTGCTGCGCCTGCACCACTTCCGGCAGATGTGGCGCTACATCAACCGCATCTTCTCGAGCCGCACGCGCGCGCTCGAGCTCGGCAAGCTGCTCATGCTCCTCGCATTCGTCTCACACCTCTTCTCCTGCGCGTGGTACTGGGTCGGCTGCCTGCAGCAGGGCGGGTGGGTCGTGCGGCACCTCAAGGTCTCAGACCAGTGGCTCGAGCGCTACATGGCCGCGTTCTACTTTATGGCCTCCACCATGACGACCGTCGGGTACGGCGACATTGCGGCCCTCACCATAGTCGAAAAGGTCCCGCAGCCCCTGCCCCCACCCCGTCTACGAGACCAGGAACTCCGGGAGGATGATGGACGTGGTTTGTCCTCCGGTTCACAAACCGTCCCATCTGAACGTGGTCGCGGCCGTTGCCACTGCGCACACATACAAACCGCGCGTCGCCCGCGCAGGTGTTCTGTGTCTGGGCGTGCGTCGTCGGGTCTTTCCTCTTCGGCGCGATCGTCGGCTCGATCCCGCGCATCATGAACCCGCGCAAGATGGCGTCGACGCGCTACTCAGAGCTCGAGCAGAACGTCCGCGAGTACTTCCAGGAGCACAAGGTCCCGCGCGAGCTCCGCGGGATGATCATCCAGTACTACGAGTACCGCTTCCCGGACCGCAAGCTGTACGACCTCCAGAAGGTGAGTGGTTTTTCACGCCCCGACCCCCCGCCCTTGGCCTCCGGGAGATCCGACACCCTTTGGGGGGGTCAAGAGAGTTGACTAGAAAGGAGTTGACTAGAAAGCAGAAAGGAGTTGACTTCCTTTCTCCAGCCCGCTCCCCCTGCTGTAGCCTCGGCGCGCGGCCGCGCGCGCGGTGCGCTCGGCGCTGAGCGCGGCGCGGCGCGCGGCGGCTCAGGTGCTGTCGGAGCTGCCGCGCTCGATCCAGGAAGACCTGGTTGTGCACGTGTACCGGGACGTGATCCACTCGTCTCCATGCCTCAAGCGGCTTCGTGCCTCTGCGCTCGGCGACGTGTGCCTCCGCCTGCACGAGGTGTACGCGGCGCGTGGGGACCAGATCATCCGCGGCGGCGCGGAGCCGGACGGCGTCTTCTTCATCCGCGCCGGGCAGGTCCGAAGGCGGCGCGCGTCGCGGCCAGTCCGCCAGAGAGAGAAACGTATGCACTGACGAGACGTGTCCGATTAGTACGGGGTGAGGGACGCGGCGTGTCCACTTAGTA
>ENA-UOXV01004132-UOXV01004132.1-marine-metagenome-genome-assembly--contig:-NODE-4132-length-16877-cov-4.922839_pt1 | contig 16877 bp, 9 predicted proteins | sample MGYA00238165_ERZ766961 | MGnify/ENA primary metagenome ERZ766961 (study PRJEB28924, sample SAMN03173240) | marine metagenome | biome: Marine; feature: Water; material: Subsurface seawater | place: North... | reverse complement strand
ACGAGCGCGGATGTCGGACCCGGCGCGGCGATCCCCGCGCCGCCCGACCTCCCCGCGAATGCCGCGACGACGACGAGCCCGGGCGGGTCGTCGATAGATCCTCCTTCTCCTCCCACCCACGGAACCTCCGCGTGCGTCGCGCCCACCGCGAAGGGTACCTTGCGTGTGGACCCGCGTGGACCACGGGCCCTGGGTGCGAGTGCCGGTGCGACGCACTCGAACGCTCCGGCGACGTTCGAGCGGAGGGCGGATTGGACCCCCGCGCCGACGTCCCTCACGCCGCCGACTCGAATCGTGCCGAAGCGACAGCCGAGCGCCGCGGACGCCGCCGCGAGCCGCTCACGCGCGTCCCCGTCCGCCCCCTGCGGGTTCGTGTCCCACACGCTCAGTTCAGCGGTGAAGGTCCCTCCGCCGCCCTCTACGGTCGCGGGTTCGGACCCGGCGGCGGCGGCGAATGAATTCGAGACGACCCGCGACGGGATGACCCACGGCACCTGTACCCACGACGCGCCCGAGCGCTTATCTCCGTCCGGCGTGCTCCCGGCGGTCCCGAGCGGCTCGACCGCGACGTCGATGACCGCAGAGGACGGCACCCCCGACGGCACCTCGCATCGCGTCAGCGTCGACGACAGCTGTGCTTGATTCGAATCCGATAAATCGACGGCGGCGCCGCCGTCGAACGCGCAGCCCACGCGCGCGATGTCGCCGTCCGGGACCATCTCGTCGCCCTGCAGCGTCACCGGCATGCCCGCGGGTGCGAACGGCGCGATCGCTCGGCGCGTCACCGGCGCGTTCGCCCAGTTGACGATCGCGAGGTTGTCTCCTCGATCGAGGTACGTCCAGTCCGATCCTTTGTTCTGCGAGTACGACGCGGAGGCGAACCCTCGGAGTTTGGAGGATTCGCTCGCGGTGACGTCGCACGCCACGTGCGACGCGTCGATGTATCGCATCAGGAACCGCACGCCGTCGTCATCGCCCGAGAACCCGCACAGCTGTTGCGGCGGATCGAAGTCGCAGTACTCGCATCGGGGCCCGCCGGGGCAAAAGTTCTGGCCGTGCACCGCGACGACGGCGTCGCGGCCGGATATCGCGAAGGATGGGATCGTCGCGCCGGCCTTCCACTCGACGCCCGCGCTCATGTACTGCGGGGCGGCGACGTCGAGGCCGGCGAGGACGAGGACGAGGAGCAGCGCGGCCCCCGGACCCCGACCCAGCGTACCCCGGCCCACCATCGCCTTTTTTGGCCGAGTTGACAACGGTGCTCTTCTACCGCCGATGAAATGCCGTCTTCCCTCCTTTCCTAACGGCGGGTCGGTACCGCCGCGCCGCTAGTCGGCGTCATCGTGACGGGGTGGATTACGCTAAGTCTAGTCCCCGATAGATCGCTCGGCGGTCAAAAGAGCGAAGCCCCGTGCCCCGACTCCCTCCGCCTCGCGCTAAGTTGTGGCTCGTCGGGGCGAATTTTGAAAGCAGTCGGCTCGAGCTCGATGACTCGATCGGATGCGAGATTGAGGCCTCCCGCCAAAAGTTCTCGCACATCCATGCCGAAGAGGGCGCCTAAGAGGGCGCGTGACGATGTCGTGAAGAAGAACGAGGAGGCGCCCGCCGCGGCCAACTCCTTGATGACGGCGTTGATGCGGCGCGGTTCGGTCTCGGTGCTCGAGGCGCTCGAAGTCGAGCTCCCCGAGGTCCTGAAGACGGAGGTGATCGCGAAGCACTTACCTCTCGAGGATACCCTCGAGTTGGCACAGGTGAGCAAGTGGTGCAGGGACGCGGTGTGGAGCCCGGAGACCCTCCGTAATTTTTACGCGGAAAAAATTCATAGTTTTAGGATAGCTTGGGAGGATCATGCGTTGAGCAATCCCCTCGAGACGGCTGTGCGCTCCGGCAACCTTCCGGCGATCAAAGCCTTGATTGAGGTGGGCACCTACGACGTGAACGAACAAACGGAATATATGAACTACGTGGGCGGCTCTCACATTCACACCTACAAATGGAAATGGCATACACCTCTTCACTTGGCCGCTCTGTACGGCCAGCCAAAAGTGATGAGACTTCTCGTAGAAGCCGGAGCCGACGTCGACGCCTATGACGCCCGAGGAAACACTCCTCTGCTCATCGCCGCAGAGCAGCGACGGACAGACGTTGTGATGGAGCTCATCAAGTTGGGCGCGGATGTGAACAGAAAAAAGAAGCCTCGCTTCGCCACACCCTTGCACGCCGCAGTATTACGCATGGACATGGGATCCGTAGTTGCACTGCTCACGGCTGGCGCTGACGTTAACGCAGTTGTTGATGGCAAATATTTGGTGCAGACTCCCGACACAAATTACTACCACAGCTCGAGTGAAGAGAAGGAGCATCTTAACCGCGGGTGGTTCACTCCTTTGGACATTCTTGGGTTTAAGTGCTCGACAGCAAACTGGTTGGACGGAATCAGTAAGGTCGACCCCGCGAGGTGTGATGATTACGTCAGGTACTTACAGGCGTTCCACAAAGCGAGTGTCAGCAATGAGAGATTGCACTGTGATATGACGGCATTCACCACCCTTGAACCTGAGAAAACGAAGCATGGAGCTGAACTGAGAAAAGATGCTCCGACGCCGAATGCTTACGATGTTGGCGAACGGAGTGACTGGTTCCAGTCTTTGACGAGCATGAACCTGATCCTCACGCATGCCGGCGCTAAGCGTCGCGACGAAATCAAACCGAGCGCCGAACTAGCCGACGAAGAATAACGACGTAATAAACAAACGAATTAATGTACTCTTACAAGCGCGCGCGTCCCTTCCTTCCTATCGGTTCATGGTCGCCATGTCCAGCAGGTCCATCCCTTCCCCTTCCTCCACCTCCTGCTCCACGCTGTTCACCTCTGGGACGTAATGCCGCAGCATGTTTTCGATCCCGCTCTTCAGCGTCACGCTCGAGCTCGGGCATCCGTCGCACGCGCCCTGCATCTTGACCGTCACCACCCCGGTGTCCGCGTCCCATCCCTTGAACACGATGTCGCCGCCGTCCTCGGCGACCGCGGGGCGGATGCGCGTCTCCAGGAGCTCCTTGATCATCGCCACGATCTCGTCGTCGTCCTCGTGGATGGCGGTGCCCGCGTTGACTTGTTCGGCTTCGTCCGAGATGATGGGCTCGCCCGAGGCGTAAAAGTCCATGACGGCGGCGAACACCTCGGGTTTGAGCACTCCCCACTCGTGGTCCTCGCTCTTGGTGACCGTGACGAAGTCCTGGCCGAAGAAGACGGAGGTGACGCCGTCGATGAGGAAGAGTTTCTTGGCGAGCGGGCTGGCCATGCCTTCGCGCGGGTTTGCGAAATTCTTCGTGCCGCCATCCGTGTACACGGGCTTGCCGGGCATGAACATCAAGGACGCCGGGTTGGGGGTGGTCTGCGTCTGGATGAAGATGCTTCGGCGGTGCTGGTGGATCCATGGATGATGCGGACGCGCGAAGCCGCCGCGGGGTGCGACGAGCGCGCCGAAGGAAACGGCGCGGGCGCCCCCCACGGCACCCACCCACGTGGATCCCGCCCCGCGAGACGCGAGCGTCGCCGCGGCGGGGTTCGACGCGGACGGCGCCGAGCCTCGCATGGGCGCCGCGATGCGCGCGGCGAGCGCGGTGAGTTTCGATGCGGACCTTCGCAGCATCGCGCCTTGCTCTGTGAGCGACGTGGCCCAGATCTCCCCGCGGGACATATCAGTCACGTCAGCGAATTCCTCAGTTCCTCACGTGGGCCGTGTCGGCGGCGGTGTTTTCATAATCTCACGCGCGCCTCGTCACGGACGGCGCCAGCTGTGGGCCACGGGCCTTCCTTAACATCCGAGGCACGCACCGTTCATAAGTAGATCAATGGATCCCCCCAGCTCCATCCGCGCGGCCATGGGCGACGACCACGAGGGCGACGACGACATGGAGCCGGTCTTCATCGACGAGGGCGACTGCGAGGTTGCGCTGGACCTCGACGAGGAGGACGACGCGCCGATGGACTCGGACGACGAGATCGAGGGCGACCCCAACGCGCCCATCGAGGACCGCGACGCGGAGGGCACCGAACTCGTCCCGCCGTCCGAGGATGCCGTCGCGGTGGTCCGCGCGCATCGCGGCAGCGTGTACGCCTGCGCGTGGTCGCCCACCGCCGCCGACACCTTCGCGACGGGCGGCGGCGACGATTTAGCCTACCTCCACCGCATCGCGCCCGACTGCGCCGTCACGTCCACGCCGCTCAAAGCGCACACCGATACCATCGCGTCCATGGCGTTCAACCACGACGGCAGCCTCCTCGCCACCGGCGGCCTGGAGGGCAAGGCTTCCATCTGGAACGTCAGCACCGGCGAGCTCATGAAAACACTCGAAGGCCCAGGTGGCGGCTTGGAGTGGGTGCGGTGGCATCCCAAGGGCAACGTGCTGCTCGCCGGGTCTGAAGATTTCACCGCGTGGATGTGGAACGCGGAGAACGCGGAGTTGATGCAGGTGTTCGCGGGGCACAGCAACTCGGTGCTGTGCGGCGGGTTCTCCCCAGACGGCAGACACGTCGTGACGGGTTCCTGCGACGGGTCACTCAGAATCTGGGCGCCCCGCTCCGGCGAGTGCTCCACGCTGTTCCAGGGCCACCCGTTCCACGACGGACCGGTGACCTGCATCGACTTCCACGCCTCCACGCCGGGACTGATGCTGACGGGCAGCGAGGACAACACGTGCAGGCTGGTGAGCGGGGAGTCCGGCAAGGTGTTGGGCACACTGGCGGCGCATACGGAGACGGTGGAGTGCGTCGGGCTCAGCGCCGACTTTCCGTTTGCGGCTTCCGGCGCGATCGACGCCAAGTGCGTGGTTTGGGACCTCAACACGCTGCAGCCGAGGACGACGCTGATGCACGACAAGGCGGTGAGCGCGCTCAAGTGGGTCCCGGGCACGGCGTGCGTGTACAGGTGAGAAGTCCAACCGTCGTCGACTGAATTTCTTTTGGTTTTTTTTGGTTTTTTTTGGTTTTGGTTTTCCCCGGAACAACGCAACGAAAGGGCCTCGCCCGGCTACCAGTGCCGGGCGGCGGTGGACAAAGCTTGCGACATCCACGACCCGGACATACTACGGTGCATCGCGGTACTCCGTTCGCGAATGAACAACCTTAGCTCCTGGCACATCCTATTCGCATATTCTCGAGGCGCCCGCGCAAACTGACTGACGCTCCGCTCTGTTTTGTTTTCCAATTTTTGCAGCACTTCCATCGACGGGTGCGTTCGTCTGTGGGACACTCGCACCTCGCAGTGCCAGGCGGCCAAGTGGGGGCACACCAAGGGTGTCCTCGACTTCGCGCCCTCCCCGGACTACAAGTCGCTGGTGACCGCGTCCGACGATCACACCGCGCGGGTGTTTCAGATGGTTCAGTAGCTCTAGCTCCGCCGTTTGTGTAAACCGAAAACTCTATTTCATCATTTCGATTCTCCGCCAGTCTCCTCGCCAGTCGCAATCACAATCTCAGGGTTATTACTTGTAGAGGGCGCGCCCCCACGTCGCCAGTAGTTGCCAGAACCGATCGGCACGCGTGTGGCGTAGTATCGAGCGAAAATGGACGAGAAGGGCAACACCATCATTAAAGCCAAGCCTCGCCCCGGGCAGAAGGGCGTCAACCGCGTCCTCGTCACCGGCGGCGCGGGCTTCGTCGGCTCGCACCTCATCGATTACCTGATGGCCCGCGGCGATCACGTCATGTGCCTCGACAACTTCTTCACGGGATCCAAGGAGAACATCCAGCACCACATCGGCAAGCCCAACTTCGAGATGATCCGCCACGACGTCGTCGAGCCCATCTTACTGGAGTGCGACCAGGTGTACCATCTCGCGTGCCCCGCCTCCCCGGTCCACTACAAGTTCAACCCCGTCAAGACCATCAAGACGAACGTCATCGGCACGCTCAACATGCTCGGCCTCGCCAAACGCGTCAAGGCCAGGTTCCTCCTCACCTCCACCTCCGAGGTCTACGGCGACCCGCTGCAGCACCCGCAGACGGAGGACTACTGGGGCAACGTCAACCCCATCGGCGAGCGCTCATGCTACGACGAAGGCAAGCGATGCGCCGAGACCTTGGCTTTCGATTACTTCCGCGAACACGGCCTCGAGATTCGAGTCGCGCGCATTTTCAACACCTACGGTCCCCGCATGGCCCTCGACGACGGCCGCGTCGTCTCCAACTTCGTCAAGCAGGCCATCGAGGGAACCCCGATGACCATCTACGGCGACGGCACGCAGACCCGATCGTTCCAGTACGTCAGCGACCTCGTCAACGGGCTCGTCGCGCTCATGGACGGAGAACACACCGGGCCGATCAACATCGGCAACCCCGGGGAGTTCACGATGAAGGAGCTCGCCGATAAGGTTCGCGAGGTTGTCAACCCCGACGCCACCACCGTCTACAAGGAGAACACCGCGGACGACCCGGGGCGACGGAAGCCGGACATCTCCAGGGCGAAGAAGCTGCTCGGGTGGGAGCCGGTCGTGCCCCTCGCGGAGGGCCTGCAGAAGATGACGGGAGACTTCAGGCGGAGGCTCGGGAAGGACGAGGAAGGAGACGGTCCGGCGGCGAAGAAGGCGAAGAAGTGATGATTCGGTAGACGTTGTAATGTGTATTGCAGGCATGTTCGTGGTTCAATCGTTAGTCACTCGAAAGTAGCCCAAGTACCTTCGTAGTAGTTAGCCCACCGCGCATATCTTTCCGATGTCTCCTCGTTGTACTTTTCCCAGCCCGGGAGCTCGTTGTCCACCAGGTACTCGAGGCAGTGCCAGTGTTCCTTTTCGAAGGCGTGACGGCATACCTCTTCGTTGAACGGGCATCCGTTCTCGTGGAGCCACTCAAGTGTTTCCAATTCGCCCGTTATTGCAGCGCATTCGGGTGCATCGTCATTCCATGGGCACCCGTTCTCACGTGCCCACTTGAGTAGTTCCAAATTTCCATGACCGGCGGCGTGATTCATCACACGAGCGTCCCACGGGCACCCGTGCTCTCGCAACCACATCAGACAGTCCAATCGCTTCTTTTGGGAAGCTTTGCTAGCGACGGGTTCATCGAATGCGCACCCAGGATAAGTTTCTCGAATCCACTTGAGGATGTCCAAGTGGCCGCCGCAGACACTCAAGAACCCGTCCAAATTGCATAGGCATCCTTCCTTTTGCAACCACTTCAGGAGTTCTAATTGTCCATACCAACATGCCTCGGTACTCGTCCTCGCACCCCACGGGCATCCTTTCTCCCTCAAAAACTTCAGCACTTCTATGTTGGCTACTTGCGCAGCACCCAGGCAGAGAATCTCGGGGTCACCGAACAAGCAACCTTGATCCAACATGTCCTCGTCATCCTTTCTGAGTTGACGTTCAATCGGAAGCTCAAAGAACCATTCGAGCACGTGAATGTGTCCATACCGCGCAGCTCTATATGCTGTCTCGTAGTGAACACACTTGTGTCCGTGGTTCCAGAGCCATTTCAATACATCCAGACGGCCCATAGCGGCGGCATAGTGTTGCCTGTTCAAGAAAGCACGTGTATCTCCTTGGAGTTCATGTCCACTGATCATCGCCGGGCCTCCAAGGTACACTCGTGCAGTATCCCAATCGTAATTATCGTAAAGGTGCAGATTATGGTCATATGGACTCGAATCCATACTCGATATGGGGCATGTGCTCAAGAACTCGACGGGAGACAACTTGTGCACGACGTCCCTGCACTCTTTGTTCACCTGCGCGAGTCGGAGGTGGTCTTCAACCTCGAGCTTCGACAGGACCTCCGCATCGAACAGGCTGGGAACCTCGCGGATCAGAGCACCGAGCAGCACGCCGAAGTCATCCTCACTGGATACTTCGATCCTCTCGCTCTGTCTCGACTCCATGGCGACGTCGAAAGTGGCGGCTGTCGACGAGGGTCGTGGCTTTTTCCCGAGCCGTCGTGGCTTTTTCTGGGAGCTGACGATCTGATGCGACGGGGTGCCCAGCTTTTGAACGTAAGTCACAGCTGTGCGCGCGCCGTCCCGCCGCTCCCGCCCACGATGTCGGACCAACAGGGCGCGGACGAGCTCCGCGCCATGTTCCAGTCCATGGGCGTCCACCTCACCGCCAGATGGTTCGCCGACTGCGCGTCGCACCTGTCGACGACGAACCCCGGGTACGCATCGTTCGACTCCAAGCGCAAGGTTGACGAGGCGTACCTCCAGTTCCTCGAGGCGGACATGAACCACGCGGGCGAGGGATGCGTCCCGCCCGACGGGCTCCTCTCGCTTCCCACGGAGAAGGTCGGTCTCGACGCATCCAACGCGAGCGGCGGCGCGGGAGAGAACGGGAACGCGTCCAACGACGTAGCCCATCGCCGGGTGTGGCGCGGGCGATTCGTGCTGCAGTGCGACGAGATCGTCAACGTCGCGTCGTCGTTCCACGACCGCTACTCCGAAAAACGCGCCGGGGACGATCGCACGCTCAAGCTCTCCATGACGGACGGTAAGCGCCGCATCGTCGGGTACGAATACAGGCCGTGCGATGCCCTCCACGTCCTGGCCCCGGCGGGAATCAAAGTCGCGGTCACCGATCCCGAGGTCGGAGCCGACGGAATGCTGTACCTCCGTCCGGAGAACCTCACCGTGCTGGGCGGGAGCGTGGCGCGGCTGGAGGAGGCCAGACGGCGAGTGGTGGCGCGGTGGTCCGAGCCCAACCAGCCGGCGTTGAACGGGAGGGGGAACGAGAGACGTCCAGAAACGTCCAGAGAAGAAGCGGTGGCAAACGCCGCGTGGGGCGAAGTGGGCACGCCGGAGCCGAGGTCGGAACCGGTGACGCGCGCTCAGGCGGCACCCCCAGCCCCAGCGCCGGCGCCGGTGACGCGGCCGCCGATCGCGATGAACGACGGGGGGATCGATCTCACGGCGGACGACGACGACGACGACGACAACGATCCGGGGTGGGAGGCTTTGGAGGAGGTTGAGCGGAACATCTCAGCCGCGGGTAAAAATAAAAAGCCGCCAAAGCCGGAGGAGCCGAAGCCGGAGGAGCCGAAGACGGAGCCGAAGGGCACGCCCCCCGAGCGGGTACGGAAACGGAGGGTGGTGTGCATACCCGACAGCGACGATGATCCGACGCAGAGCGGCGGGGTCAAATTGTCCGACCCGGTGTCCGAAGCTCCGGATGTACCTCCGGATGCGGCTCCGGTTCGAACGACACGTGGCCCACCCCCCGAGTGGGCGGTCAACATGTGCCGGTCCACGCCGTTCACCTACATCGCCGCCTTCCAAGTTCTGCAGCGGTCCACCGGCCACCGGCCCGAAGGCGCTTCATACAAGTCCGTCGCGGTCACCTTGCACTGCAGATACGCCGCCGTCGGGGCGCTTACGGTGGTCGACGGCCCGAGTGCGGATGACAAACGTTTCCGGCTGAATGTTTCCCTGGACGACGGCACCGGCGTCGTCGCTGGGGAGCTCACGCACGAGTGCATCGTCCGCACGCTCGGCCGGGTGACCGTGTCCGCGTTTCAGAACCAGACCCCGGAGCGACGCGGGCACACGGAGGACTGGCTACGAAGGTTTCTCTCCGCGTTTCAGGGGCGCGTGGCGGCGACGGTGAGCCAGCACGACGACGGGAGTGCCGCGAGGGTGAACAAGATGCAGGGACCGGACGACGTGTTCGACGTGAAGGACGTTCGGGCGCTGGGGGTGAGGTTCGAGAAATTCTCGAGCGCCCTCCGCGAAAAGTGATTGCGGTTCGGATCATCGTGTAGCGATAGCGTTGAATACGAATACAAGTGCACATCTAGAGGCTAAAAATACAGTCGGCGTGAACGAGCCGGCGGGGTAACTCTTACTTGTACGATGACAACTCAGACATCTCAGTTGAGCCGCTTGTTGACGTTGTTGGATGTTGTGTCCCCGATGCGGTATGCGCTGTTAGTCTGCACCAGCACGTACAGCGTGTTCCCCGCGCCCCTCGCCACCATGAGGTCCAGGTCCAGGTATGTCAGCTCCAAGTCCGCGTACTCCCTCTGCTTACCGCCGCCGATGGAGAACAGCCCGAAAACCTTCGTCTGTTCAAACGTGAGCTCCGCCCCGGCGCCCTCGCCCGTCACCGCCAGCGCCGCTCGCTCAACCTTCACCGGCCACGTGTACGTAACCTCCGCGCGCTTCTCCTCGGTATCGAACGCCCAGTAAATCGGACCGGATTGCCTGGTCAGCGATATCTTCTTATCGAGACCCAAGAGTTGCCGCGATGTGGTGAACACCGCGGACCACCGCCCTTTGGTCAGCGACGATTTCATCGGCGCGGGGGTCGGGTTCACCGCCTCCAGTTGGAGCACCGCGCTCTCCACCGTGCGGAGCTGATTGAGGTCGCAGTCGCGGCCGATGTTGGTGGAGACCACCGCGGCGAGGAGCTGGGCTTTCGCGGCGGCTCGCTCAGCCTCCGCCTGCTTAGCGCGAGCCTCCGGGGAGGTGAGCGAGGTGACCGTCTTCAGCGCGGCGCTGAAGAACGATCCGATTGAACCCCACGCGCTCATAGCGGACGGGGTGGATGAGGAGGATGAAGAGGACGCGTCTTCGGCGGTCGTCCGCGTCTCCGCGGCCACTACTTCAGCCTCGAGGCGTTCGTTCTCGGCGGCGGCTTCGAGCTCCTCTACGGCGACTTCGGCTCGGCGCGCCGCCTCGGACGCCGCCGCCGCCACCGCTGCGGCCTGCTCATTCTCCGCGGCGATCTCCCAGGAGTCCGCGGCGCCGTCGTCGTCGCCCCAGCCGCTCAGGTTGGCGGAGGTTTCCGCCGCGGCGGCGACGTCGGCGAGGGAAGAGGTTGCTTGTTCATCGGACCCGCTCTTCCCCGCCTTGGCCTTGGCCGCTCGACGCTCCGCTTTCCTCGCCGCCTCATCCTCCGACTTCTTGAGCTCCTCCTCGGTCTCCTTCAGGGAGCCGCGGAGCGCGGCGAGCCTCGCGGCGGCAGCCTTGGACGCCTCCAGAAGCTCGGCGTTCATGCGCTTGGCCTCCTCCATCGCGGAATCCGGTCCCGCCTCGGGCTCGGGCTCCGCGATCGTCGCCTCGACATCCTTCTTCTTCGTCTCCTCCGCCTCCTTCGTATTCTTCGCCGCCGCCGCCGCCGCCTCCTCCTTCTCCCGCTTCTTACGAACAGTCTCGGATTGAATCGCCATCGCCGCAGCCTTGGGCGACGGCAGCCGACTTTTCTTCCTCTTCTCGTCCACAGCCACCGCCGCCCTCCCTTCGTCGACGTCCACCCGAACCTTCCCCATCTCCGACGCGGGAGGAAGTCCCCGGGTGGACAACACGTACGTTTCGATCGCCTCCGCGACGCCGTTGTCGTCGTTGGACGCACCCACGTTACCCCTCGCCGCGTCCACCACAAGCGCCGACGAACCACCCATCGCAACCGACGTCCCCGCCAGTCGAAGCATCTCCACGTCGTTCTCCCCATCCCCGAGCGCCAGCACGTTCGCGGGATCGATGTCGAGCCGCTTGAGCAGCTTGGCCACCGCCGCGCCCTTGGACGCACCGAGCGGCAGAAACTCCAACATCCCGGGCACCGCCGTGGTGATGGCGCATCGGCCACCGAATTTCTTCTCAGCCGCCGCTCTCAGCGTGGGCATGGCGTTCGTGTCGTCGTCGGCGAACACGAGGAGCTTGTTCACCGCGATCCCTGCGTCCACCATGTTCACTGAGAGCGTGCCGATGGCCTCGGGGGTGGGCTCGCCGTACGCGAGGACCAGGTCGGTCTTGTCGTCTCTGGACTCGCAGAGGATGCGGGATCCGCAAAACGCGACTAACGATGCGCCGTTGTCTTTGGCGAATGACACGACGTCCTTCGTGACGTCCGCGTCGAGCTCGATGGACTCGAGGACGGTACCGTCGGCGTCGCACGTGAGCAAGCCTTGGATGAAGACCCCGGGCATCGGCATTGGGAGTTTGGGGATGAGTCGTTTGGCCCACGGTCCTCTGGATTTGCCGGTTGCGAGGATGATTGGTACGCCGCACGCGGCGGCGCGTGCGATTGCGACCTCCGTGCGCATGGTCAGCTCCTGGGATGAGTTGAGGAGGGTCCCGTCGACGTCGGAGACGATGGCGTTGATGACGCCGGGAGTGGTGCCCGTGTTGGCGTCATCGTCCCATTCGCCGCTGCCGTCGGGTCGCGAGAGGGATGAGGCGTCGAGGATGGCGCTAACCGTCTTGCTCTGCCGTTTCCCATGAGAGTTGCGCCCCGCACTGCCGCGCTTCCCCGGGGCCTTGCCGGCGACCTTCTTGGCGCCGCTCCCCGGCGTTTTGCCGCGTCGCGTGACCTCGGGCGGGCTCGGTGACGTGCCGGGGCTGTGCGATGCCGCCCGGGAAACGTCGCGCCCGCGCGCGGACACGCGAACACGTGTCCTCTCGCCGTGGGTTCCCCCGTTCTTTTCCCCTCGGGACACGCGCGCGCTGGGCGCCGGGGACGCGTGCGCGAGACACCCCGACATCGCGTCCGTTCCTTAGTCTACGTGAGGTGGGAACGCCGTGAGAGGAGGTGTGTGATCTCGGTGAGCGGTCCCGTGTGGACTCAGGCCGCCACCGATGAATGCGACTCGGCCGCTCCGAGGATTTCCTCTTCAAAAAAGGCACCGCCTGTGAGTTGGCCGAACGACGCTCGTTCCCGCCGCTTTCCGTTGAAGGTTTGTGAACGGTAAAACACGGGTCACGAATGCCCTATAAGAAATAATTCGAATCTCGCGACAGGGCTTTTACCCTGGTGAGAGATCTCTGAAATTCGATCAGTTCGATCGCTTTTTCCCATCGAACCGAAGCCTTCTTCGCGTCTCTTCCATCAGAGTGCGAGCGCGCGCCCTCCGGTGCCCCTTCGGTGGAGCACTACTGACACGCGACGCGATGGTGCACGCGCCGCTTGTCGTTCGATGCACGTCATCGTCGGCGGCTTCGACGTCCGCGGCCCGGCCCGCCTCGGCCCCCGGGCGGCGCGGACGCGGGCTCGTCTCAGATCCCCGTCAGCGTGTGCCGAGGAACTTGAGTGTGACCCGTCACCGCACGACCCGCGGAATGAACCCCGTGGTCAGGTCCAGGCCCGACGGATCCACCGGTGGTCTCGGACCGTCCCGCGGCGACCCTTTCGGGGACGATCCGTTCGCGGGCGACGCCTTCGACCGCACGATGACCGACCTCTTCCGCCAGAACCAACGCGTGATGGACGACTCGTTTCGCGCGATGGAGAAATCGATCGCCGGCGCCGATGAACTTACGCGACGGATGGAGGAGGACGCCGGATCGACGATCGGAGGGCCCGGCCCACGGACGTACAGACGCGAGGAACGCAGCGAGAAGGCACTCCCGGGCGGCGGGTACAGCAAGTACTACTACAGCGAGAGCGTGACCACCTTCGGCGGGCCGGTACCTCTCTTCGGCAACCCGTTCGCGGGGACGTCGCTGTTGGGGACGCTCGCGCTGTGCGCGGGAATCGCGGCGTATTACAAATACACCAAAAAGTTCCTCGCGGGGTTCCAACGGACCACCTACCGAACCGGCCTACCGAAGCTCCTCATGGCCATCGCGTGGCCGGCGCTGTGGGCGATGAACACGCGCGGGTTCAGGGATGAGTTTGGCAAGGCGATTAATGAGGTTCAGAATGGCGTTAGCGGCGGCGGCCCGGGGCGCTCGGGGGCGGACGCGGATGCGACACTCATCGATGCGGAGTCGAGCGATGCCACCGAGGATGGCGACAGGGACGGACCGAGGGCCCAGGTCTGAGCCGCTGGCCCCGGTGATTAGGTAGAAACGTCGGGCGACTGCTCAGCCGACGGGCGGAATGTTGTGATTGAAAATAATCATCGAGACTGTGACGACTGTTACTCTTAACTCTTACTCGCGAAAGTGGAAGCTGACGACCTGCGGCTGCATGAACGCCTGCGACACCGACATCGCGAACGGGAACACCGGGTGGAACACGTGCGTCACGCTCCGCTTCATCCGCTGCGTCGCCGCCGCCGCCGACGGCGGCAGCTTGAACCGTAAACTCCGAATCCCACGCCCACCCCCGCTCCCGCCCACGAGCGCACGCACCCACGCCTCGTCGTCGTCATCGCCCTTGTTCGTGACACCACCGTTCGTGACACCGCCTTCGTTCCCCCCTTCGATTCGAGCCTTGTCCCGGTCGAGCCTCGCGCGGACCCGAGCGATGGATCCCCGCGCCGCGGAGAACCGAAGGCTCACCTCCGTCGCCGCCCGCGGGCGCTCGTCGGGCGTCACCGCTCTTCGGTCAAAGTCGAAGAGCTTCGGGTCAAAGTAAGGAGACCCGCACCAGTGACCCGTGGGCGCCGGGGTCTTCGGCCACTCGAAGTAACCGCCGCCCCCACCCGCGCCGCATGAAGACGTCGTGAGTGCAGCGGACTCCCCGCCGGTGCCGGTCCCGGTGAGCTTAGTGGACTCAAATCGGAGCGACGACAACACCGCGGGCACCGCGGGAGCCGACGTGGTCCCCGCGGCGAGTCGCATCCACTCGCTTCCCTCCGCCGCCGGGGGTTCCTCCCCGGTGACCTCCGTGTGCGCGTTCGGGTCCACGACGTTTCGTTTCGCGCGTTCGTGCGTCGACCCGCCGGTGCCGGTCGATTTAACCCCGATGAGTCCGCCGTGTTCGCCCCGGAGGTCTCCCACGTGAACCACCGCGCCGTCCGCCAATCGAACCACGGCGACCAACACCGTCTGCGGGCACCTGTTAGATCCGCCCCCGTGCGCACCGCCGTTCGCACCCACGCGACGGCCCCACGCCAGCACGTCGTCGCTACTACCCATGCGAAGCGCGACGTGTTCTTCGTCGAGTATAGCGCAGTGCCACACGCACATCCACTCGGCGTAGTACCAGTACCTGCGTGTTCGTGGGGGGGTGAGTGTGCGCGGTCAGTGGTGGTTGTGTTCGGGTTGAATTAGGCAATCGTAACGGGTGATACGGGTTGCGCGTGGGTGGGCAAACAGGGGTAGACGTACCTGCCGTAAAACGCAGAGACGTGACGGTTCCGCGGTCGCTCAATCGCCGACGCCGAGGCGCCCGATAGCCCCGCGGGGACCAACGAGAAGGACCCGGCTGGACCCATGGACGCGCGCTTGCGCTTCTGCCCCGCCGCGATGCCGTAGCTCCCGCGCTCGGGAGGAGGCGCCGGCGATTCATCGTTGTCATCGTCATCATCGTCGTCGTCGTCCTTGTCGTCCTTGTTGTCGACGCCGCCGCCGCGCAACCCAGAGTCAAATCCCGGGCCCCATCCGAGCGTATCGAGGAAACCGCGGGGGACCCGGTTCCGCCTCGCGCGCTCCTCCTCCACCGCGGCGGCGGCCACCTCGGCGTGGTACAGCTGCCACTCCTCGTCGTCCCGTCGCCGCGCTTCGAGGAACGCGCGCGTCATGATCTTCTGCTTGATCCCGGCGAACATCGGCGACTTGGGGTCGCACCAGCCGGTCAGCCCCGTCGCGCCAGCCGGGATCGACGGGACGCCGCCCTGGCCGTGCTCTCGATGATCGCCCTCGTCGTCCGCGTCGCTCGCGTCCGCATGACGCCCCCCGCGCCGTTCGTGCCAACGCGCCTCCGCGGCGTCCTGCGCGCTTAACGGTGCGTCGTCGTCGGGGGCGCATCGGGAACCGACGGGCGGCCTGAGCGCGAAAAACTCCGCAGTCTCAGTCGCCGGCACCGGCTCAACCTCCTCGACCCCGTCCTCTCTCTCACCGTCATCGTCGCCGCCGTCCACCCCGAGGCCTTCGCCGCCGCCGAAGCCCTGCGTCACGCCGTCGAACGCGCCCCACCGCCTACCCGCACCGGCGACTCCGGCTGACCGTGAGCACTCCGGCCGTCGCCGGCGGCACCGAACCGCGTGAAACGCCTGCCGCCTCAACGACAAAATCGTGAGCAAAGTGGAATCCTCGCTCTCCCGTACCGCGCTCACCCCTTGCGCGCGTTTCAGCCGGATGTAATCGTCCCTGAACACCATGCGGTCGCAGAGCTTACCGTCGTGAAGACGCACCAGGTGGAAGGCGACGACGTCCATGGACGGCGAAGCCGGGAGCTCAGAGGCGCGACCGCCGGGCTCGCCTTCCGACCCGGCTGCGTTCACTGACATGTTCGCGCCGCCGAAGCGTTCGCGCGCGGCGTCGTTCCTCGCGCGTTCCACGGCCGCCGCGCCCTGCGCCGCGGCATCCGTCGTCGCGCGTGCGGTGGCGGCGGTGGCGGCGGTCCGTCCCGAAGCGGCGGCGGCGGCGGCGGTCGGGTTCGGGTTCCCGTCGTTATTGTTCTCGTCGCTTTGCCTCGCCTCCGGCTGCGTGGACGACGCCACGACGACGTAATCGCCGTCCAGCACGGTCAGCGCGAAGTCTTTGTGCAGCAAGTCGGCGTCGATGACTAAGGGGCGGGAGTAGGCGTGCTCGAAGTGCGATTCGAAGGCGTCGTCCGGTCGACACCTGGCGTCGTCGTCGTTCTCATCGTTTGTGTCGTTTGATGGGTCCCCATCGCTGACGCTCGCCGTCGCGTTGTGTGAGGGTTCCGCTGCTGCGTCATCCTCGCCGCCGTCCTCCGCGCGTCTGCTCGCCGCGCGGTCGCCCGCGCCGGCCCCGTTCGTTCGCCCGGCCCCGTTCACCCCCCGGCCGCCCACGTAGCGGTAGACGACGAGCTCTCGTTGATTCCGGCTGAAGCACAGCAGGTACCGCCCGTCGTCGGTGAATCGCTTGACGTGCACGTCATCCGGGACGGTCACGTGGTCAACCTGCGCGCGGTGGAGAGGAGTGGGATAGATGGATGAGTTCGATGGATACGTTGGATGGAAGGTCGAGTTGGACGGACGATGCGCGGAGAGGCGGGAAGGACCGCCGGGTGGTCCGAGGGATTGATTCGCGGTTGTG
>ENA-UOXV01004123-UOXV01004123.1-marine-metagenome-genome-assembly--contig:-NODE-4123-length-16901-cov-8.347560_pt1 | contig 16901 bp, 13 predicted proteins | sample MGYA00238165_ERZ766961 | MGnify/ENA primary metagenome ERZ766961 (study PRJEB28924, sample SAMN03173240) | marine metagenome | biome: Marine; feature: Water; material: Subsurface seawater | place: North... | reverse complement strand
ATTGAATATTGTCTGTAAGCTTTTCAATACTTTTGTGTAATAAAAATAAATCTTCTTTAATTTTTTTATTGGTATTTAAATTCTCATTTATTGTGATTTGTTGATGTTCAATTTTTTGTTCTAATTGATCAAACTTCGATTTGATTAAATTTAATTTTTCAGTGATATTTTTTAACGAATTCCAAAAACTTAAGATAGTTCTTTTAACAACTAATATGCTTGAGTTTAAAATTTTCTTAATCATTTTATTATTGCTTAAATCATTAACTCTATGATTAATTTTTAAAACTACCTTATCAAGAAATATATCAAAACTATTAGGTTCAAAAACCATATAGTCATTTGTTAGGGTCATTTTACTCTTAAATTCATCTATTCTTTGTTTTAACTCTAAAGAATTATCCATAGATTCAACTTATGGTTTAAATTATATAATTCAAATATTTTAAAGTTTTTTTTGTATTAGACTTTAGTTTGAACACTATATCTTGTGTTACTTAAATTTTTTTAAGCCTGTAATTTGTAAAAAAAATAAAAAAATAAATAAAAAATTAGTGGAAAAATACCTCCAAAATAATCTTCTAGGTTCTGTTATTAATCTTATTAACCAAGCTAGTCCCAAATATTCAAAAAACTTATTAGGTAGTATTTTATTGCCAGATAAAAAATCTGCAACTGCACCAACACCAATCATTGTACATTTTAATTTATTTTTATTTTGATACATCCAAAGCTCTTGTTTGGGGCAGCCTAAGCAAACAAATAAAATATCAATTTTAGATTTTTTAATATCTTTTAAAATTTTAATTTCTTCTTTTATCATAAGTTTTCGAAAAGGCGGTGAGTAAAGAAAATTAATTTTTAAATCTTTATAAGTCAAATTTAATTTATCTCTAATTTTCTTAAGATTATTATGAGTAGAACCATAAAAACCAATTTTGATATTTTGTTTATTAGCTAATTCAAAAATTTTTTCCGTAACGTAATATCCTGGTAAATGTTCAGCAAATTTTAAACCTAATAATTTCAAAGCCCAAAATATAGGTCTACCGTCTGCAACCGCAATATCAGCAGAATTATGTGCAATTTTAAACTGACTATTTCTAAAGCTTTCAATGCAACTATGAACGTTTGAAACACATATAAAATTTGATTTTTTTGATTTATTGGCTTCAGAAATAAAATTTAATAAACGTGAGATTGTTATTGGACTAATTAAATAGTTAATTATTTTTATTTTTTTAATTAATTTCATATTTTTAAATAATCAATCTATAAAATGAAATTGATCAAGTTTAATTTGCTTATATTTTTTTGAATTTTTAAAATTAAATAAATTGTTTGGATTAAATATTTTTTTATTTTTAATAAGTTTATTGTTCAAAAAAGTAATCTCGGCTATACATGGCAATGAACAATCATTTACTTTAAAAGGTGTAAAAATATTATTAGGGTGAATATAAACAATTGTAAAATTTTTTTTAATTTTCTTAAAAATTTTCAACAATCTTTCAATTCCTATCTTTGATGAAATTATTGAAAGAAAATGAAACTCAAAAATCATTACTGAAAATTTATCTAATAATTTATTATCCAATTTATGAATTATATAATTTTCATCACCTTCTATATCAACTTGTAATAAAAGATTTTTTTGGTCTTTTTTTAACAAACATTTATTTAAAAGATTTCTTAATGTAATATTTTTTTTATTATTATTAATAGAAAGATTTTTTTTAATAAAAAATAGTCCCTTTTTTTTTCTAATAATTTCACCTGTAACTGTGTTGTCTGCTAAAAAAGATTTGATTCTATATTTTTTAAACAAATAGTTTTCAAAAATAATTGTATCACCTACCCCAATCGAAAAACAATAATTTATTTTATTTAAAACATTGGGGACTACATACGTTCCATCATGATTATTGCCAATTTTTAATAATTTGTAATTTGTTTGATAAATTTTAAGTAGATTAAAAAACTCATTTATTTTTTTTTTATTTTTTATTTTAATATTGAAATTAAAACGAAATTTTGACAACAATGTAAATAATAATGGAAAAAATCCAAAATTAAATAATATATTGATATATTTTTTTAAATTATAAATTTTCATTCATTGAAATAGCCATTTTAACCGGTTCAAAAAATTTTTACTAAATATTTTATCTTCTGCCAACCTATCATAGTCAATTGATTCTGACAAAATATATGGCAAATTAAAGCTATATTTTTTTTTATATTTTTTAAAAAAATATTTATATGGTAATTTTCTTGTATTTGTTGAATTTACTCCAATTCCAATATTATTTATTAGATTTTTACTGGGCAAAATATGTTCTTTTTTATTAAGAAAATTATAGTACATCCAGGAATAAGCCCAGCTATCTAGTCTTTTTTTTTTGATTAACCATATTTTAAATCGCCAATAAATTTTTGCTCTAAAAGATCCAAGATATTTTTTTAAAACATAATTTTTTTTTGAATTTAATAAAAAATCTGGATCTAAATTTTTATTTTGCCATCTATCTTTCCAAGTAGCCCAGCCCCAAGGATTGAAATATTTAGATTTTAAATAACTTGAATTTACTCTAAATTTTGGAAAATAGTTTGATCCACCAATGCTTGCAATAGTTCTATCATTTTTAAACTTTTTTAACATTACATCAATGAAATTGAAAAAATCTTTAGTTGGTATGCAATCATCCTCCAAAATAATTGATACTTTTTCTCTTTTAAAAACTGTATTTAATCCACTTATTATTCTTTTTCTAAGACCTAAATTTTTATTAGAATAAATTTTAAACTTAAACTTAATTTTTGATTTAATTAAATATTCATCAACAATTTTTCTTGTTTTTTCAACATTTTTGATATCAAGTGATTTTGCTTTTGGGCCATCAGATATTATATATAATTTTTTTATTTTAAAATTATTTAGTTGACTTAAAATTTTTTTAGTATGATCGGGTCTATTATATACAATAAGTATAATTGGATAATTTATTTTCATTAATTAAATACTAAATATCTTTATTTAAAATATTCTCTATGTGCTTAAAATATTCTTTGGTTATATTATTTGTATTAAAAAAAAGTTTAGCTCTCTTAAGTCCTAAAATTCTTTTTTTTTCATAAATTTTTTTGTTGTTGTATCGCAAAATACCATTGATGATAGATTTAGATGATTTTACATCGACTAAAATTCCACAGTTTTGAATAATTTCTTTTGTAGCACCAGAATTTTTTCCAGCAATAATTGGTGTTCCAGATGCCATCGCTTCAGCATAAGTTAGCCCGAATGTTTCTTCTAATGAAGTTGATAGGTGAATGAAAGATTTTTTATATATGTTCGGTAGTTTATAATTATCTACGTATCCTTTAAAGATAATATTTTTTAAATCTATTTTTTCTTTAATTGCCCAATTATAACAAGCTTCATTCTTGCCCATCATAGAACCATAAATATAAAGCCTGTAAGAGCTATCTTTTTTCAATAAATAAGGAAATGATGTTATTGCTTTTTTAATATTTTTATGTGCACCAAATCCATTGCTAATCATCAAAATTTTTTTTATTTTTTTATCCTTTTTGATATTTTTTTTTTTTAAAAAAAAAGATTTTTCCACAGGATTAAAAATAACTTTAATATTGGTATCACTATATTTTTTGGTTTCTTTTTTTAAATACTCTGATGGTGTAATTATGTTCTTTACTTTTTTTAGTATATACTTTGCCATCATAAACTTAACAAATCTTAAGATGGTAGGAATATAATAAAAAATTTTATGAGGAACATCGTGATTAATAGTTATGTATTTTATTTTTGATCTATGTGCGGCGTGAGTGTACTCATAGGCCCAATTAGACAATATTATATCTGGTTTAATAATATTTATTGCTTTTAAAAGATAATTTATTTCTTTATTAAATAAATCAAATATTTTTCCTACTGAACTACCATTAAATCTGATGTGATGAGCTCTTTCTGGGCAGAAATATGCTTTAATTTTACCAATATTTTTTACATTGATAGATTTTTTCATATTTGAAGATAGTGAGACAACTGATATGTCATATTTATTATTTTTTGACATAGATCTTGCAATATTTGAAAGATATGGGGCTCCTGTGGTGCCTAGAGCTCTAAAGCTATTATTATGTTTCCTTTTTAATAAATCATCCAAAAAAAAAGGTCCCAAAATACAAATCTTTATTTTTTTATATTTAATTTTCACAAAGACTATATATATTAAACTTATTCTATCTTATTAACATTAAATGTGTATAAAATAGAATAGTTAAATAATTAGTTTTATAAATTTATCCTTAAATGTGCGGTATACTTGGATGGTTAGAAAAAGATAACATTCAACACATATCGAGATTTAAATCATCACTTAGCACTTTAAAACACAGAGGTCCTGATGCGAATGGATTATGGCATAATCAAGATGTACTATTAGGTCATCAAAGACTTTCTATTATTGATTTAACTAAAAATGGTCATCAACCAATGATAGAAAATAAAAGTGGTAGTACCATCATTTTTAATGGAGAAATTTATAACTATCTTGAAATAGGACAAGAATTAAAAAATTTAGGGTATGTTTTTAATGGTTCTTCAGATACGGAAGTATTATTATATTCTTTGATTGAATGGGGGCCAAAAATTATATCCAGACTTAATGGGATGTGGTCCTTCGCGTTTTGGTCTCCAAAAAAAAAACAATTAATCTTATCTCGTGATAGATTTGGTGTAAAACCTCTTTATTATAACTTAACAGAGAAAAGTTTTTCATTTGCATCAGAACCAAAGGCATTAACAAATTTATTTGTGGAACTTAAAAAAATTGATGAAGATTCTCTAACTGACTTTTTAAAAAATAATTTGCTATATACAAAAAATGATACATTTTATAAAAATATAAAGGTTTTTCCAAAAGCGCATTATGCTTTATATGAGCCCAATAAAAACAAATTAGAGTTTTTTAAATATTGGGATTATCCAACTAAAATCAATTATGGTCTTAAAGAAAATGAGGCTATTGAGGAATTTTCAATACTTTTGAAAGACGCAGTAAAAATTAGGCTAAGAAGTGATGTTAATGTTGGAATTACATTAAGTGGTGGACTGGACTCAACTGGAATTTTAGCCTCTATTAAAGATAATAAAAAACCAATCCACTGCTTCACAAGTAAATATAAGGAGGACATTTATGATGAATTTAAATGGGCTAAAATTGCTTCTGATAATGCAAATACAATTTTAACACCAGTTCTTACAAAAGAGGAAAATTGGTTTGAGACTTTAAAAAAAATTTCTTGGCACATGGATGCACCTGGCTACTCACCTGCGGTAATACCAATGTGGAATATCATGAAATGTTCTAAAAATAATAATGTATCAGTGTTACTAGATGGTCAGGGCGCAGATGAATTACTGGGAGGATATAAAAATTACATGGTTAAAAATTTTTTACTTCAATCTAGAAATAATCGAAATATAAAATTTATGATTGCAGAATTTAATGGTTTAATTAAAACTTTTGGAGCCTTAAACACTTTTAACTCTTTAATAGGAGAAATTTTTCCAGATGTAAAATCTTGGTATCTAAAAAAAAATGGTTCTGAATCTATTTTATTAAAAAAATATAATAATATCAATTCTGAAAAAATAAAAAAAAATAGAAATAAATTAATTAGAGATTATTTAATAAATGATCACTCAACAGAAATTCTTCCTGGTTTATTGCATTATGGAGATACAATTAGTATGGCTAATGGAATAGAATTAAGGAATCCATTTTTGGATTATCGATTGGTTGAGTGGGTTTTTCAACTTCCTGATCATTTATTGTTCAATAATAACGAAACTAAATCTTTGCTACGTCAATTTCTTAGAAAAAATAAATTTATTAAAATTGCTAATAGAAATAGAAAAATAGGCTACTCAACACCAATAAATAAATGGTTGTTAGATAAAGATGTGGAGTCATTTTTGCTATCAAATGATAACCCAATGTTTCAATGGTGTGATAAAAAGAATATTCAAAAACTTATTCATCTAAATAAGAGAGGATTAAAAAATGCTGGATTTAATTTATATAAGTTTTTATCTAGTCAGTTATGGATACAAGAATGTATTGAAAAGAAATAATGCTTTAGTAATTTTCTACCAATAACATCCATCTTCAACTTTGAGAAAATTGTCTGGCCTATCCTGATGAGTTGGTCTCACCCAATGTTCGTTATAAAATTTATTAATTAATTTCATATTATCCCATCTTCTACCTTTAATTCCAAAAAGTATTTGTAAACAACCACCCATATGAATACCAATTTTGCCCATTCTTTTAACATGAGCAGCTAAAGGAAAGCCATAAGCACCACATCCTATAATACAAATATCAAATTTGATTTTATCAATTTCAGATTTCATATACTCTAAAGCTTCAAACCAGTTTGCAAACCTAGAATTTCCAGAAACACTTTGGACTGATTTAAAGGTGATTAGATTAAACTCAGGTAAAATTGATTGATTTTCAAATAATAATTTTCGTCTTAAATACTGTGATTTGATTAAATCAGAAAATGGATGTACCACCAAAACATTTTTTCCAACCAAATGACTTGTCCATGGTTTAGAGTTTAAATATGGTTCCAAATTAATAAGTTCAATTTTTTTAACATGATTGAGTGATCTTCTTAGTAAAAGTTCTTCCGGTCTCCATGATGCAAGAATATCTAAAAATTTAATATCTTTTTTCATAATCTTACTAAATAAAGTTAAATTATTTTCATTTACAGGGTAAAAACCAGCTGCAGTAAACATCCTTTTATAAATTAAATTTTTAAATAGAGGTTTTAAAAAATTAGACAAATTTGGATAAATTACAGCTTTAATCTCATTGGCGCCAAACCTTGCAATCATGGTGGGTTTATTTTCTTTTAAATGATTTAAAATAATGTCACTCACAAAATTAAAATTTCTTAAAAAACATAAATAGTTTAAATTTAATCAATAAATATAATTTATAAAAATTGTTTTTTAAAAAAAATAGATCAGCATTAAAATTAATAAGATTTTGAAAAAAATTACTAATGTGTCTCACTAAATGAAATTTAAATATCCAATTACCTTCTCTGAAGGTGGATTTATTTACAGACTTTTTATTTTTAATTATATTTTCCAGTTTAATAGAATCCATTGCTAAAAGATAAGATATTTTCTTATAATTTACTCTTTTTTTAAAAAGATTGTCCATGTCTAATATTAATATTTTTGAATTTTTAAATTTTTTTTTAATTTCTGAATTTATGTAATGAGTATTTAAATTTTTTTTAATTAACTGGTTTGAATTATTATTAATTGTTGAAGTAATAAAGTAATCCATTGAAAAATTTTTTTTACTAAAATGGAGTAAATTATAGTTATATTCAACAAATATTGATCTCAAGTGTTCATCAATTTTTCTTTTAATCAATAAAAAAGATACCTCTAAACCCGTATGATTAAACAATTCATATAAGCATTTTATTTTATATCTAAAATCAAAATAATTTCCTTGAAAAATTGCAGACAAATTTTCATTTGATATTATATTTTGTTTTTTAAAATTAATTTCAGAGATTTTTTGTTTATAGAAATTTAGTTTTTTTTTAAATATTTTTTTTGACAAAGAATTTATAGTAAAGAAAATGTCATCAAATAATATTTTATTTTTGATATTTAAATAATTTTCACAATTATGAAATATATAATTTTGCATAAATGTCGATCCTGTCTTGGGATATCCTAAATGAATAATTAGTTTTTTTTTCATAAACTGTTTACTTACAAAATATAGATTAAAACTTTAAATTAAATAAATAAAACTAAGTTATACTTTTAAAATTTTTTTAAACATAGATCCAAATTGAATTTTTCAATTTATTCGAAAACTATTCTTTTTAAAAAACTTACAAAATGCAAAAACCAAAATAAACCACCATTTTCTTTACAAAAAGAAAATCCATCTTTAAGTTTAACAAATTTAAATTTAAAGTTTTTTTTTAACTTTTTACTGTCATTATAGCATTGTCCTAAAAAATTTGGCGCAAGAAATGTTGAAATTTTGTATCTTTCGGATTTGATGGCATAGTCCATGTCACCAAAATAATGTTTTAATTTAGGATTGATGTAACCGACTGTCTCGAATGCTTTTTTTGAAATCATAACTATATTTCCATTAAATCTATTTATTTTCTGATATTTTAACGTTGGTTTAAGGGGTTTATTTTTAAAAATTCTTATTTTAGATTTCAAATTTACAGCACCACCATAGGATCTAGTTTTATCATTTGAATTTGAGTAACAAGAGCCAACACAAATAAATTTCTTAGTCTTGTAAATTTTTTCAACTTTCAAAAGCATATTTATAGAATTTGAAAATATATTAGTGTCATCATTTAACCAAAGGTAATAATCAAAAATAATGTTATCTTTATTTGCATTTTGCCACGCTAAGTTTGTGCCACCACACCAAAACAAATTTCCATTACCTTTAATTATTTTTAAGTGTGGAATTTTTTTTTTTTTTAAAAAAAAAGTAGTATTATCTGTTGATCCATCATCAACTAAATAAATTTTTAATTTGATATTTTTTTTTTTTGTTTTTAATAAATTTTTAATACATGAATAGGTTGTCAACTTTCTGTTATGACATGTGATTAATACTGCGATGTTAATCTTGTTGGTTTTCATTAAAATGATTAATTAAAAATAAAAGATTGATTAATGATATTGAAAAAATAACAACAGAGGTATCTATAAAAGCATATAAAATAGCAACTAAAAAAATAATGTTACTTTTGATAATATAGATATTTTTTATATGTTTTAGTATCCAAATAAAATACATTATAGTAAATATCATCCCTAAATCATTTAACATGTAGATGTATGTTGAGTCCACATAGGTTTGATAATCCCGCAATCTTGCCGCCATAATACCTGGGCCTTGACCGAATAATAAATTGATATCACTTAATGCAAATATTTCTGACCATATGTTAACTCTGCCAGTTAGGGTTAAATCTCTATTAAAAAGTGAGAGGATAAATTCTAAATTTAAAAAGATAGATAAAATTACAAAAAAGATTATTGATAGATTAATAAAAAAAAATTTTTGGTTTGAGGGCATTATTAATAATGAATAAATTAAGATTAAAGCAAACAGAGCAGCTATTGAATTAATATATATTAAAAATAAAAATGAGATAATAAAAAGTAATAATTTAATTAAACGTAAACTATTGTGTTTGCTTAAATTAAAAATATATATAAAATTTATAACAAATACATAAAGACCTAAAAGATTTTTATCATTTGCAAAACCAGTTTTTTGTAACTGAGGAGAGCCTTCCCAAGCATAACAATACGAAGAGAAATTTTTGAATGCATCAAAAAATAAATCTAACGAACTTAAAAAAACTACTAGTAATAAATAAATAAAAATTATTTTTAAAAATAATAATTTATAAATTTTACTAAAGTAATAAATTAATAATAAAAATAATATCCAATTAAAAATAATTATTACACTATATGAAATATCACTAGAGATTGATGCCAGCAAAAACAAATAGAAAATAAAAAAAATTAATATTTTTTCCTTAACAAAATTAAATACTTCATTAATATTTTTTAATAAGAACAAAAATAAAAAAATTTTAAAAAAAATAGATAATTTTGCTAAATAAATATCAATTGAACTTGATTGATTTAAACTAAAAGCTTCACAGTGTTCTATGGTATTTTTGAACAAAGGAGGAAAATAAGTTAAAATAAATAACGTTATAGCTAATATACTTAAATTTTTAGAATCTTTTAATTTTTTTTCATGTTGCATTATTAATATTTATGATTTTATCGCAATGTCTTAGAGTTCTTCTAGAATGTGATATTATTATTATTGTTTTATTTATTTTAATCTTTTTTAATATTTTTATAATCTTATGCTCTGAAGACAAATCTAATGCGTTTGTTGACTCATCAAGTATGATTACTTGAGAGTCATTTAATAAAGCCCGGCCTAATACAATTCTTTGTTTTTCACCACCTGATATAAGAGAACCATCTTCACCAATATTGGTATCAATTCCTTTTTTGAGTGATTTAAGAAAATCGGTGAGCTCAACTTGTGATAAAATTGAATAAATTTTTCTTTTGTTAACAAATTTTTTATTTAAACCAAAAATTAAATTGTCTCTTAAAGAACCATTTATGAGATAAATTTTTTGTGGAATAACATATATCTTGCTCTGCCAATTATTTTTATAATCTTTATTAAGCTCAACACCATCAACATAAATTCTACCTTTTTGAGGTGTAAGCATTTGAGCGAGAATTTTAATTAAAGTGCTTTTTCCACTTCCAGAATTACCTGTTATTCCAGTAATCAGACCTTTTTTTATACTAGCATTGAAATTTAAAAAAATATTTTTTTTTGCTAATGGATATTTATAACAAATATTCTCAAACTTTATGTTTTTTTTATAATTAATTTTTTTTAGTGATTTGTTAAAATTTCTAACGTTATTATCTTTATATATCAAACCTAGAATTTCTAAATAACTTTTTTCAAAAGAGTTAATTGTTGATAAGGAGCTATAAATCTTACCTAATAGGGGAAGAACTTTCATTGCTCCAAAACCAAACAAAAAAATCAATGAATAATCAATTGATGAATTATTTAAAGAAACTAAGCTATAAATTTTTAATATTGATATGAAAATTAAAAACACAATTATAATCAATACTTCAAAGTATATTCTTGGTGTATTAGAAATTATTTGTGTATCTGAAAAATTTTTAGATAATCTATTAGAATTAAATTTAAATTGGTTAAAAACCTTATCATATAAATTTTTAAGAATTATTTCTGTTCTTAAACCAAATAAATTTTGAAAATCATAAACAATTTTATTCTGATCAAAATTTATTTCTTTACTTTTGATAAGTAATTTTTTTTTATATTTTCTAGAAATAAAAAAAATTAAAAATGGTAAAAAAAGAAAAATTAATAATGTATAGGTAAATTTGATTGTTAAAAAAAAAATTGATAAAAAAATAATTAATATAAATGAACTTAAAATAATTAGAAAAGAATTGACAATCATGGATATAAATATTATTTTTTGACTAAATCCACTTACAACTTTAGAGAGATTTAAATCATTAAATTTTTCTGTGTCCATATGTAGTATCTTATTAAAGAGTTTGTTTCGAATATAAACTTCAGTTAATGCAGAAAATTCAAAAACTTTTTTTAAGGCAATAATCTTTAGATATCCAGAAAAACTAATTATTGAAATAAATGAAATAGTTATAAATAACAAAAGTTCGATGTTCGAAAGTTTTAATTTTGATAATTGAAACAATTCAAATAAATAAAAATTACTTACTCTATTCAAATCCTCTACCATTGTGATGAATGGTAAAATAGAAAAAACGCTTAAAGTCTCAATAAAAGAAGAAAAAAAAAATATTATACACAAATAAATAAATTTTTTTTTTAAATAATTATTAAATACTAAATTAGTTTTTTTAATTAAATTAAAATAATTTTTCATTAGCTAATTTTTATTCACCTTTAAATTTAAATATTGCAAAAAAAGTTTTAAAAATAATAATTAGATCTAGCTTTATCGACCAATTATCAAGATACCAAAGATCGTACTTCATTCTTAGTTTCATTTGATGTGGAGTTGTCGACCCTCTTATGCCATTTACCTGTGCCCATCCAGTTAATCCTGGATTAGCTTTATGTCTTTTTAAAAAATTTACAAACATTTTAGAATAATATATATCATGCTCAACCATGTGAGGCCGTGGGCCAACTATTGACATCTCCCCTAATAAAACATTCACAAATTGAGGTACTTCATCAATACTATATTTACGAACAAATTTACCTATTTTTAGCACTCTTTTATCATTTTTGGTAACTTGTACTGTTTTATCAAAAGACTCTTTCTTTAGTGATCTTAATTTAAATATTTTAAATCTTCTACCATCCCATCCAATTCTATCTTGTGTAAAAATTATTGGAAGTCCATCTTCAATATATATTAATAATATGCATAAAATCATAATAGGTGATAAAATAATTAAAAAAAATACTGATAAAACCTTATCAGATAATAATTTTATAAATAAATTTACACCATAAAACTTTGATTTTTCATAAAACTCATAATTATATTTATTGCAAAATAATTTTTTATTATTCATATCCAAATTTTTGCCTAAAATAATATTTAATGAATCTACAGGGTATTTTAAAATTTCTGATAATAAATTATGTTTTATTTTATCTCCATTAATTATCCAAATTTGACCTAAAGAATGATATTCTAATATCGATCTAATTTCATTTTTTCTATTAATATCAAATATTGGAAACTTGAATTCACTCTTAACAAGTTTCATATTCAAATTTTCAGTATCTTCTACAATAGAACATTTAAAAATATATTTTTTATCTAATTTTTCATGAATTATTTTTTTTATATCTTGGTATTTTCCAATAATCATTACATTTATTTGTATAATATTTTTATTAATCAAACCTTCATATATAAAAATGAATATTACCCCAATGATTATTAAAAAAAAAGTTTGTGATAAAAAAATATAAATTAAATTAATTTCTAAATATAATTCCCTTTTAAAAAAAAAAATAAAAATAAACACTATAATTGATGATAAAAAAAGATTTAATAAGTCTTTCTTAATAAAATATAAAAAGTTTTTTTTAAAATAAGGGCTATTCCAAAAAAAAAACGATAAAATAAAAAAACAAATAGAAATACTTATAGATATAAATAAATAATTTGAATTTATAAAAATTTCAAATTTAAATAATTCATAAAATGAATTATTGTTAAGTATAATAAATATATATGACGAAAGAATTATTAATAAAGATTTTATAAGATTAATTAAGCGAATAAAAAACAAATCATCGTTTTGAAAAACTTTTTCAAGCTTGAACATTAATTTAATTTTTCACGCTATATTGATATGAATAGTTATTATAATAATTATAATAACTATCTTTAGAAGTATCTAGATCATTAATGATAATACCATCGACCTTTGCTTCGACATTTTGAATTTTTTTAAGAGATGACAAAAACGAAGCAGTTTTTGTTTCTTCTGATCTTATCACAAATAAATTATAATCTGAGGCTTGCGTCAATATTAATGTATCAGAAACTGGCTGTATTGGAGGAGAATCTATTATCACATAATCGTATTCAATTTTTAAAAGATCAAAAAATTTTTTTATTTGATCTTTACTAACTATATCCGACATGTCATATCGTCTTTTCCCCGAGCTAATAATATCTAAGTCAGTGCCTGGCACTTTAAAAATGCAATTTTTCAATAATTCTTCGCCACTAATAATCTCTCCTAAACCTAATATTTCTCTATCATCAAATTTATAAAATCCATTTAGTACAGATGGTCTTCTTATATCGGCCTCTATAAACAGTACTTTATATGACTTTTCTAGCGAAAGTGCTAAATTGAAAGCAAATGTAGTTTTTCCTTCTGAGGGGTTAGATGAAGTTATAACGTAACTTGAATTTTTATCAAATTTTGACTCTATTGTTGTTCTAATAGATCTTATATTCTCAGAGAAAATAGATGAACTATCCTCAATAAATAATTGCAAAACATGAAAACCTTTTTTTAATTTTTCTACTCTCGGCAGGATTCCAATTTGGAACACGCCAAGAGAGTTAAGTGTGTCCTGAGTTATTTTTATAGTTGAATTTAATTCCCTATAACAAACTAATCCATAAAGAGCGATTAAAGAAAAAATAAATGCTAAAATAAAATTTCTGTTTGGGCGAGGTGTGAATGGTTGGTCTGTATAACTTGGAGACTCAATAACTTTCATTTTAGATACTTGCAAATTCTGAGCTTCATTAGTCTCTTTAACTCTCTGTAAAAAAGTTTCATATAATTTTCTGCTACTTTCTACCTCTCTGACAAATTTCATCATGCCAGCCTCTTTTTCTTCAATCTCTCTAAGTTCTTTTTTAGCCTTATCCAACTCTTGATTTGATAAATTCAAAAAATTTTTTAAGTTACTTAATTCAAATGCCTTTTTTTCAATAGTCTCATTTAATATTTTTTTTAATTGATTTTCTAAACTTGACTTTTGATCATAAGCCTGAGTTACTTTGGGGTGTTTTTCAGTATAAATTAAAAGTAAAGATTCAATACTACTATCATTAGCAGATAAACTATTTTTCATATTTGAAATTTCGTCTCTTGTATTTAAATCTTCAATTGCCAATAAAGCATCTACATCACCTTCTGCTATTTTAATAGCTAAAAGATCATTTTGTTGTTCTTGATATTTTTGTTTGGCATCTAAAATTCTATTTGAAATTGATTGAATTTCTTTAATTTTTAATTCTTTTACGTTTCCAGTGTCCACTAAATCATTGTCTCTTTTATATTTAGCTAATTTCTTATCTGCTTCATCCATCACTATAGTAAGTTCTTCAAGACGCTCAATTATTTTAGAATTTGCGTAATTAGTGATTTGAACTTTACTATCTATTTCGTATCGTTGATAAGAGTCAATTATATTTTTAAGCGCTAATTGTGAAATTTTTGGATTATTTGATGTGAAAGATAATTGCAACACATCACTTCTGGGTAAATTTTTTACTACTAAATTTTTTCTTAAAATTTCTTTAATAAACTCTTTATCAATCTCGTTTGTTTTTGAAAAAAATTTTCCTATAATGTTCCTTTTCGTATTAGCATAAAGATTTTTAAATTCTAATTGATTTTTTTCATCTTCAACAACATAATCTAAAACCTCTTCACTTTTTAATATAGCTATTTGATTATTCACTCTATTTTGAATGCTTTCAAAAGAATAAGCTTCTTCTATATTAACAATTTTATTTTCATCAGGAGCAATAACTAATGTTGCTGTACTTAAAAATTTTTTTTCTATATTCAGTGAAACAAAATATATAATAATCGAAAATAATAATGATAATGATAGTAAGTTTTTAATATTTCTTTTTGCAATTAATAAATAGAATTTTAAATCACCAATATCAAAAAAGTCCGCATACTCTTTAATTAGTTTAATCATTTATATAAAGTTTAATTTATTAGTTTATATTACTTTTTGATATCAATTTCATTAATTTTCAATCTATTAAAGTTATATGTAATTTAATTATATTTTTTAACTTTAAAAATTGATTATTTTTTATATTTAGATACTTATCAAAATAATGATCATTTTAAAAAAATACATCTTAATTATTAGTATTGCATTTTTATTGAGTTCTTGTGCTATTTTACCAGGAGTTAATGATGGGCCTCAATCTAGAGAAAGTAAACTATCAACAAATAAAGACTACTCTATAGAAGATGTTAAGATTGATATAATTAAGATTAATTCTTTAACTGAAAATGATTTTAATATTTTAAATCAAAATAATATTGAAGAATTAAATTTTAAAATTGATAATTTTACAAATATTTATAACTACAGGTATGAGTATATTTTAGGTCCTGCAGACATAATATCGATAAACTTAACAGACACTGATGATATTGATAACTCATATGAAATTGATCCAGATGGAATGATTGATGTGCCTTTTATTGGAAAGATAAAGATAGATGGATTTACAGTTGATGAGGCGCAAAATATTCTAAAGGAAATTTTAGGAAATTTATATAAAAATCCAGATCTTCAAATCAGTGTCGATGAATATAACAGTAGTAAAGTTTATATCGTTGGTGCTGTACGTAATCAAATAACAATTAACTTAGATCAAAAACCTATAAAATTAATTGAAGCTGCTATTCAAGCAAACTTTAATCCTAATGCAGCTGATAAACTCTTGGGCACAAAAGGATTTTTAAGAAGAGATAATCGAGTTTATAAAATTAATCTCAATAATGCTTTCACAAGTTTGGATGATAAAGAAAATTTCTATCTTAAAAAAAACGATGTAATTTTTGTGGATAGAAATTCTGATTCTATACATGTGTTTGGGGAAGTTACAAAACCAGGGGAATATTATCCGAATAATAATTATTCTTTAACAGAATTAATTTCAACTGCAGGTTTAAATCAGTTAACCTCTAATGCCAAAGAAATATATGTTATTAGAGAGGATTTTGATAACTTTTTAAAGATAAAAGTTTTTCAATTAGATATTAAAAATCCAGTAAATTTAATTGCAGGAAGAAAATTTTTATTAAAACCAAAAGATATTGTTTTTATTCCACCAACAGAAATAGTTAAATGGAACAGGGTGATAAGTTTACTACTTCCTCAAACAGATTTATTTAATTCATACAATCCCATAATTCAAAATGGTGTTAAAAACGATACGAATCTTACTGAATAGTTTTTTTTAAATTTATACTCAACATTAATATTAGAATAATTTGAATTAATGAAATGTGGAGTGAAAAATCAAAAAATAAAATTATTAATAAATATATTAAAAGATAAAAATTTTTTAAATTTTTTAGATTAATTATTTTGTAACACATAAATAAAATTAAAAATAATATTGTAAATCCTACAATACCAAATTCGCCTATAAATTCTATTAAATCGAAATGTGCATGATTTGCGTACTTTATATTTGTGTTAAGATAAAAATTTTTAAATAAAATTTCAAAACAACCTGCACCATATCCAAATAAATAGAAATTTTTTAACTGATTAAATCCAAATAAAGCTAAATCTCCCCTATTAGTAGTTAAAATTAAACTATTATTGTAAGAATAAGAGATTAATTCGTTTTTTAAGAATGCAAATCTATTTATTATTTCAAGTCCACCAAAATAA
>ENA-UOXV01004121-UOXV01004121.1-marine-metagenome-genome-assembly--contig:-NODE-4121-length-16906-cov-9.470061_pt1 | contig 16906 bp, 15 predicted proteins | sample MGYA00238165_ERZ766961 | MGnify/ENA primary metagenome ERZ766961 (study PRJEB28924, sample SAMN03173240) | marine metagenome | biome: Marine; feature: Water; material: Subsurface seawater | place: North... | reverse complement strand
ATCTTTTCATCAAATTTAGACTCATTAGAAAGTTTAATTAAATTAAATAAAATTAATACAGACTCTATTTTTTCATATTTATTATTAAATTATACTCCTAATAAATTTTCTATAAGAGACAAAATATTCAAGTTGCTTCCAGGAAATTTAATTAAAATAGATAAAAATAAAATGAATTTATCTTCTTATTGGTCATTAGATAAAAATAATAAACAAGATAATGCAGAAAATTTTGATGATGAGTTTAAAACCCTCATGGAAAATATTATTGAAATTCAATCAAGAACAGATGTAAAAATTGGAACCTTTTTAAGTGGTGGTGTGGATAGTACTGTTTTAACTTATCTATTAAGTTCAAAGATAAATAATTTTGAAACTTTTACGGCAAATATAAAAGATAAACATAATGAAGATTTATTATTTTCAAAAAAAATATCAGAGGAATTAAATTTGACAAACAATACAATAAATTTTGATCTTAGTTCAAATTTAGAAAAAAATGTAGATGAAATAATGTATTTCTTAGATGAGCCAATTGCAGATACAGCCATAATGACCACATATCAGCTTTCAAAAGAAGCGCAAAAGAATCAAACAAAGGTAATTATAACTGGTGCTGGTGGAGATGAAATTTTTGGTGGTTATCATAGGCATTATATAGATCGTAGAATAAGTAATTTTTTACCTAAAATGAATATCAATTTATTATTAAATATTTCTGATTTAATGAATAACGATTACCAAAATTATTTTTTAAAACTTTTTAACAATGAGATTGAATTTGTTTTAGGTGCTTCAGGATCAAATTATAATTTATTAAAAAATATTACAAATGATAAGAATAGTTTTAAAATTAATTTTAAGAAAATTTTTGATATACATAAAAAAAATAAATTTAAATTTGATAATTTTAAAGATAGGCTAGCTATTGATTTATCAAATTATTTGCCAGACAACATATTAAGTTTAACTGATAAGATGAGTATGGCTTGTTCGATAGAAGTAAGAACACCCTTTTTAGATCATAGATTAGTAGAACTAATTCAAGGAAAAAATAGAAATTTTTTTTTCGGTAAAAACATGAGTGAGTCAAAAAAAATTTTACATAAAGCATATTCAAAAAAAATAAAGACCAATATTTGGAATAGAAAAAAAGAGGGTTTTAATGCTCCTGCCAATAAATGGGTTTATAAAAATAAAGATTATTTAGTAAAATATTTTAATGAATATTCTAACCCAATTTTAAAACAGATCATAAATATAGACACTCTGAATATGTATATTAAAAAAATTAATCAGTTAAATGATAGAAAAATTCAATCGATTTATTCTATTTTTATTCTTAATAAATGGCTATCTTTTAGAAATGCAAAATAATAATAAGATTTCAGTTATTATTCCAACATATAATTCAGTAAATAAAATAGAGAAAACTTTAAAAAGCTTGAAATCTCAAACTACACTGCCTGATGAACTTATTTTTTCAGATGATGGTTCAACTGACGGAACAGTAAAATTATTGAAAGAATGGATTAAAAAAAACCAAATTTTAAATTCTAAAATAATAGAAAATGAACATTTTGGACCAGGAAATTCTAGAAATATGGGAATATTTCATGCTACCAGTGCTTGGATTTCTTTTTTAGACTCGGATGATACCTGGGAGAATGAAAAGATAAATGAAGTAAAAAAAATAATAGATAAAGAAAGAGATATCAATTTTATAACTCATTATGAATTTCATGTCGGCTCAGATAATGTCAAAAAAGAAATATCCACTAAATTAAAAATTTTTTTGCAGCAACAAACAGATTTGAAAAAATTTTTATATATATCTAATATTTTTTCAACTTCTGCGGTTACTTGTAAAAAAGAAATATTATTCAAAAATAAAATGTTTGATATTGGGCTACCAAACGCACAAGATTATGATTTATGGTTAAAATTGTCACCACAAATTAATTTATATGTGATACAAAAAAATCTTGGAACTTACTATGATACAGTAAATAATATAACTTCAAGACCTTACTTTAAAAAAGTAAAATCAGAATTAATTATATGCTTAAGATATAGAAAATTAGTAAATTTCTCATTATTTTTAAAAAAATTAGCTAAAATACTTATAAATAAAAGTTGGTTTAAATTTTAAAATGAAAACTATTTATTATTCCTCAGGAAGAACAGCATTATATTTTGGATTAAAAGGATTAAATTTTAATAAAGACGATATAATTTTGTTACCAAATATTATATGTGATGAAGCTGTTATTCCTTTTAGAAAATTAGGATTAAAATTCAAATTTTATAAATTAAAAAAAAATTTATTTCCTGATTGGAATCATCTAGAAAAAATTAATTCAAAAAAGGTTAAAGGATTATTAATGATTCACTTTTTTGGTTTTCCAAATGATATTGATAACTTTATTAATTTTACAAAAAAAAATAATCTCATATTAATTGAAGATTATTGTCACGGTTTTGATGGAAAATATAAAGATAAGAATTTAGGTGAAATTGGAGATATATCTATAACATCACCAAGAAAAATTCTTAAAATTTATTCAGGTGGTATACTCAAAGTTAATAATTGTGTCTTGGGAAAATTTAACAAAAAATATAAATTACCAATAAAAAAAATTTCTATTATTGATAAGTTAGTATTCAACATGAAAAAAAATGAATTGTTTGTGTCTTTAAAAAGATATATTCAAAATAAGTTTGATTTATTTCCTGTTAAAAAAATTCTTAATCATAATGATAATTTTGAAAAAAAAATTATTGACAATAATTCTCTTAATGTTTTAAAAAATAAAAATTATAATCTTATAAAAAGAAATTCTAAATTTAAAAATATCTTTAATATTTTAAAACAAAATAAAATTTCTACAATTTATAATTACAAAAAAAATATTACACCATGGATGATTCCTTTTTACATCAATAATAAAAAAGAATTGATTAAAGTAAAATCTATACAAAAAGAAAATAATCTTAATATAGTTATTTGGCCAAAATTACCAAAAGAAGTTTTAAAAATTAAAAATGAAAAAAATAGCCAATCAAAGATTAATTGTATCGTTATAGACTAGCATGAAAAAAAAATACAAAATTTTGATCTACAACACTTTTAATGATGAGGTAAAGAAGCAATGGCTGGAAGTTGAAAATAGAAATAGGTCTTGTATTACAATGTTTCAGAGCTTTGAATGGCAGTATAATTGGTTTAAATTTATAGGTAACAAAATTGGTTCTATGGCCATAATTATAGTTACAAAATACGATAATGAAAATTCCAAATTGATTATTCCGATGTTTGTAAAAAAGGCATCTTTTCTAAACATTCTAGAGTTTTCTGGATATCCTTTTTCAGATTTTAATTTAGCAATTAATGATAAAGCTTTTGAAGCTTTTGATATTGAGGAAATATTTAGATTAATAATTAAAAAAAAACTTTTGAATAAAAAAATTGATTTGATAAATTTAATTAATCAACCTGAACAAGTTAATCAAAATAAAAATTTACTTTTTTATTTGAATTCATTTGTCAAAACTCAAATAACTCAATCATATAAAATTGATACTAATATGTATAACGAGATTAATATATTAGATCAAAAAAAATTTAAATTTTTAAAACAAGATTTTAAAAGAATAGAAAAAAAAATATCTAATATAGAATTTTTTATATCTAATGATCAAAATGAAAAAAAAAGAATTCTTGATTATATAATTTTAAAAAAATCTGCGCAATATGATAGGAATAATTCGTGGAATTTATTTAAAAAAGAAAATTATAGAGATTTTCTTAAATCATTTTTAAAAAGAAATGAGCTTCATTTATCATTTTTAAAAATTGATGGAAAAATTGTTTCAGCACACTATGGTTTTATTTATGAAAAAATATTTTATTATATTTTTCCTGTGTATGACTTTAAATTCAGAAATTTATCACCTGGAAACTTATTATTATACAGATTAATTAATTCAGAAAAAAAAAAATTAAATTTTTTTGATTTTACTATAGGTGATGAGATATATAAGAAAAAATGGTCCAATATTACAATTAAGACTTCTAATGATATGAAAATAATAAGCTTAACTGGTATTTTTTATTTTTTATTTTTAAAGATTAAAAAAATTACATTGAAAAATATATTTTTAAAAAATAATTTGAGGAAATTGTATCATAGATTTAAATAAAATATGAAAGATATATTATATAATAATTTTTCTAAATTTTTATCAAAGACTAAAATTCAAATTCACAAAAAAAATTCAAATTTAATTTTATTATTTCATTCTATTTGTGATGATAGTCAAAAAAATAATGATTTATATGATATGTGTGTAAGTGATTTTGAAAAAATTATTATATATTTGCATAAAAATTTTGAATTTGAGACGTTCTTAAATTGTTGTAATTTAGGTGGAAAAATTATCATTACATTTGATGATGGATTTAAAAATATCTTAACTAATGCAAATCATATCCTTCAAAAATATAATATTCCGTATCATATATTTGTTGTTTCTGACTTTATTAACTTAAATAATGAAACTTATCTAAATGAAGTAGATCTTAAAAAGTTGAGTACCTTTGACAATGTTTCAATTGGCTCACATGGTAAAACGCACAACAAATTAATAAAACTTGATCAGATTGATTTAGACAATGATTTGATTAAAAGTAAGAATTTTATTGAACAGATAATTGGAAAAGAAGTAAAAACTATCTCATTTCCTCATGGTGCATACAATAAAAGAGTTTTAAGATCAGTAATATCAAATAAGTATGACATGAGCGCTTCAAGTATATTTGGGTGCGTAAATTCAAATATAAACAAGCATATTTTACCGAGACTTGATATTTGGGCTAATGACTCAACTCAAATCGTTAAAGAAAAAATTATGGGGTATTGGAACTGGATTAATATTATAAATGCTATAAAGAAAATTAATGGAATTTAAAAAAATTAATTATGACAAAATTTCAAATTTATATTTTTTTATTTTATTAATATCAGTTTTTTTTTCAGAAACAGTTTTTATTGATACATCTATATTATCTTATTTTTTAATACTAATTTTAATTTTTTTTAATTTACAAAAATTAAGTTTTACAAAGTTTCAATATTTTTCAATTTTATTGAGTTTATTATATTTTATTATAGTTTTAATCTTAGCTAAATACAGTGTAGGTAAGTCAAATAGTAATTCTTCATTATATTCATTTAGCATTTTAAGTAATTTTAAATTTTATTTTGGATTTGTACTATTTCTTATATTTTTTCAATTATATGGATTGAATAAAAATTTAGCAAATATATTAAAGTTAGTATTATTTTTATGTTGTTTGTTCGTTTATTTTGATGCTGTTATTATTAATTTATTTGATATAAATATTCATCAAGAAGAACACACAGCCTACTTCTTTAATTTCTACAAAAGACCGCCAGGATTTGCAGGTAATTCCTCTATTTCAGCTATTTCAATTTTGATTGTTTATTTCATTCTTAAAAAATTTTATTTTATAAAATTTGATATATTTGAAAATATATTTATTTTTTTTACTATTGTACTTTTATTTAGCACTACTGGCTTTTTAACCTTAATCATATTTATATTTTTGTTAAATAATATAGGTAAAATTAATTTTTATCTAAATTCAATTTTATATTGTTTAGCTTTATTCCTATTATTTTTAGCATCATTAGCTATAGACCCAGAAATTGCTCAAAAAATTAGCTGGGAATATGTAATGTACGTTACGAGTGAAAAAATATTCTTTTTTAAATATTTTTTCTTATCAAATGATTTAATTTTTTCAAATCATAATGATTTATATTTTTATGAGAAATTTTTTTTTGAAGTTAATCATAATTTAAGTTGTCATAATATATTTTTTGGTTGCCAGATAAATGAAAATAAGCCAATGACCTCAGGTGATAATGGAATTATTAGTTTATACTTAGCCACTGGTCTTATTGGATTAATTATTTTTTTTTTATTATCTTTATCATTTTTAAATTTTTCAAAAACAAATATATTCTACTTGATTATAATTATATTTATCTCTTTTCATTATGGATTTATTTTCTTTAATATTGGCCAGTTTGTATATGCTTATATATTAAGTCAAAATTTAGGATTAATTAAAAAATGAAACTTAATATAAAAAATGGATTTTAAAAAAATTTCACTTGTTATTCCATTTTACAATGAATCAAAAAAAATAGTTAAATCTACAAAAAATATTTTAAAACAAATTGATAGGCCAGATGAGATTATTTTTGTTAATAATAATTCAAACGATAATTCTGAATTGAAGTTAAGGTTATTCTTAAAAAATTTTAACAACATAAATAGCAAAAATAAAATTAAGATTATAAAAAACAAAACAAAACAATATCCATCAACAGCAAAAAATATTGGAATTAAATTAGCAAGTTATAAAAATGTTGCTTTTTTTGATATTGGATTATCTATAAATAATTACTTTATCTCAAATTTAAAAAAAAAAATATCACCAAATGAAAGAGAATATATTCAAGGTTGTTATTTTTTTAAATCTAAGAATTCATTAGATAGAGCATATTTAATGCAAACATATGGGATGAACAGATTAGGTAGCTGCATACCATCAAGTTGTTTTAAAAAATCTCTTTTTAATAAAATTGGCTACTTTCAACATTTTAGGTCAGGCTATGATAGGGTATTTTTAAATAACTTAAAAATAAAAAAATTTTCAAGTAAAATTAATTTTGAATCACCTGTCAATTATCTAGACGATATAAGTGGCTCTAGTTTGACAAAGATCTTTAGGAAAATTTTGTATTATTCCTATTCAACTGTTGGTCTTAAAAATTATCATATCGATAAAGCCTACATTTTTTTATTTATTTTATTTATGGTGATCTCTTCAATAGGCTATATGAGTCAGTTTTTAATGATATACCTATTCTTTAGATGTGTTTTTATTCCAATAAAAAAAAATTTTAAATCAAAAATAAAAAAAATAGAAATTTATGATTTTGTAATGGTACCTATAATAGGCATTTTAATTGATATTGCTAGAGTATTAGGTTTCTTGTCAGGTCATATAAAAAGATTAATTTAATGAAAACAATTTTACTTGTAGCCAATAGAACAAATTCATTTTGGTTTTTTAGAAAAGAGATTATTAAAAAACTAATTAAAAAAAAATATAAAGTTTTGATGGTAGCAAATAAAGATGAATATTTTAAAAAATTTAAGGAATATAATATTAATTTTATTGAGATTAAAAAAAATATAAATTCATTCAACCCACTTAATATTTTAAATATTTATATACAGCTATTAATTATAACATTAAGGCATAAGCCTGATATAATTCAAAGTTACACAATTATTCCAAATTTAATTTGTCCATTTCTGAAAGTTTTTTATAAATGCAAAATATTTATTATGATTACTGGAATGGGTTATGTACTAAGTTCTGGTAATAGTTTTTTGCTTAAATTGAGTATTTTTCTATATAAGATGTCCCTTATTTTCTGTGATCATGTAATTTTTACAAATAAAGATAATTTAAATTTCTTTAAAAGAAAAAAAATTTTAAAAAATATAAAATACACAATGGTACCTGCGTCAGGTATTGATAATAAAAAATATAAAAAAATAATAAAATTCAAAAAAAACAAAAAAGAAACAAAATTTCTTTTTGTTGGAAGATTAATAAAAAGTAAAGGTATATTAGACTTGATTTATATTTTTAATAAATTAAAAATTAAAAATAAAAAATTGTTACTTATTGGTAAAGAAGATAAATTTTCTCCAGAAAAAGTAGAGATTAGAGATTTAATTAAAAAAAATAATAAAATTAAACACATAAATGAATCTAATAAATTAGAATATTATTATAATATTTCAGATTTATTTTTATTTCCAAGCTATTCAGAGGGAATGCCAACTGTTGTAATGGAGTCTTTTGCATGCGGTTTGCCCGCCATAACATACAAAGTTCCAGGTTGTAACGATATAATTGTTAATCATAAAACAGGATTTAAAGTCAAACTTTATGATAAAAATAAAATTATTAAAATAATTGAGAAGGAGATTTTAAATAAAAAAAAATTACGTACTATGAGTAAAAATTGTCTGTCCTATTCAAAAAAATTTGATAGAACAGTTATTGTAAAAAAAATTATACAATTATATGACAAGTGTTTACAATAATTTTTCCTCAATAGACAATGTCTTTCTAAAAGTTTCGATAATATTAGTTTGCCTAGTTCCATTTGGAATGGCTCTTGGTGGTTTTTTCCCAGAAGTTTTTTTATTGTTATCTTTTTTGTTTGTATTCAAAGATATTTACAAACAGAAAAATAAATACTTTAAAAAAAGATTTATTTTTTTTTTTTTAATTTTTTATTTGTATATTTTATCAAATTCTTTCTTTAAAAATTTTGATTATTTCCCGACTTTTAAAGAATATTTAATAGATCAAAAATCAATTATTTTTTTTTTCAGATATTCATTTTATTTTATTTTAATTTGGTATTTGTTTGATGTTTTAAAATCTTTTAAAAAAATTTTTTTTAAAACTATATTAGTCACAATTTTATTGATTGGTCTTGATGCTTTATACCAATATTTTAATGGAGTAAATTTAGTTGGATTATCTAGGATTAATGAACATCGTTTATCAGGAATTTTTAATGATGAATATATTCTTGGGAGCTATCTCCTAAGATTATATTTTGTATTACTGCCTCTATATTTATTTTTTTTTGAATTGAAAGAAAAAAAATATCAATATATTTATTTGTTAATAAATCTATTTTTTTTTATACTAATATTTCTTAGTGGTGAAAGAACAGCTTTTTACTTATTCCTCATAACTTTAATAATCTCTTTTATAATATTAAAAGAAATAAATTTAACAATCATATTTCAAGCTTTTATAGTATTTGTGGTAACTATTTTTTTTACAATTTCAGCTGATACAAAAATTGAACAAAGGATGATTTATACTACTTATGATGATTTTTTTAATAAAAACACCAAAAAAGTTTATTTTTTTACAAAAATTCATCATGATCATTATATGAGTGCAAAACTAATGCTTAAAGATAATTTTTTAACTGGAATTGGTGCCAGGATGTTTAAATATGAGTGTAATAAATCAAAATACTCATACTATAAAAATAGATGTGAAAATCATCCGCACAATTATTATGTACAAATTTTTAGTGAAACAGGAATTTTAGGAGGAATTTTTATATTATTATTACTTGTTGTAGTATTTTTTAATTTTATGTTTCTATTTTTTAAATCAAAAAGTAATCTTAATTACAATAAAATATTAATTGTTTCATTTGTCATTTTAATTTTTCCATTAGCGCCACATGCAAATTTTTTCAATAATTGGATAATTATATTGAATTTATTACCATTATCTTTGTATTATCATTTTAAATATAGCACTTTTAAATAAATTTAATGAATTATTTTGAACAATTTAAAAAAAATGGATATGTAATAATATCAAATGTTTTTGATAAAAATCAGTTAATGCATGTAAGAAGCATTCTGCGTAAAAATTTTTCAGAAAGAAATAATCCTAAATTATTAAATGTACATGAAACAAATAATTCTAATATTTTTCTAAAAGATATATTTCTTAATGAAAAAGTTTTAGATGTTATACAAAAAATATTTCCAGAAGAATATTATGGAAAATTAAGTTTTTTTCCTCCATTTCAAATTATGAGAAATTTTTTCCCACGTTATTCAAAACATACATGGCATATAGATGCATCTGGAGAATATCGTTATGATTTTTGTAAAAAAATCTTAAGAGAAAATGATTATCTATTTGGAAAAATTGGTATTTATCTCCAGAAAAATACTAATATGGGGGGTCAAATTGATATTATAAAAAAATCACAAATTAATTATAGTAAGTTTGATTTAATATCACAGATTAAAAAAACTTATCTAAAATTGAAAATGAATTTTGTGAAAAATTTAGATGTAAAAAATAAATTTAAATTTGAAAAAAAAATATTGAAATACGATAGACTAGATATTAATGTTGGTGATATTATATTCTTTGACTCAAGAATTTTTCATAGAGCAACACCAATTGATCCTAATAATGAAGTTAAGATTAATTTTGAAGAAAATAATAATTATGTAAAAGATATGGATGAGCCTAGTTGCAAATATGCACTATATTATCAATTTGGAAATGAAAAGGGTTTTAATTCTTATTGGTATGATAGAAGCAAGAGAACAGATTCTATCAAAGAAAAAGAAGAATGGGCTCAAACTAAACAATTGATAAAAAATTTTTATAGTAAAAAAATAAATGATATACCCGACATTATAAAATTATCAGTAAAGAGAATTTCAAAAATAATTTAATGAATGTACTATTTTTATTTTTATTTTTAATAATTATATCAATTTTTTTTAATAAATTTTTAATCTTCACTAGTTTTTTTTTAGATAAAAATTTAAAAAAAAAACAAGCAATTCATTCTGTTTCAATACCTAGATCTGGAGGATTTGTGTCAATGACAGCTATTTTAATCGTTATTTTTTTTAATTATTATGTTTATGGAATAGATAATATAAATTTTTTACCCCTTTTATTTGGGATTTTTTTAATCGGTTTAATTGATGATTATGGTATTGAATTTCATCCATCGTTAAGACTCCTATTTTTGATTATTGTGTGTTTTACCTATTTTCTATCTTATAATTTTAAATTAAGAACAACAGGTATCGGCGAGTTAGATGGGTTAATTTATGATTATAATTTGAACTTTTTAATTATCACCTTATGTTTCTTGGTAATAATAAATGGATCTAATTTTATTGATGGGATCAATGGAAATTTATCTATTCATTATTTGTGTATCTTTTTTCTACTTTCAATAATAATTCCTGAAAATCAAAAAATTCTTTTAATTTCAGTCATAACTACTTTAACAATCTTTTTATATTATAATTTAAAAAACAAAATTTTTTTTGGAGATGGAGGTGCTTACTTACTAGGTTCTTTTTTAGGATTATTAATAGTAAAATCATTAGAAGACAATACAGGTATCTCTCCATTTTTTTATCTAATACTTACAGCTTATCTTGGTTCAGAAGTTTTGATTTCATTTTTAAGAAGAATTTTTTCAAAAAGTAATGTGGCTATTTCAGATTTTAATCATTTGCATTCTTGCTTATTTAAAATATTTAAAAATAAAACTAAATTAGACGCACATTTGCTTACTTCAATTTCAATCAATTTTTTTTATATATCTTTTGTCCTTCCAGCATTTTTTTTTAAAGATAATTTTGAAATAACAAGAAACTATTTGATTTTTCTATATTTTATTTATTTTTTATTTTATATTTCTATAAAAAACATTTCAGCAAGATTTAAATAAGCAAGATTTAAATAAGATTTTCAAAAGTTTCCAAAATGCTCTGAGATATTTTTTTTGGTTTATCTTTAAGAATTTTAATAAATTTTGTGTTGGACATTTTTAGTTTGTGATTTTCATTCTCTGTTCTTGGATTTTTAATATTTTTAATTATTACATTAAGGTTAAAATTTTTTGCAGCTTTTTTTATTAGATTAGATATTTCAACTATCGATAAAGACTCTGAAAATTGATTTAAAATTTGAAATTTTTTATTAGGTTTAACATAAATTGAATTAAAGATGGAATTCACTGCATCCTCTAAATCAATAAAAGGTTTTTTTTGTTGCCCTCTGCCGTATATTGGTAAAAAGTTTTTATTGATTGCTTTCATTATAAATCGATTTACAACTACTCCAAAATAAAAATCATAATCAAACCTAGTTAAAAATTTTTTTGAAAGTTTTGTATATTTTGTGCTTGATCCTAAGGTTATGGCAGTTCTAAAATCAATAATTGAAAGACCCCAAAGTCGATTAGCTAACCATAAATAATTAATATCATTACTTTTTGTGATATGATACCAAGAACCACCCATACCTGGAAATAATAAATTATTATTTTTGTAATTAATGCTACCTTCGGGTATTTTTAAGTTAGGTGCACCATAAGTTCCAGTAGTTGTCGTTTCAACAAATAAAGTTTTCATTAAATTTAGCTCTTTTAAGGACCACAACAAATTTAAAGTGCCTACATTATTATTATTTGCTGTAAAAACAGAGTTATTCACATTTTTATTGGCATATGGAGCTGAAGGTTGTGCAGCTAAATGTAATATTACATCAGGTTTAATTTTCTTTATTAGCTTGAATAGTTTTTCTTTATTCATCAAGTCAATATTGTGAAATTGAAAATTATTTTTTCCTCTTTTTTTAAGCTCTTTTAGCCTTTCGGACATAGAGCTTACTTTGATATATTTTTTTTCAGAATATTTTTTAACAAGCTTTCTTCTTAAGAAATTATCTATACCTATAATTTTTGCGTCAGGTTTTTCATAAATAAGTTTGAGAAATAAAGGCCACCCAATATACCCATCAGCACCTGTAATAACAATTTTCATTTTAATTTTTTTTTGTATTCGATTTGTTTTGCATATTTTTTAGCTTCAACTTTATAATTGCTATATTTTTTTAAATTTTTTCTCAAGATTTTATTTTTTTTTAATTTTTCGAACAAATCTTTAGATCCACTTGAGATACTAAATTTAGTATTAAATGCAAGAACAGATTTGATTTTAGAAAAATCAATATGATAATCTCTAAGATCAATCATTGACTTTTTTACTACAATTTTTGTATTTTTATGGTTCCTTGCAATTATTTTTGCAATATCTTTAATTTTTTTATTTTGGGTAGTTGAACCAACATTAAATATTTGTTTATGAGTTAATTTTTTTTTGGCTTTGATACTTTTCAAAATTGCAACTGCTACATCGTAAACATGTACATTAGGTCTATATTGTTCTCCTCCAAAAACTTGGATTTTTTTCCCCATAAAACTAAATAATGTAAAAAGATTTATAACTAAATCAAAGCGTTGTCTTGGCGAAAAACCAAACACAGTAGCAAGCCGTAGTATAGTGGGGCTAAAATCTAATCTAGAATTAGATAACAGATATTTTTCACATTTTATTTTTAATTCAGCATAAAGAGATATTGGTTTTACTTTGCTTTTTTCATTGATTAATTGTTTGCCAACAGAGCTTCCATATACACTACAAGAACTTGCATATATAAATTTCTCAATATTTTTACCTTTAAGTTCATCAATTATCTTTTTTGTATTATAATAATTGCTATTAAGTGTATTCTTTTTATTGATGCTACATGCTGGATCACCCACTAAACCAGAGAGATCAACAACAGCAAATGAATTAGTAGAAATTTTTGCAATATCCTTAGAATTTGAAGTATTTAGTTTATAAAATCTGAAATTTCTATTTTCTAAAAAACTCTTAATCGGTTCGAATCCAAATTTCAATGAATCTATACTCACAACAGCAAATTTTTTTTTAAGCAATAAATCTGTTAAGACAGTTCCAATATAACCAGCACCACCTAAAATTATAATTTTTTTCATTATATATTATTTAACTTTGTTTTTATTTTTAAAGTATTCGGAAAATAAAATTTGAATAATTCCAAGCGTGAATCCTATAATTGTAAAAATAATGATAAATAACTTTAAACTAATTTTATTTGATTTAATCATTGTGCCTTCTATATCGTAATTAACAATTTTCTGATTATCTAAGTTTTTTAAATTTTGAATAATAGTTTTTCTTTTTATTAAAAAATATTCATATCCTTCTCTCTTTTCAGTCAAGAGAGTGTCCATGATTTTAATTTCATTTGATAAATTTTCTTTTAACTTTAAAACTATATTTTTATTAGCATCTCTTAAAAAATTATTAAGTTCAGATAGTGAACTTTTTTTATCTTTATAAGAAACACTTGTTAAATAAAGTTCATGTTGCCCACCAAGAAAGTTCCAGGTAATATCAATATGATTTAGTTTATTTTCTATTTTAATACTTTTTATCTCATTAAGATAACTAAAAAATAATGTTAAAGGAGTTATTTGTCTCAATGAAATGGCATCATGATTATCTTTATCTATCTCATTGATTTTATTTTCAGATATATAGAAACTTTCAAATTCAATCAGAGACAATGGATGAACTATAGTTTTTATTACAAATTTTTCTTTTTGCAAAAAAAATCCAGCAAAACCAATAAAAGTAAATATAAAAACTGATATTAAGATTTTTATCTTAAATTTATAGATCAGGTAAAAAAATTCAAAGATATTAAGATTATTATTATTCATTAATTTTTATTGGTAATACTCAACTTATAAGTAAAATAATCCAAAAATCATTATTTATTTAAGATTATTTTTAAGAAATAAAGATTTATAGCTAAATAACAATATCTTATATAGGCGGTGTAAGTATTGGCATAAATCGAAACTAGGGCAAGAAATATAATTAATCCTAAACTTAAAATAAATTTCTTATTTTTATAAAAATATAGTAATTGTAGAATAATTACTTCAAGTCCTATTATATAGAGATAAATACTTTTTGAAAAAAAAACAAACGTTCCACTTAATAAAAGGATCGGCCATAATATCGCTCTCAAGATTGAACCGTAAAGTCCATAATCTGTAAAGCTTGGTATAGCATCAAATTTCCTACCACCCATATCTGATTGACTTCTGTTTTCTAGAAACTCCATAAAATCTAACCCTTCGTGGTGTGAAAAAATATTTTTATAATACCAGATAGCGATTCCAAAGATCATTATTATTAAAATTGGATAGTATTTTTTAAAAAATTTTTTATTAAATTCTATTAATGATAAGTAATAAAAACCAAATGATAGTCTCATTGGCGTTCCAAGAAGTAAAGAAGTTAAAAAAGTAAATTTATTCGGATATAACACGTAAATTGATAAAATAAATAAAATTATAGTTTCTTTTAAAACATTTACACTTAGATGAATTTTATAAGGAAGAAAGCAAAAAAATATTACAATTAATAGTGTGAAATAATCAATTTTTTTCTCTTCATCAAATTTTTTAATTAAACGACCTAATATTAACATATTAGTTAAAGCATAAATGAAAATATTTAATTTTATAATATTTCTATAAGGTGTTGAAAAATTTACATGTTCTTTAAGATCATAGAATAAATGAACAATTGAATAATATAGAGTACCACTTTCAAAATTTGTGAAGTAATTTTTAAAATTTTCAAATATTGAATAATCTAAGCTTAAATAAAAATAGGTATTTTGATATTTAAGATAATGTGCAGAATCTGGATGATAAAGAGGACCAAAGCCTAAAATTTTTCGTTCGATAAATAGTGCTGTCACTGATATAAGAATTGAAATTATAAAAAAAATCAATAAAAATAAATATCTGTTATTTAATTTTTTAAATAGGTTCATTAAATCATCATTACATAATTTTCTTAAATTAAAATAATTTATTTGGTTTTTTTAATACTTTTACTCAAATTTTATAGAAAAAAATATTTAATTTGTTTAAATCTAAAAATCTTGTAAATAAATATATAAATGAAAATTTTTATAACTGGTATCGCAGGTTTTTTAGGATCTAACTTAGCTGAGTGGTGTTTAAAAAAAAATTATCAAGTTTCAGGCTGTGATAACTTAGTTGGTGGTGATAAAGAAAACTTTTCAGATTTAGATGTAGATTTTTTTAAAATAGATTGTGAAAATTTAGAAGACATGACTAAAGCAATGAAGGGTGTAGATGTATTGTGTCATGCCGCCTCTTATGCACATGAGGGCTTGTCCTCAGTTTCTCCAACACTAATATGTAGAAATAATATGATGGGTTCAGTAGCCACTTTTACTGCAGCAATAAAAAATAATGTAAAAAGAATAGTCTTTTGTTCATCTATGGCCAGATATGGAGCAATACCCATTCCTTACAAAGAAGATGATGTACCTAATCCTGTAGATCCATATGGTGTTAGCAAATTGGCTGCAGAAAATATTTTAAAAATTTTATCAAAAACTTATGGGTTTGAGTACAATATTGCTGTGCCTCACAATATTATTGGACCAAGACAAAAATATGATGACCCATTTAGAAACGTTGCATCTATTATGGTAAATCTTATATTACAAAAAAGAAAACCGATAATATATGGAGATGGTCAACAAAAAAGATGCTTTTCAGATATTGATGATTGCATAGCATGTTTAGATAAACTTATGTTTGACGATAATATAATAAATGAGATTGTAAATATTGGTCCAGATGAAGAATTTATAACAATAAACCAATTATTTGAAATTATTTCAAATAAACTAAAATTTAATGAAACAGCAATTTATAAAAAAGAAAGACCAAATGAAATTTATGAGGCCATGTGTTCGTCCGACAAAGCAAGGAAATTATTAAATTATAAAACAAATGTGCCACTAAGTGAGTCAATGGACAAAATGATTGACTATATTAAAATTCGTGGAACCAAAGATTTTAAATATAATTATCCAATAGAAATAAAATCTTCAATAACACCTGAAACTTGGACTAAAAAACTTTTTTAATTTGCAATTTATATTTTAAATGCTGAAAAATAAATTTTATGTTTAAAGATTTTAAAAATAATCTATCTACTATTATATTGTGTGGTGGAAATGGTAAAAGACTTTATCCTTTAACAAAAAAAACTCCGAAACCCTTAATTAAAATAAGAAATAAAGAAATTCTTTCCTATATAATTGATCATTTAAATAATTATGAATTAAAGAATATTTTAGTTTCAACTGGTTTTAAGCATAAAGTTTTTAAAAATTTTTTTTCTGAAAAAACTAAATATAAAAAAAAAATTGATTTGATATTTACAGGTAAAAATACAGACATTTTAAAAAGAATTACAAAATGTGAAAAAT
>ENA-UOXV01004118-UOXV01004118.1-marine-metagenome-genome-assembly--contig:-NODE-4118-length-16912-cov-4.757074_pt1 | contig 16912 bp, 17 predicted proteins | sample MGYA00238165_ERZ766961 | MGnify/ENA primary metagenome ERZ766961 (study PRJEB28924, sample SAMN03173240) | marine metagenome | biome: Marine; feature: Water; material: Subsurface seawater | place: North... | reverse complement strand
ACTAATTAAGCTTATTAAAAAAAATAAAATTATAGATAGGGTAAATAAGAATGGAGAGTACATGATGCACACTATTAAATCCGAACTAAAAAATAATGAATACTTTTCAAACATAAGGGGTAGAGGTTTTTCTTTTGCAGTGGAGCATGCAACTAAAGATAATAATTTATTTGCTAGAAACATGCATGAAGCAATGTTGTATAAATATAAAATTTTGATAAATTCAAAATTTCATAGAACATCATTTCTTCCAATCTACACTACACCAAAAAAAGATTTAGATAGAATCTTGGATAAATTTATCAATACATTTAAATTTTTTTCTAAAAGAAAATAATGAAAATATTAATATTTGGTAGTCAAGGAAACATAGGAAAAGATATTACAAAAAATTTAAAAAAAAAATTTGATGTATATGAAGTTGATAAATTTAAGCAGGGAAAATTATCAAAAAATAAATTAAGTATTGACCTATCAAAAAAAAAGATAAAAAAAGAAAAAATTACTAGTAATATAAATTCTGCAATTTTGTTATCATTTTACAAGTCTCAACCACCCCAATTTAATACTGAAAAACCAGAAAAATTTATGCATAAAAATAAAAATATATTAAAAAATTGTTTGGAAATATGTAAAATAAATAGTTGCAAAACAATTATTTATTTTTCGTCAGCTGCTGTCTATTCTCAAAATAATACTAAAAAAAAAATCACTGAAAAATTTACAATTTCTGAGTCAAATATTTACTCAAGGTTTAAAATATATGCTGAAAGCAGAATTCATTCATACGCGAAAGAAAATAAAAAAAAAGCTATAATATTAAGGCTATTTAATATATTTAATAATAGTGGGAACTCTCTAACAGAGCAATTAAAGAAAAGCTATGAACTTAATAAGAAAATAAAAATTATAGGTAATGGAAAACAAAAAAGAGATTTCTTACATACTAGTGATATTTCAGATTTATTAACTAAAATTGTTAAAAAAAAAGAAAAAAAATCTTTAACGTTAAATTTATGTTCGGGACATAAAATTGAAATAAATCAAATCCTTACTAAACTAAAAATTCCAAAATCCAAAATTGACTATGATAACAAAAATAATACAAATTTTTTTTTAGTAGGTAATAGAAAAAAAATAAGTCAATTATTTAATTGGAAACCAAAATATCATTTTATAAAAACTATTTTTAATTAAAGCTACACATTGGTATAAGATTTTATGCAATTTATATTTATTACAGGAGCTGGTAGGTGTGGAACCAATCTAATTAGAGGAATAATTGATGGTCATGATGAAGTCAATGTAATGCCAGGAGAGATAAATATATTAGAAATATACCAACGCTATCTTTACTATGACAAAAAAAAATTTAATAAGATTGCTCACAAGTTTTTAAAAGAAATATATTTCAATAAAGTAGAAAAGGAGAGAAAATTAAAAGAAATTTTAACCGATATAAAAAAAAATAATAAAATTGAATTTGTTGATTTGATAAAAATAATAATAAAAAACATTTTTAATAATAAAAAAAAAAAAGTTTTAATAAATACACAAAATGAAAATATATCTCAAATTTTAATGATTTTTAATAAGTCAAAAATTATTCACATGCTAAGAAACCCTTTGTCTCAAATTAATTCCAGATATTTATTTAGGTATGCATCTGTAAAAAATAATTTTTCTGGACTAGATTTTTTTAATGCTTACAAAAGAAATTATATTTCTTTTGAACAGGCTATCTATCATTTAAATAACAAACAGGTAAAAATATTTAAAATGGAAGATATTATCCAAAAGAAAAAATTTTTTTTTTTGAAAATAACCAGATTTTTAAAAATTAATAACATTCAAAACTATAATTTGACAGAATTTAAAAATACATTTGAATCTACTATACGAGGTAGGATTCAAAAACTAAGTACTATAAAAAAAATAAATACAGATGATGCTTCATGTTTACTTCCAAATGACTTGTATTACTGTTCATTGATATTACCAGCAAAAAGATTTTATTTAATTAAGAAATATAAATACAGACATGGTAATTTCTTCCTCTTTCTTTACCGACATTTAGGTTTATTAGGAAAACATAGAACTCTTTCATTAAATATAATTGTTATAATTAAAAAAATTATATATAGCATACACAACTATATTGCTGATCAAGAAGCTAAAAGAGAGTTTGAAGGTTTTCTAAATGAAAAATAATAAAAAAATTTTTTGTACCCTTGGCCCTTCCTCTATAAATAAAAAATTTTTAACAGAAAGTAAGAAATACGTAGATTTGTTGAGGCTTAATATGTCTCACATCAAAATTCAAGAATTGCAGAGGAATATTAAATTCATAAAAAAATATACTGATATTCCTATTTGTATTGACACAGAGGGTGCTCAAATAAGAACTAAGGTTATAAAAAAAAAATATATCAAAAAAAATGAAGTATTTAAACTACACAAATCTAATGGTTATTTTAATCTGTATCCAGAATATATATTTAAAAATTTAAAAAAAAATGATTTATTAGATATTGGTTTTGAAAATTTAAAAATTAAAATTACAAATAAGAGCGAAAATTTTTGCTCTTGTAAATGTACATCTTCAGGATTTTTAGAAAATAACAAAGGTGTACATTTAACAAATAGGAAAATTAAAATTGAACCGTTAACAAATAAGGACACAAAGGCTATTGAGATTGGCCTTATAAATAAAATTAATTATTATGCCCTATCATTTACTAATTCAGTTAGTGACATTGACTTATTTGAAAAATATCTTCCTTATAACAATAAAATTTATAAAATTGAAACAAAGAATGCTATTAAAAATCTAGACAAATTACTTCGCAAGGGAACTAACTTTCTCATAGATAGGGGCGATCTGTCAAAAGAAATTGGAATATTAAATATTCCTTATGCACAAAGAAAAGTGCACCTATTACAAAAAAAACTAAAAAACAAAAACGTCTTTGTTGCAACAAATTTCTTGGAAAGCATGGTATTAAATCCCTATCCAACAAAAGCAGAACTTAATGACATTTATAGCTCTTTAGAACTTGGTGCAAATGGTCTTGTTTTAGCTGCTGAAACTGCAATAGGTAAATACCCTCTGGAAAGTATAAAAATTCTAAAAGGAATAATTAACAAATACCAATATCATAATTAGAATGAGTCAAAATTATGTAGACGTCATATATAACACAAATAAGAAACCACTTAGTTTTTCTTATCCAAGAAAACTAATACATTTTTTAATAAAAAAATTTAATCTTAAAAAAAAGCAAAAAATATTAGAGCCTGGAGTTGGTCGTGCAGAATTTCTGTATCAGTTTAAAAAAGAAGATTTTGATTGTTATGCGTTTGATAATGTAATTTTTAAGAATCATTTTAATAATTTTGATGTCAAATTTCAAATTTTTGATTGCTTAAAAAAAAAAAAATTTCCCTATAGTGATAATTATTTTGATATTATATATTCAAAATCTTTTATTGAACACTTCTATCACCCAGAAAACTTGTTCAAAGAGTTTAACAGAATTCTCAAGCCAGGTGGTAAAATTATTACCCTCACTCCTGATTGGGAGACTGTATATAAATCATTTTATGAAGATTACACCCATAGGACTCCATTTACTACAGATTCACTTCATAGTATTCATGAAATAAATAATTTTCAAAATATATCTGTAAAAAAATTTACACAACTGCCATCTACTTGGGAAAGCGATTTTATGTATTTTTTATCTTTTTTAACAAAAAAAATGTGTCCCGACTTCATGAAAAAAAAATTAAAATGGGTAAAATTTTCAAAGGAAACTATGATACTTTCTTATGCTGAAAAAAAAATTTAAGTTTCTTCTAATTGTTTTTTTTTTTATACTTGTTGAATTTTTTCTTTACTACAGATTTGAACTAATCAATTTAAGAGATTTATATAATTTTCCTGACACTGAAGCCAAAAATAATATTATTAAAAAATACCAAGCTAAATATGAAAAGACTAGTAATGTAGAATTTTATAATGAAAAAGTAGCTTTGTACGACGGAAAATATTTAAACCTTGTACCTAAAGAAGATTTTTCCCTTGGGGCCAAAAATTTTCAAAAATATAAAGGTGGCTTTTGTAATGAAGTATATCCCAATCCAAAATCAAAAGTAATAATTTTAGGAGATACTTTTGCCAATTGTCGTTTTACCAGCTTTAATAAATCCTGGTCATACTTGACTTTTAACAATCATACTAATTTCGGCCTTAATGGATCTGGACCAGATCTATATAAAAAAATTCTTAAATCTAAAATAAATAAAAATACTAAATTGATTATTTATACATTTTATGGAGGTAATGATACTTTTGACTTTGTAGATTTTGAGCCGAAAGAAAACAATCAGGATTATAATATTCAAAATAATAATAAAAAGTTAATAAAAAAAATATTTGGTAAATCTATATTACTAAATTTAGCTTACTCGAAATACAGAAATTTAAGTGGCAATCAGATAACTGATTATGCTCATTTAATTCAAATAAAAAATAGTGATGATATTAGATTTTCTAAAATTGATGATGGAAAAATCTTCAACACTCATAACTTAGACTTTGATGAATATAATTTTGCTAAAATGTATTCTCAATTTAGTCCCCATAATAAGAAAATCTTCTTTGAGAAATGGCTAAAAAATTTTATGGAGGTTTCTAAAGTTTCAAAAAAAAATAATGCCCAAATAATTTTTTTATATATACCAAATACATTTTATTCTTTTTCTGAAAGTTCAACATTTAATAATAAAAAAAACGGAAATATGTTAATTAAGCATTCCGAAAAAATGCAAAATATTTTTCATAAAATATGTAATTTAAAAAAATTTAATTGCGTAAATACATCTAATAATTTTATTCAATTTAATAAAGTTAATCAATTACCATCACATTTTCCGTGGTCAAATAATTTAACTGAATACGGTCATTCATTAGTTTCCCTGGTTCTTACTTCTTATATTTGTCAAAAAAAGTTAATAAAAAATTACTTGAGAAATAATTGCTTGTCTAACTCTTAATATGAGCTCTAAGTTTTTTTGCAATTTCTTTTTCTTGTTCTGTAACAAATCCTAACTTGTTAGTACCTACTGCAACTTGAATTTTTTTAATAGAATCTATCAAAAATTTCATACCAGAGTATTCTAATGAAGCAGACTGGTCTGAACCATACATTGTCCTATCTAATGTTATATGTCTTTCAATTGAGGTTATGTTGTACATGCAAGCTGCTATTGAAATCACACTGCCATTCTCATGTCCACTATACCCTACATTACACTTATATTTTTCTCTTATAAAATTAATAGTTTCCAGGTTAATGTCTTCCTCTGGTGTAGGGTAAGAAGACACGCAGTGCATTAATTCGAATGAAGTATTTTTTTTTTGAAAAATTTCTACTGCCTTAGTAATATCTTCTTCAGTCGACATTCCCGTAGAAATAAATGTATGTTTTTTTCTTGAAGCAACGCTTTCTAAAAAAGATATGTCAGTTATCATTGCTGATGCAATTTTATTATATTTGAATTCGTACTGATCCAAAAACTCAAGACTTTTAATATCCCATGCAGAAGCAAACCATGAAAAGTTTTTTTGTTTACAATATTTATTAATTTCATCATATTGATTTTGGTTAAATTCTAAACCTTCTTTTTGCTGTCTTTGCGTGGTTCCCCATGGACTTTCTCTCAATTTAGCAAGATCTTCTTTAGAATAAACCAAATCTATAGTTCTTTTTTGAAACTTAACACAATCAAACCCAGACTGAATTGCGTTATCAATTAGTTTTTTGCATATATTCATATCGCCATTATGATTAATGCCGACTTCAGCTATTGTAAAAATTTTTTTATTTATCATATTATTGTTCTACCTCCATCAATTATAATGTTTTGTCCAGTCATGTATGAAGATTCATCTGTACACAAAAATTTGATTGCTCCATAATATTCATTTTTGTTGGCCATTCTATTCATTGGAATAACGCTTTCAATTTTTTTAATAAACAATTTATCTTGATTATTAAACACACCGCCTGGTGATAAAGTATTAACTCTTATGCCATTCTTAGCCCAAAGACTAGCCAAATATAAGGTTAAACCATGGATTCCGGATTTAATAATTGAATATGTCACTGGCTTGATGGTATTTAGATGTTTATATAAACTTTGATTAGGAGCTATAACAGACAGATCAGATGCAATGTTGAGGATAATTCCGTAATTATTTTTTTTCATAATCTTTCCAACAAGTTGACAAAACAAAAATGCTCCTGTCAGACCAACTTTAATTTCTTTTTCCCACCTACCTAAATTAAATTTAACAAAATCATTATTTTTTTTAATTTTTGATTTGGGAACAAAATCTATAGATGCATTATTTATTAATATATCTATTTTTTTGTATTTTTTTAATATTTTTATTAGGATTTGTTTAATTTCTTTTTTTTTTTCTATATTGCATTTAAATATTTCTATATTCAAATTATTAGCTATAATTTCATTATTTCTTTCTTTTATTTTTCTTAAAGAATTATCAACAATAATCACTTTGTAAAAACTTAATTCAATAAGGGATTTAGCGTGCTCCCAGCCAAGAAAACCACAGCCGCCAGTAATGAGTACAATTTTTTCTTTTTTATTTTTCATATAAATTGTTTAGTAAACTCTTAAGTTTATAATTTTGAGGGTCATAATCCATAATTTTTTTTTTATACTTTTTAAACGCTGCATTCCACTCATGCTTACTTTGATTAAGTATGATATCTAATTTTTTGTCTAAAAGATATTCATTTTTGTGATATTTAAAATAAAATAATGCAGAATCATTTTTTTTTAGAGGCCATAATATTCTATAAGAATCAAATTTACTTGATATCGCAGATTTATAATCAATCTGTAAAACTTTTTTCTTCCTTCCAAAAGCTTCTGAAACTAAAGAGCTGTCGAATCCGATCGTTAAAGAATGCTCGTCAATCAACTGGAACTTATTGACCTTGCTATTTTTTAATAATTTAAAATTAGGGCTTGTGAATATTTGAGAATAATATTTTTTTTCATGTTTATATAAATTGTTACTATATCTAGATAAAATATTTAATTTAATATTTTTTTTTGTTAAGTAAGTATTTAAGTGCTTAAGAATTTTAATTTCAATTTTTAATAATGAAGCAAAATTTATTCTACATAATTTTTTTGTTTCGGGAGCTATATACACATCGTAAAAATTTGAAATTAGCAATATTTTTTTGGGACTTCTCTTAAAACTTTTAATTGGCTTAGAATTAGACATAATACTCCCATGACTAATTGTTTTGCATTTAATGTACTTTCTATAAAGATTAGAAATAGAATGGCTAAAAGTAAAAATGTAATCTGCAGATAAATTTTTATTCTTAGATATAGTTTCTATGTTGGAAAAAATATCATTTATTTCTGATCTTTTACCAGACTGAATAGATATTTTGCTACCTTTTTTGCAGTTTAATTCATAAAATAAAATATTATTATCACACAATGTAATGAAAATTTTTGGTGAACAATAATCAATATATTCTTGATAATAACCTTTTAAACTTAAATTAAAGTTTAACAAACATTTAAAAATTATAAAAAGGTTTATTTTTTCATATCTTGTATAAAGTATTTCAAAATTTTTTTTTTTAAATAAATCGCTTTTTTGAAAATATTGTATTAAGCTTACATCAAATATTAAGATTTTTTTTTTTTTAGGCGGTATAAAATTAAATTGTGAACAACTTAATGCAATCAGTAATTTAAAAAAATTCATTTTTTAAAGGGATCTTGTTTGTCCGCCATCAACAACAAAAACCGAACCGTTAATAAATTTTGCTTTGTTCGACAATAAATAAACTGCAAGATTTGCAACATCCTCTGTATCTCCAAATCTGGCCAATGGTACGTTTTCTTGCAAAAAAGAAATTATTTTTCTTTTATTAGATTTTAATTTCTTTGCCCAGCTGGACGTTTTAAAATAAATATTTCCAGGAGCTATGCCATTTATTTTAAAATCTCCCTGAGAATGAGAATAAAATTTTATAAAACTGTTTAGGGAAGATTTTGCAACAGAGTAAGCTATTGGTGCGTCTTTGATATATTCTATCCCACAAATAGAAGATATACAGACTATACTTGCTTTATTTTTTTGCATGTATTTTTTTAATCTTAAAATTACTTTAACTGTACTCCAAAAATTTAATTCGAAAAATCGTATCCACTCCTGAATATTTGAGTCATAATTTATTGATTTTGGCTTTCCTCCACCAATATTACACACCAAATATTTAATCTTAATTTTTTTTTTTGTTAAAAATTTTTCTAATTTATCTAAGCTTGAATCCTTAGTAAGATCACCAAGAAAGATATCTGTGTGTTTTAATTTTTTTTGAGCAGTTATTAGTTTTTTTTTATTAGTTCCATTAATAATAACATGATTACCACTTTCTATAATTTTTTTTGCTATCTCATATCCTATTCCAGATGATGAGCCTGTCACAAAGCATGTTTCTTTTTTTAGATAAACCATTTTTTTAAAAAATTCAAATTGATTTTAACTTCATTAAAATGCTTATTGTTTTTTGATCTCGCGGTTTGCATTACGAAATTTCCTTTGTATTTTTTTTTTTTCAATGCGCGAAAAAATTTTTCAAAATTAACATTTCCGTAACCCAATCTTACAGTTTTACCAAAAATTATTCTATCCTTAATGTGAATATTTTTTATATAATTCCCATAAAGTTTAATTTCCTCTTCGCACTTGAAATTTTTTGATGCACTATTACCAATATCGTAATTTATGCCAAAATATTTAGGATTAAATTTTTTAATAAAAATTAAGTTTTGTTTTGGACTCAAATCTGTCTCAAAAGCAACTATTTGATTATTTTTTTTTAGTATCGAAGTTATTTCTTTAAAGAAAATGATGACTTGTTTCATTTCATGGATATTTTGAATCTTTGAATTATCTACTAGTGGAACTACTATAATTTTTATACCTATATTTCTCACCGCATTAATTACATCTATAAATAAATTTTTTAAAATCATATTTTTTTTTTTATATTTCCAAAAAGGTTTTTGCATAAAAAAGTCAGCTGTTAAACTTTCTACGATTACCTGATTTTTTTTTTTTAAATATTTTATTAGATTAATTTTTTTTTTATCAAAAATAGGATTTTGACGAATTTCTTCATAATCTAATGTCCATTCCATCAGTCTAAGATTGGCTTTTTTTAGATAATTAAATTCTCGTACCCAAGTTTTGGACGGAAATGATTGTATTCTTTTTTTTATTACAGGGGACAATCTGCCCTGCATCAATCCAATTTTATTTGATGAAAATTTCACACTAAATCTTCGACCAATTCTAAAAAAGCTCCCTCTGGCGTTTTGCAGTATGTAACCATTACTTTTTTATCTTTAGATAATGTTGGTCGGCAATTAAATTGAATTTTATTTTTTACTAGCTTCAGATACAATTTCTCTATCTGCTTAACAGATAATGCAATATGGGTAGGTCCACTACAATTTGTTTGAAGTTGATTTTTTTGTACTTTTGGATTTATAAAATTAATAAGTTCTACAATATCCTTATTTTTATTAATCAGTTTAAATGTTTTTATTTTGGCGTTAGAAAATGCTAACATTCGGTCAATCGTATCTCCATACTCAGTTTTTTCTTTTTTTACCTTAAATCCTAATAGGCTCCAAAATAATAATGATTTTTTTATATCCAAAACCACAATTCCATAATGTCTTATTTGAGAGTTCATCATTATAAATAGTTTTACTTTAACATGTTTTAAGTAGTTAAAATTTATTTAAAAACATTTTTTAATACTTCTGTTTATTATTTCAATGCCTTCGTTCAGTGCTTGTTTTGTAATAGTTAATGGCGGACCTATTTTAACGGACTCCCTTCCTGTGTACACTACCAACAGGCCATTTTTCATGCACTCCTGACATAGTAATCTTAATTTTTCCTCAATGTTTGGGTAATGTTCGTTAAAAATAATTGCATAAATCAGTCCTTTTCCACTGATTGCTTTAATTAGTTTTGGGTAAATAATTTTTATTTTTTTTAATTTTTGCTCTAAGATTAAACCTTTTTTTAAAGTAGAGTATTCTAGTTTTCTTTCTAATATTTCGTCTATAACAGCTAAACCTGCATAACAAGCTAAGGGGTTACCTGAGTTTGTACTGCTCATATTTCCTATTTCTGGCAAGTCCATAATGCTTTTTTTTCCTATTACCCCCGATAATGCTATCCCTCCTCCCATTCCCTTGCCACAGCAAATAAGGTCTGGTTCAATGCCATAATGTTCATAACCAAATCTACATCCTGTTCTTGCAAAACCAGATTGCATTTCATCAAACGAAATAATAATTTTATTTTTTTTACAAACTTTGTACAAAGCCTTAATGTAGTTTTTAGGATAATAAACAGCTCCCCATCCTTGAAAAGTTTCAATCATGAAGCCACATACATCTTTTTGTAAACTAATTTTTTTTTTTTTTTGTAAATAATTTAAGCTTTTCAAAAAAAAAGACTCCGCATCTTTTTCACTAATATCCCATGGGTATGGAAAAGGTAAATGATGTATATTATTATCGTGAGATCCTATCCATTCTTTTTGTCTTAGATTGCCACTCATCATTTGAGAACCCATTGTTCTTCCGTGCCAATTTCCCTCAAAACAAATAATGCCTAATGATCTTTTTTTATTTTTTATTCCATTTAGTCTCATTAATTTTAAGGCTGCTTCTGTAGCCTCAGTTCCAGAGGACATTAAAAAAGCTTTTGAATTCTTTAATCTGCAAAATTTTAATAGTTTTTTAATATAATTTTCTTTTATTTTTGTAGCGTAAGCATAACTATGAATAAGATTTTTATTTAGGCAGTAAGAAAGGTATTTTTTTAACCTTTTATTGGAATGACCTATATTTGCAACAAATATGGTTGATGTAAAATCAATAAATTTGTTACCAGCTACATCCCAAATGTTAAAACCTTTAGCTTTTTTCCAAACAATTGGCAACTGGCCGTGCATTGACCTCGATTCTACTTTAGACAAATCGTTAATTATCTTTTGGGTGCCAGGCGCTGGTATTTTAGTTTTTATATAAATATTTTTTTTCATTTAACAATATATCTTTTTAGAAAAACATAATCTTCTATGCAATCAATCTCATATATTTTTTTTGTAATAAAGGGCATAACTTTTTTTCCAAAAAGCATGTTATTTTTTAAGATAAAGTTTTTTTTATAAATATCAATTAAACCATTTGCCACATAAGTTTTTGGAAATTTTTGTCTTGGATGATTTGAATCATCTAAAGTAATATTCAAATTTTTTAATGTTACTAAGGTCTTTTGTTTTATTTCATAGCACTTATAGGCTGTTTCAGACATTTCATGAATGCTTCGTAATGAATCAAATTTTAATTTTGAAAATTCTTTTATTGCTTTATCTAAAATCTTGTAATCTCTAATAGGGGTTGTCGGTCTAATATGCGCAATAAAATCAAACTCAATATAGCTTATTTGATTTATAGCATTTTTTATAAAATCAATATCTGCAGAAGTGTCTTTGGAAATGCTCAAAGGTCTTTTAATTAAAATATCTGCTCCATAATTTTTAGCTAGATTAATGTACTTTTGAGAATCTGACGTAAATATAATCTGATCTATCTTTTTAGATTTTTTGCAAGCTTCAATGGATAATTGAATTAAGTTTTTTCCACCTAAAACAAGTAAATTTTTATCTTTTATAGATTTTGAACCAGATCTTGCTGGAATTATTGCTATAGTTTTTTTTTTCATATTTATTTATTTCTCATACCAGAAATACAAACTTTATGTTCTAATAATTCATCAATATCTAATTTTTTTTTTTCACATTTTCCAAGTATAGTAAAAATTTTATTAAGACATTTAAAATATTTTTTTAGAATTTTTTTATTATGTGAAAGACTTATGTAAATTGTATTTGAAGCTAAAATATTAAATTTTAACATTTCTTGTGAAATGTATGTTTTGAATTTTAAGTGATCTTTTGATCTAAATACAAAAGTTGGAATTGCGTTGGTTCCCATAATATCAACTTTTATTTGATTTTTTTTAGATATTTTCTTCCACTCTTTTTTAATCGATAATCCTATTTTAGAAATATGCTCCCATGGTTTAGATTTTTCCATTTGACATATAGTCTCTAAAGCAGCAACAAATCCATTTTTTTCACTCCAAAAGGTACTACTTATGAAAGAGTTTTCAGCACACTGCATTATTATTTTTTTTCCCAAAATTGCATTAATTGGATACCCGTTTCCAAGTGCCTTTCCAAATATTACCATGTCAGGTTTTACCTTAAATTTTTTATGAACACCTCCCAATGTTTCTCTGAAACCGGTGGTACATTCATCAAATATTAGAATTATATTTTTTTTATCGCAAAGAGCTCTTATTTTTTTTAAGAAGTTGTTTTTAGGAGGCTCATTTCTTGTCACTTCCATTTTTACTATTCCAATTTTATTTTTAGATACTATTTTTTTAAAACTTTCAAAATCATTATACTTAAATGGGAATACTGTATTTTTTAAATTATTTGAGACACCATCAATGGGTAAGTTTTTCATCAGGTGGTTATCAAGATTTGTTTTGTTTCCAAGATTACTTGCTAAATACCAGTCATGCCATCCATGGTACCCGCATATAGCAATATTTGGTTTATTTGATGCAGCTCTAGCAATTCTAACAGCAACAGCATTGGCTTCTCCCCCCGATCTTGTAAATCTCGCCATATCCAACCAGGGGTGCAAAGAAATTAATTTTTCCGCAAGATCTATTTCATATTTTGTATTAAGGGTAGTTAAATTTCCCTTTTTAAGTTCAGCGATAACTTTTTTATCAACATTTATATTTGCATATCCAAGGACGTTGGTGCCAACACCCATAAAACACATGTCTGTGAACTTATTCCCCTCCAAATCCCAGATAAAACACCCCTTTGCTTTTGAAAAATATACAGGCCACTTATCTGGTAAAAAAAGATCCGGATTCTTAGAAAAAAGCTGAGTTCCTCCAGGGATTACACTTTTAGCTCTAGACCATAATTTTTGCCCATCTGATATTTTTGATCCCATGTTTCTCTTGTAATGTATATTTTTTTTAAAAAAAGAATGTTTTTGTGAAATTAAGTCGATATCTCTAATTCCAAATTTATAAATAGATTTAACCTTATTTAGCAAATTTTTAATAACAACTAAATCCTCGGGATAGTCAAGGGTAAATCTTAATTTAGATAGATTTTTTTTATAAGTAAAGCTGTATTTTTTAATATTTCTATTTTGATAAAAATATGTAGTGACATGTTCTTGTAATTTTTTATTTTTTCGTGATGCAAGCCAAGCTTTTTTAAGTGCAGATGACTTCATTATTTCAATATCTAATCCATCTGGAAATGTTAACTTGATAACATTTGAAGTTAAATCATAATCTCCATTAATGTGAATTTTTAACATTTCGTCCAATATATTAGAATCAACTACGGGACAATCTGCTGTAATTCTAACAATGTTCTTTGCTTTAAATTTTTCTCCTGCATTATAAAAACGATCGATAACATCTTCTTCGGATCCAATAAAAAAAGGTATTTTTTTTTTTTTACATTCTTTTAAAATATGCAAATCATCCCGACTATGGGTTAATGCAACAATTGTTTTTTCAGAATACCTAGACCTTGATAATCTTTTATATAACAATGATAGCATTGTTTCTTTTTTATATTTTTTTAATATTTTTCCAGGAAATCTCTTGGAGTTATACCTTGCCTGAATAATAGTCAAAGTTTTCATAATTAATTACCAAGCTCTTGGATTAATACATTTTTTTGAAACATTTCCAAAATTGGGGATATCTAAAAAATGTTTTACTTTAGTGGTCTTATAAATTTCCTTAAGCTGGTTGAAATTGTCTATCCCTATTACTAAAAAATCTATTAATGGAATTGAATTTATAAAAAAAATACAACCTTTCATTGGGGAAATTTTATTTAAAGTACACCAGGCAGAAAATTTTTTATATATACGCATATCCCTTCCTCTAAAAATATTTCTGTTATTTAATAATTGACCCTGTAGAAAGCATGACCTCGAGATTAATTTTATATTTAATTTCTTTAATTTTTTTAATAAGTTATATTTTAAAAATCTTCTATCAAATATGTTTAAGGGAAATTGAATAAAATCAGGTTTAAATATTTTTAAAATCGTTTTAAGTTCTTCTGGATCATAAACAGATACTCCTAAAAGATTTGATATATTATTTTTCTTAATTTTTTTTTTTAGTTCAGCAACTCCTAATTTACCAAGAATTTTTATATCACTACTCGAATGAAACATAATCCCATAAAAACTATTAATTTTTAATAGCTTTAATTGCCTTAGAGAATCAAAAATTAAATAATCAACACAATTGGGCAATTGTTTTATTAATGGAAATTTTGAAAAAATTTTTAAATTTCCTGATATGTTGGATATTTTTTTATGATTGTTATAAGCGCTCGCTGTGTCAAAAAAACTTATTTTTTTATCACAAAATTTACTTAAATTTTTTAAATCCTTAATATTAAATTTAACATTATTTTTACCATAATTAATATTAAAATTTGCTGTCCCAAGAATTAGTTTCATAGATCTAAATTTTAAGATTTTTTTCATAATATTTATTCGTAAAAAAAATCTTAGCGATTATTCTAACCAGAATTTATTTTTTCTTAAATAATTAATGCTGTAATTTGCCATTATTTTGCCATGCATTTTATAATTTTGCCAAAAATCGTCTTTTGGATAAATGTTTTTAAATCTCTCTTGAAGTATATGATCTTCTTTAGAATAGTAACTGATATTATTTGCTAAAAGATGCATTTCATAAGTTATATCAAGTATTTCTTCTTCTGTATTATCCTTAACTGTCAGTTCATTTTTATCAAATAATTCCTTTTCCATGTATTTGTGACATCCACTTTTTATTATTTCTTTTAAAGTCATTTTTCTATCCGACAATTTGTTAAAAATATTTTTGTTTAAGACCAAATATTTTTTAGAATTCGTAGCAAGTGCTGCCATAGTAATCTCTAATTGTACTAAGTGTTTTCTAAAAAGCTTCGCAATTTCTTGAAGTCCAGCTCCTGAGGAAATGGTAAAAAAAGCTTTGTCCAACAAGTAAATATCAAAAAAATCATTATTATAGCCATTGTAAGAATAATCTAAAAAATTTTTATCATAAAAAGGAAATTCTTTTTCTGGATACTTCCCAATCTTAATAACAAAATAATCTAGTTCTATTAATTTTTTAATAGCTGAAATAAAACATTCATATTTGTAATTTCTGTAATCAAAATATGAAAAATCTTTATCTGGATGTTCTCTTAATAAATAATTGTTATCTCTAATAATCAAAGTGACAATTTTTTTATCTAGGGGAATATTAAATATTTTACATATCTTTTCACCTTTCAATTTTTCTTTTTGATTAAGATGCATATATCTTGGCGTTTTTTCTATTAAATTTAGTGAGTCCCACATACCAAGATCAAAAATTAACTCATGCTGATCTTTTGTACCTAAAAGTTTTGATAATCTTCTATTCATACTGCACAATGGAGCAATCAAAAATCTTGGTAAAATGATTAATTTTCTTTTCCAAAGCTTATAAATAAAATTATTAGAAATTTTTTTTTGTGGAAAAAAAATATCTAAGTGCATTCTATTAGGAGAGTTCATTTGATGAAATTTTTGACAGCAATACAAATCTGTCTCAAGCGCAAGATGTCCAATCCTACTGGTTGTTAATTCATGCCATCTTATTAGAAATATTGAACTTATAATTTTGATGATTATCAAAAAAGGAAATAGCAACAGAAAGTGTACTATTTTTATAAAAAACATTTTTAAATTTTTATTTTTTTTCTTATTTTGGTAGCTGAAATATTTTCAATTTTTTTGGGTAATGAGATTTTTTGAATTTTATATCCAACTTTCCTTCCATATACTAAGTGGGATGTAACAGGTATTTTAATAATGATATATTTATTCTTATAATCTTTTAAGGAGGCTAAAATTTTTTTTTTTACAAACGAAAATTTAAACGGATTTTTTTTATTAATTCCGTAGCTATCCATGACCAAAATTGCAACTTGGCCATTTTTCTTTAGAGCTTTTAAAAAAATTTTTTTATGTCCCTCATGAAATGGCTGAAATCTTCCTATATATACTGTTGTTTTTTGGTTCCAGGAGAATTTCATGAATTTTTTGTAATTAATTATTTATACCTTTAGATATTTTTTTGCAATAGACTTCGTTAATTTAATTATTTTTTTTTGCTCATCTTTGTTTATATTTAGATGAATCGGTAGACTGATTACTGAATTAAAATAATTTTCAGCACCTGACATTTTTTTTTTGGAAAATTTTTTTTTGAAAACTTTAAACTTATAATTTGGTATATAATGTTGTTGGCAATTAATACCCTTCTTCTTTAAAAAACTTAAAAATAACTCCTTATCTATACTTAAAAATTTAAAATTTATCTTTAACAAAACCAAGTGAAATGCTGAAAAGGTTTTAGGAGATGGACTTATAACTTCAAAACAATTTAAATAGTTGTTAAGATTTTTATAATATTGTTTGAAAATATTAGTTCTTTTTTTTATAATCAGTTTGATTTTTTTAAGTTGCGAAATCCCAAGAGCGCAATTTATATCACTAATTCTATAATTAAAACTCAATCTCTCTATATCGTAACTCCAATTTTTTTTAGATTTTTTGATGCCGTGAGATCTTAATTCATTTATGCGAT
>ENA-UOXV01004115-UOXV01004115.1-marine-metagenome-genome-assembly--contig:-NODE-4115-length-16920-cov-5.430240_pt1 | contig 16920 bp, 8 predicted proteins | sample MGYA00238165_ERZ766961 | MGnify/ENA primary metagenome ERZ766961 (study PRJEB28924, sample SAMN03173240) | marine metagenome | biome: Marine; feature: Water; material: Subsurface seawater | place: North... | reverse complement strand
CCGCCCGGAACTCTCCTCCGCGAAGAACGTGTCCGTGATCCGCCTCGGTGCGAGCACGTGCTCCACCGTCTTCACCCCCGCGGCTTTCAACTCGGCGATCGACGCCTTCACGTACTCGGCGGTCCGCGCGTCCTTTGGCATGTGACTCATCACCGTGGGTGGATACGCGTCCAGGCCGCCGCCCGTGGGCCCCGCCATGATCTGAATGATCAGTCCGTCGGGGCGTTTCGGCAGTTGGACTCGCGGGAGGAGCCCCGCGAGGGATCCGCCGCTCGAGGCTCCAAAAACGTAGAGCGGCTTGCGCGTCATCCCGCGATTGGCCTCGTGATAGGTATCCAACGCCGAGGCCAATCGCGGAACGTCTTCCTGGCTCCAGCAGTGCCCCATAGATGATACCGCGAGGAGGGCGTATCCGGCGTCGAGAGCGGCGTTGGTGATCTGCAGCTCCTGCGCCAGCCCGCGACACTCGGAGCACGCGGAGGTATCCATCGGGAACCAGTCCCTCGCGTCGTGGGAGCACCCGTGCAACGCCAACACCGTGCCCTTCGCGTCGGGAGGTACGTCCCAGATCGCCTCGACACCGCCGTCGCCGATGATCTTCCTCGTCACCCCCGTCGATACGACGCCGACGCCACCACCAGAGCCCTCGCGTGACCGAGGGTCTCCATCGCCCCTGAAGACCACGACAACTAACAACACGATAAGCACCGCCGCGGCTCGAACTCCGCTCTTGGTTCGCGCGCTCGGGAACCCGTCCCGCGACGAAGCGGCCCCGGTGATGTCAGGTCCCCTCTCGGGCGACGCACGCGCGCGTCTCATCGTCCTCGCACCCAGGAATGCGGTGCGAACGTGGAGGCGAACGTCCCCGTCAAAATATTGTTTCCACTCGGCGCTAAATTTTCTTCCCGCCAAGCCTGACGAGGATCGGTCGGGGCCGCCATTGCCCGGGGCGTCGCCGGTGGACCGTGACGTGGGGTTCACACCGACCGTGAATAGGGTGTGGGGTAGAATAGAATGGCTGATGACGGTAAGCCAGATCCTCCCATTCTCCACATCCGCCGTCGTCGTCGCCAGATCCTTCGCCGCTTTCCATCGGCGCTTTCTAAACACTTTTTTGCCCTTTTCCGATCGCCTTCATCAGGAGTCCACGTCGGAACGCCCCCCTCGGCGAACGAAGTCGCCAGGCCCAAGGCGGGATGCTCGACCGAACTCTTGTGGGACAAGGTGCGCGCGGACCCGTCGGATTTCAACTCGTGGACCGCGCTCATCGGCGCCGCGGAACGAACCGAGGACGTGCGCAAGATACGCGCCGTCTACGACGCCTTCCTCGCCGAGTTCCCGCTCTGCTACGGCTACTGGAAGAAGTACGCCGACCACGAGGCCAAGCTCGCGGGAGTGGACGGCGTCGAGGCCATATACGAGCGCGCAACCGCCGCATTCCCCTACAGCGTCGACCTGTGGACTCACAGGGCGTCGCACGCCATCTCGCTGCGACGAGACGCCGACGAAGTTCGATCCCTCTTTGAAAACGGACTCGCGTACGCGGGCACCGATTGGAACGCGCGCGCGCTGTGGGACCGGTACATCGACTTCGAGCAACACAGCGGGTGCGGGTCCCCGATGCACGTCTCGCGGCTGTACGCCAGGGTGCTGCAGGTGCCGCTGCGGGAGCTGGACCACTACTGGGCCGGGTTCCAGACGTTCATCGCCGATCGGTCGCCGTCGGCCGTGATCCCCGCGGAGGAACTCACGGCGATCGAGGCGGCGGTGGGAACGTTCGCGGTGGGGGCGTCGGCGACCAGCGGCGGGGGCGACGGCGCGGAGGAGGCGGCGGCCGCGGCGGCGCTGGCGGCCGCGACGACGGCGCCGGGGGGCGATCCGAGGATATTAAAATTTAAGGAATCCCGCGGCGAGACGTACCGGTCGACGGCGTCGGTGCGTGCCACGCGCGAGCCCTTCGAGCGCAACGTCAAGCGGCCGTACTTTCACGTCAGGCCCTTGGACGATGCGCAGCTGGCGAACTGGGAGGTGTACTTGGACAACGAGGAAATCAGCGGCGACGTCGCGAGCGTGACTCGTCTGTACGAGCGGTGCCTGGTTTCGTGCGCGAGTTACCCGGAGTTTTGGCTCCGGTACGCCAGGTGGCAGGCGTCGGAGAAAGGCCAGGGTGTGGACGCCGCACGAGCCGCGTTGCAACGCGCGGCGCGTGTGTTTTGCAAGCGACACGTGGACACGCATCTCGCGCTGGCCCGGTTTGAAGAAGATCACGGCGACACGGACGCGGCGCGGGCGTGCTACGCGACCGTCGCCGACGACGTGGCGCCGGGGCTCATCCGATGCATCGTGCAACGCGCCAACTTCGAGCGCAGGTGCGGGAACACGGCCGCGGCGCGCGGCGTGTACGAGGCGGCCATGCAGACGGAGAAGAGCAAGGAGGGCGCGGGGAGCAAGATTTACGGCGTGTTGGCGTGCAAGTACGCCGAGATGCTTCACGAGGCGGGCGGCGACGTGGATGGCGCTCGCGCGGTGTACGAGCGCGGCGTGGACGCGAGCGACGGGGGTAACGCGGCGGTGTGGGAGGGATGGATCAACTTCGAGCGGTCCGTGGGTGAACCGTCGGCGGCGCTCGGCGAGGTGGCTAAAGTCGTCGAGCGGTGCTGCGACGGGCCCGACGCCGCGAAGAGGCTCCCGGCGCACGAGCGCGAACGGTTCTCCTCCATGTACGTCGAGTACGCGGACCTTATCGGGTCCTCGGAGGCACTCGCGGCCGCGGAGAGGGCGCACCTGACGCGGTTCCCCCGCGGTTCCCTCGCGGGGGGAGGCTTCCGGAACCTGAAGAGGTCGGTGTCGTCGGCTGGTTTAGGCGTGGCGGACGTGGCGGCCAAGGCGGCGAAGGATTCGGCGGCGCACGCGGCGTACTATGCGCAGTACTACGCCCAGTATCAGTAGGCGGGTGGTGGGGGGGACGGGGGGCTCACATCACCTAGCGGGCCGCTCCTCCCGTGTATTTCCTTTTCAATAATACGAGTAATACAAGTAACGCACGGCGCATTTATCGGATCAGCACTTTCTGTTTCATTCACTGTCGGTGGCGCCACCGCCGCCACGGTGTATCTAGCTTTCCGTGTTCATGGCTCCCACCGGCGTGACGGTGGTCACCGGCTTCTTGGGTGCCGGTAAGACCACGCTGGTGAACTACGTCCTGAACGCCGATCACGGGTACAGGGTCGCGGTCATCCTGAACGACTTTGGCGCCTCGCTCGGCGTTGAGAAGATGCTGGTGCAGGACAAGCCGGACGGCGACAACGCGGTGGAGGAGTGGGTGGAGCTCAACAACGGATGCGTCTGCTGCACCGTCAAGGGGTCGCTGGTGCAGACCATCGATAACCTGCTCGAGAAGCGCGCGGCGACCGGCCGCAAGTTCGACTTCATCCTGCTCGAGACCACCGGGCTCGCCGATCCCGGCCCGGTGGCGCAGGAACTCTGGGTGGACGACGAGATCCTGGAGGAGGACGGCGCCGTCCTCGACGCGGTCGTCACGCTCGTGGACGCATCCAACATCGAGCGACAGCTCGCCGAGAACAAAGAGGCGTCGCTGCAGATCGCGTACGCCGACACGGTGGTGCTCAACAAGTGCGACATCGTGTCGGAGAGGGATCTCGAACGCGTCGAGGCGCTCGTCGCCGGGATCAACGCCGAAGCTAAGGTCGTCCGGTCGACGCGAAGCGTCGTGGAGCTCGGCGTGATCCTTAACCAGGGCGCGGTATCCTCCGCGGGGCGCCGGACCGGCGTACGTCCCACGCTGACGAGCGAGTTGGCGACGGAGGCGCCGGCGCCGGGGTTCTGGGCCAAGGGCGTGGAGAAGTACGCCAAAACCCAGCCGCTCGGCGAGGTTCACGACCGAAGCATACGCACGATTTGTCTGGTGGCGGAGGGGCGGGTGGACGTGAGGAAGGTCGAGGCGTGGCTCGAGGAGCTCCTGTGGGAGCAAGGGGGTCCGTCGGGGGCGCACGAGGGTGCCGACGGGGGCGGCGAGAACCGACTCGAGATTTTGCGCGCGAAGGGCGTGCTGTTCGCGGCGGAGGACGAGGGTACCGACGGGCGGCGCGTGCTGCAGGCGGTGCGGGAGGTGTACGAGATAACGGAAGGACCGCCGGGTCAGCCCGGGGAGCGGCCGCTGAACAAGGTGGTGCTCATAGGACGCGGGCTGATGCCGCGCGAGGAGGAGCTCCTCGGAGGGTTGAAGGGAACAGTCGCCTGAATACTCGCAACTCCGACGTCGATCATCACAATTTCTACTATAGCTCTACTAGTGGGATATTTGAATAATGCGCAGCCTCTGGTTCAGCCTTTAAAAGAGGTTGAACCACGTGGGGCCCATCAAAGGATGCTGCTGATGCTCGTGGTGACCGAAGAGGTACCCCAGCGTGCTCACCTGTTCGTCCTGAATCGCCCTCGCCTCGTAATCCTTGGCCAGCTCCTTCGAATTGAACGGCAGATTTTTCGGGCCGGTATCCGCCAGCATGTTCATCCCCGGGCATGCCGCGGTACCGGTCAACGTCCACTGCTGAAGCAGCTCGGAGACGATGAACCCGGAGAGCACCCAGAGCGCGGTGAAGAAGAACCCGGCGTCGATGATGCGTTTGCTCGACCCCGCGTTTTCTCGTTGAGTGTTGATGAGCAGGTGCAGCTGCACGAACGTCTCCACCGGGGTTGTGAGGAAATACGCAACCATGAGAAACAGCTTACCCCAGAGCGTCTGCCAGTGCCCGTCCGGATCCGGGAAGAACGCGGGAATGCAGAACATGAGGTTGAGGCAGATGCCGCAAAACCCGATTATTTTGACGACGTTCGGGTTTCCCCACATCTTTCCGTCGCTGCGCACCATCAGCGGCCCGATGACGCGAATCATCGACGAGAGCGACGTGCACATGCGTATGAATCCCTTGCTGATCGGGTCGTCCGTCTCGCACGATCCCGAGACGGCGGCGGCTGTGAACGGCAGGAGCGCCGGCAGCACCGTCCACGTCAGCACCGAGTTCGTCCCCGATATCGCCAACAAACTCCTCAGATGCGTACCCTCCCGTCCCAACACCCCGACGACGTTCGTGTACAGCCCGCGCAGCTTTTGCATGGGTTTCTGCTTCCGCGCGCTGCGTACCTCCTTCGCCGGCGTCGTCATCCCGTGCGGCCCTCGCGTCATGACCCCGCCCGCCGTCCACACCTGCTCGCCGCCGCTCCCTCCGCCAACCTCCGAACCGCCGCTCTCTATCTTCTGCAGGAGCGGCTTTCGCTCCGGGTGGTCCGTATCGTCGTCCGAAAGCACGCGCGGCGAGGCTGTCGACGAGAGGTCCTGCGGTGAGTCCACCTCGTCGGCGTCGCGCCTGTATCCCGTCTGCCAGCCCAGCGAACTCCACGCGGCGCCCGCCGTGCACGTCGCGTAGAAGAGGACGGTGAAGTACGTCGACACCGTGAAGTTCTCCACGCCGACGGTGGGCGATTGTAGCAGCGCCAGGGACCCGCACGCCATGCTCGTGAGCGTCTCGCCCATGTTCATGTACGCGATGAGCTCGAGGCGATAAAACGCGTTGAAGAATGGGTAGATGATGAACCCCTGGATGTTGCCGATCGTGGCGCCCATGAACGAGCACGCCAACACCACGTACCTGCTCTCCTGCCAGAAGTTCATCAGGATGAACTGGACGCAGCAGCTCACAATCAGCACGGTCGATATGGTCCCCTCGAAGAAACCGAGCGTCCGCAAATCGTACTTTGACGGGTTGCAGTACAGCCCGAGGAACGCCAGCACCAGCACCATCGACGCCGCGCACGACGACGCGAACACCAGGTCGCTCGCGAACTTCAGGTCATCGTACTTTTCGATGAACTTGTTCAGCTCCTGGAACACGCTGTCGATGCTGCTCCACCCCGTCCCGAAACCCATCGCCACGAACGTCAGGTACAGGCACACCGTGGCCAACACCGTCCGGCCGGGCAGCCTGCACGGCTCGTCGTCCGCCTCCACGTCGTAATAGTCATCCGGGTCGGCCGACGCACCTTTCCCCGGGGTACCCACGGCGCCGTAGCCGCCCTCTTTTCCTCCCATGGTCGCGCGTCGCCTCCGCCTTCGCGCCTCGACCGATGGCGACGCCAGCCTGGGGGGGTTACAGAAGTTGAACCGAAAAATCCTGGTTGCCGAGCGGAGACACGAGAGTACACAAAAGCTGAAACGAACCCTCGATTTTATATGGGGTTTCTTGAGTTAAAATCCATCTGAGCTGTCAGTTTGGATTTCTGCCGAGTTTACGGTTATAAATATCTTATTTCATTATTTCGTGGGTTCTACCTCACCATTTGACATACGCTTCAGACTTAATTAATTCATCATAAATAAGCGTCGCCCTGTTTAATGGCTCGCAGCGCCGAGACCAACTTCGGCGCGAGCGTCGCGACGTTCGCACCCTCCGAATCCTCAACCCCCAGGTTCGCGCCCCGCCGGGCCAGCGCCAGCGCCGCCTCGTCCTGTCCCGCCTCGCACGCCACCAGCAGCGGCGTCTGCCCGACCGCGTTGACCGCCTCGACGTCGCACTTAACCGGCGATCCGTCGGGCGACAAAACGCTTCCGTCCGTCAGCGACACGATAACCTCCGCGCGTCCCTGCGACGCCGCGCGATGCAGCGGCGTGGACCTGGTCCTGTCGGCCACGTCCGGCTCGCACCCGGCGGCGACGAGCTTGCGGATGACGTCCATGCGGCCCTTGCTCGCGGCGTAATGGATGGGTCGCTGGCCGCCGGTGTTGGCCGCGTTGGGGTCGGCGCCCGCGGCGAGGAGCGAGGATACCACGCCGGTGTGACCGCAGCTCGACGCGGAGTGTAGCGGGGTCCAGTCCTCCTGTTGGATGCGAGTGGGGAAGGAGGGAGGAGGTCATTGGGACGTTCGGCGGCGGCGGCGGCGACGTTGGGAAAGTTTTGGTTATGGATCTCATAAGATTTGTCTCCCCAGTGCACTAGTGGCTAGGTGTCGTACCTCGTCGGCCTTGTTCACGGCGGCTCGGCCGGTGGGGTTCGCGAGGAACAGCTCGACGAGCTCGGTCCTGCCTGCGAATCGTGACGGGTCGGTGGGTGGGATCGTGAGTCGGAAAACGAGTCGGGGTCGGCGGTTCGGGTTGGGCACCCCGACGACGGTTGGTCGGGAGGAGATCTGTGCGGGGCGCGTCGGTGCCGGGCGCGTACCGGCCGCTGCGGCGATGTGGAGCAGCGTCCGCCCGTCCTCGTCCTTCCTCTTGAGCTTGGCGTCGAGCTCATCGGAGGAAAACTCCGAGAAGTACGTCGTGTTGCCCTCCGCGGCCTTCTCCTCCGCCATCGTAATCTACGCGGTCTCCAAACGTTGTGAGTTGTGGCTGCCAACCGGTGGACGAGGAGGACTTGGTTCGGGCTCGATCCGGCTGACTGAATGCCAGTCACGCGACCGCGCATTTGATTCTCAAAAAGCACACTTCCACCGTGAAAAGATCACTGATTTCACCGCCACGCAAGCATAAAGCCCGAGTCGGATTGGGCGTACGAACCCTAGGTAGTCACGATCATTGGACCTTTGTCTTGGTTTATTGACCGTTCCCAGTGGGCCGTTGGGTTGTATATCGCCCCATGCGGTGCAAACGACACTTCACGCCGCGGTCGTCGTACCGCCGCACGCCCTTCGCGTTGCCCCAAGTGCGCACGTGAAACCTGTGAGAGGACCGCCGTACCTCACAGAAGCCATGAACGCCGGTGTCGGCGCCCTCGCGGCCCAACCCGGCGCGACCGCCTGGTGAGTCTCCGCCCGCGATGCTCGTTTCCTCAGTGTCGTTGGTTTTTTTAACCTTGATCGTTGGGGCCGACGACCGTCGCCTTGACCCCGATGGATGCTCCGTGTGCCCCGCATGCGCTGAAATTAAACAGATGACTGACCGTGACACCCCATTTCCCACCGTCCCACCGCAGGTCGCGCCGGGTCGTCGACCCCGCGCTCCGCGACGCGTCGCGGAGGGGCGGGTCATCGAAGCCTGTCGTCGGTCCGTCCCGTTCCCGTCGAAACGCCGTCGCCGTCCGCGCGGCCATCCTCGGCGAGGTCACCGACATGATCGGCATCCCCCTCCCCGAGGGAAGGCAGCTCATCGCCACCGTCAAGACCAACCCCCAGGGCGTCCACACCATCAGCCTCCAGTGCGAGCCCAACGCGCCGCTCGGACTCCTCCTCCACTGGGGCGTGATTCGATCCGCGGTGTCCCAGGACTGGCAACTCCTCCCGCCCGAGCTCAACCCGCCAGGAACGGTCGTGTACAAGGAGAAGGCCCTCCAGTCCCCGTTCCCAGCCTTCGGCGCCCTCCAGCTCGTACTCGACCCGGGCGTCGACGCCGTCGAGTTCTGCCTCAAGGTTGAAACCACCGGCGAGTGGATCAACGACGGCGGGCGGAACTTTCGCATCGAACTCGGAACCGGATCCGGAACGGGCGCATCACCCGCCGCCCCGCGCGCGCCCACGCAGTCGCAGTCGTTCGCACCCGCCATCGAGCTCGACGTACGCGCGCCGCCCACGCCCTCCTCCCAACCGGCCGCGCCGCCGCAGCACGCGGCGCCGCGGGGATCCTCCGCCGTGAACGACCTCGCCGCCGGCCTCGACGTCCTCTTCGGCGTCGCCGCGTACCTTCGATGGGAGCAGATGGGCAAGCCGGCCGTGGACGAAGACGAGAAGCACCGCATCTACTCCGACGCCGTCAACCATATCACCCAGCGGTTGAACTCAGGGGAGAGCGTCGAGGCGCTGGAGACTGAGTTTGGGGTGCCGCCCGGGTTGGTGAAGCAAACCGCCGCGCTCGCGGCTCCACCCGCCGCGGTGCCCCAGCAGGCGAAGCCCACGCCGCCGCCCGGGTTCACCCCGCCGCCCCCGCCCAAGGCGGCGGCGGTGGCGGCACCTACTCCCGCGCCCAAATACGAGCCGGTCGTCGGCGAGGCGACGCCGATGGACGTCGCCAACCTCTGCGAGGCTCGATCGAACGGCGCGCAGCTCCTGTGGCGCCGCGAGCTCAACCTCGGGCAGGCGAACGCGGTCAAGCTGATGGTCATCGAGGGCAGGCGCACCTCGCAGGGTACGCTACAGATGATCGTGATGGGCCGGGCCGACCAGGAGCTCGTGCTGCACTGGGCCGGCCTGGATCAGCCCGCGGGGGAGTGGAAGAACCCGCCGCACGGGTGGAGCTCTTCGCCGGAGAACTCGTGGGGCACGGGCGGAGCGAGCTGGGAGACGGAGATGGAGGCGCTCGCGACCGCCCGGGGATGGCACGCGGCCACCATCGAGGCGCCGTGCGACCGCGACGGCCTCGTCTTTGTCATCCGCACCGGCGACAGCGCTCACTGGATCAAGGATGACGGCCAGGACTTCATGTGCTTCGCCGACGAGGCGACGACGCTCACCGACGTCAGAGCCATCGTCAAGAAGCGCAAGGAGGAGGAGCGCGCGAGGCGCAAGCAAGAGAAGGAGGAGCAGAGGCGCCGCGAGCGCGAGGAGCAGAGGTCATCCCCGCAGAAGCTCAAGCGCGGCGGGCTCAGCACCACCACCATCAAGGAGCCCAAGATGCCGACGCGGCCCGAGGTCATCAAGCGCAAGGATTGGAACCACGACGAGATTAAGATGCACGCCGGCGCGCTCGGGCACGCGGGCGCCGCGGGGAACGTCGCGGGGGGATCCGTGGATAACATCTGCAACGCGGAGCCGGGTGCCACCAAGTCGCTCATGCACCGATACAACGCCGCGTCCGACCTGATCCCCCAATGCAAGGGTGAGGGCGAGGCGGGTCTGGTGGCGATGGCGGTTTGGTTCCGCTTCATGGCGCTCAGGCAGCTGGTGTGGAACAACGATTACAACATCAAGCCCAGGGAGATTTCCGCGGCGCAGCTCAAGTGCACGACGCAGCTCGCGGCTCTGCACAAGGACGACGCCGGGATGCGCGACGTCACCCGCTTCATCATGGCCACCATCGGCCGCGGCGGCGACGGCGACGTCGGTCAGCGCATTCGCGACGAGATTCTCGTGGTGCAGCGAAACAACGAATGCATGGGCGGCTTCATGGAGGAGTGGCACCAGAAGCTCCACAACAACACGTCCCCCGACGACGTGCCCATCTGCGAGGCGCTCATCAAGTTCATCGCCGCGGACTGCGACATCTCCGCCTACTGGGACCATCTCCACGCCAACAGCATCACCAAGGAGCGCATGGCTAGCTACGATCGCAAAATCTGCAGCGAGCCGTCTTTCAAGCCGAACCAGTACGAGGGTCTCACCCGCGACCTGAAGGAGTACCTCCGCACCCTCAAGGCTGTGCACTCCGGCGCGGATCTCGACTCCGCGGCGGAGAACGTCATGGGCTACCATCAGGATGCGTGCAAGGGTAAGGAGATCAACATGCCCGCCGTCTCCGAAGTTGCCACCGCTCAGATGCGAACGATCCTGCACAGCGCTCGCACCTTCCGCGACCTCGGCGAGCCCCTCCACTCCATGGAAGCCATGCTGGAGGCCAGGCGCGAGCTCTGGAACTGGACCAAGCCCGGCGGCGCCGACAACGCCCGCCTCAAGGATGTCCTCTACCTCGACCTCGCGCTCGAATCGGCGGTGCGGCAGGTTGTGGAGGCGAACCTCTCCTCCATGGCGACCCGCGCCCCCGTGGACGTCCTCAAGATGACCGGCCTCACGCTCGAGAACCTCGCGCTGTCCTCCGGCGGTAACGACGAGCTCGTCATCTGCTTACAGCAGTGGCAGGGCGTCGTCAACAGCGCCATGAGCGGCGGGAACGACTGGGCGCTCCAGGCCAAGTCCGTCGTCGACCGCGTGAACAACGCTCTCGGTGAAGTCTCGCAGCGGTACATCAACGCGCTCCAGCCCACCGCGCACGCCATGGGCGGCAGGCTCGGCGTGGACGGCCACATCCTCGACATATTCTCCGAGGAGGTTGTCCGCGGCACCCCCGCGGCGCCCCTCTCACAGATGCTTCGCGCGTTGGACCCGCGGCTGCGAGAGATGTCCAACATGGGCTCGTGGTCCATCATCTCCCCGGTGGAAGCCGCGGGGGTCATCGAGGTCATCGACGACCTCAAGGATGTCCAGAACAAGACGTACCAAATCCCAACCGTGCTCATATCCCGCAGAGTGGGCGGCGAGGAGGATATCCCACCCGGCGTGGTGGGTCTCATCACCCCCGACATGCCCGACGTCCTCGCGCACACATCGGTTCGCGCCAGGAACGAACGCGTCCTCTTCGCCACCGTGTTCGACGCCGGTCGCATGGCCGAGCTGGAAGGTATGCACGGCCAGGCGGTGAACTGCGCGCCGGTGGGCGCCGATGACCTGCGGATCACACCCGTGGACCCGTCCTCGCTCGGCGCGGCGCCGGGCTCGGGCGCGGGGAATTTGTCCATGTCGGCGCCCCCCTCCGGCGTCAACATCGCCAAGCGCGAGTTCATGGGCCGATACGCGGTTCCCTCGCCCGAGTTTGACGGCTCGATCGTGGGTGGCAAGTCCCGGAACTTGCAGGAGCTCCGGGGGCGGTTGCCGGACTGGATCAACCTCCCCGCGCAGGTTGCACTTCCGTTTTGCACCTTTGACGCGGTGCTCGCGCATCCCAACAACGGGCACGTCGGACAAAGTCTGCAGGGTTTGCGCCGGGAGTTGGAACACCTCGACTTTAGCGACCAAGTGGCGTTCCAGGACCTGCTCGGGCGGATCCGGTCGTGTATCATGCAGATGGTACCGACGCCCGAGCTCGTGGACGAGATGGCGAGGTCGTTCGCGGCGGAGCGGCTGCCGTGGCCTCAGGGGAACTTCGGCCCGGCTGGCGCGGGGGGCGACGGCGCCGCGGCGCAGGCTTGGGCGGCCATCACCGGCGTGTGGGCGTCCAAGTACAACGAGCGCGCGGTGCTGAGCTGCCGCAAGGCTGGTCTGAGCCACGAGAATGTCTCCATGGCGGTGCTGTGCCAGCCCGTGGTGCAGTCGCAGTACGCCTTTGTGCTGCACACCACTAACCCGCAGACTGGCAACCCCGACGAAATTTACGGAGAGATTGTCTGCGGCATGGGAGAGGCGCTCGTGGGCAACTTCCCGGGCCGCGCGCTGAGCTTCGTGGCGAGGAAGGATGACCTGACGAACGCCAAGGTGACCGGCTTCCCCTCCAAGGCGAACGGCCTGTTCACCGACGCTCCGACGCTCATCTTCCGATCGGACTCCAACGGCGAAGATCTCGAGGGTTTCGCGGGTGCGGGTCTCTACGACTCGATCCAGATGCACGAGGCGGAGCTTCGACCGGTGGACTACTCGAAGGATCCCATCGTGAGCGACGAGATGTTCCGCGCGCAGGCGCTCGCGGCCATCGCGCACGCCGCGCACGAGATTGAGCAGGCGCTCGGATCGCCGCAGGATATCGAGGGGTGCATCGCGGCGGACGGCGCTCTCTACGTGGTGCAGACGAGGCCGCAGGTTTAGAAAACGCATCCGCACATGGTAAGGCCCGGGGCTTAAGGTCCCCGCGGCATATTCGATTAACTTAACTCAATTAAGGCGCAGCAGTTTAGGAGCTTTCCGCGAGGAACGCCAGTATTTTTATGTACCCATTTGTTTTTCAGACGAACATTACATCCGCAGCGGCGTCGTCGGCTTGAACACCTCCGGCGCGAACGGCCAAGCCTTATCCACCACATCCGCGCTCTGCTTAATCTTCGAACGATCCGCCTGCTGCTTCTCCCACCCCGCCAGGAGCTCCTGCGCGATCCTCTTAGCCTTCTCCTGCTCTCGCGTGTGGGCCATCGCCTCCTCCCGCTTGCCCCGTTCGATTCGCTCGTTCCCCATCCGTACCCAGTGCTCCCGCTCCTCTCGCTCCTTCCGTGTCTTCTCGTCCATCTGTCCCTGAAGGAAGGCGCCGAGCTGGTTCACGTGCGACTCCTCCCTCGCCGCGTCCGCCGCGTGGTTGTTCGTAACCTTGGGGGTCACCCCGCCCGCGCTGCCCTTCTTGTACGCCGCAACCGCCGAAGCGTACTCCTTGTTAAACTTTGCGAGTTGATTCCTGTCCTGGCCCTTCGCACCCGATCCCGCCGTGTGGAACAGGTACCCGATGGACTCCGCGGGGTCCACGGGCCTGGAGATCACGTTCGTGATGGCGCGAGCCGCGAGCGCCTTGGCCGCCGCCGCGGCTTCCTCCTCGGCCAGCGCCTTCGCCTCCGCGACGACCCTCTCCTCCTCCTCGCGACGCGCCAGCTCGATGGTCCTCGCCACCGCCGCCTCCTCCTTCGCCCGTGTGATGGCGACGTTCTCAGCCTCCAGGTCACGCAGAAGTGGAAGGTAGTGGACGAACCGGCCGGTGCGGCCACCCGCGTGCGTTTTGAGCAAATCGAAGAGGAACCCCGCGGTGACGTCGTGAATCAACCCGCGGCATTCCTCCCCGTTGAGCACGCGCTCCAGGACGAACCTGTCGATGCATCCGCTGCCGATGCGGTCGAGCTTGCCGCAGATGGCGATGAACCGGTCGCCCGGGTCCGTCGCCGCGGTGGGCGCGGCGTCGATGGGGCGGTTGTGAAGCGGCGCGGGGAGTTGCGTGGTCGATTCCTCAACCTGCGGCGCGACTCTCTCGGCGACAGCCTTGAGCTCCGCCGCCTTCTTCGCCGCCTCGTGCTGCGCGAGTGGGTGGACGTTGGTCACCTTATCGGTGAGCTCCTTGGGCTCGCCGATCTTGAGATACCGCCTGCGGACAACCTCGGGTTTCTCCTCGCCCATGATGTCGTAGTCGTTGAGGAAGGATTGGTAAAAGACAAACTCGACGCGGCCGTGGACGTTGGTCAGACGCGCAAAGGTGAAGTCGACGTCGACCGGACGTTCGGTGTCGAGGCACTGCGCGATGCGATCGAAGAACTCTTTGAGGACGTGCGTGACGCCGGCTTTGTGGAAGCCGCATCGTTTGGAGAGGCCGAGGGAGTTTATGCGCGTGTACGTCGCGGGCTTCTTGAGGAAGAATCGAGCCCTCTTCTGGGGCAGCACGTCGAACTTGGGGTGGAGGACGAAGACCGGCGCGCGGACCGACGCGCCGCCGTGAAGAAGGTCGGTACATCGACCCACGGCGAAGCTGCCGAGGCCGGGAAGCGATACGCCCTGGGGAAGGATAGGAAGGAGGTTGGGGAGTGGGGAGTGCGTTAGAACTTTGAGAAACGGACGTGCACAGCTGTGCGCGCGGGTGGGCTCGATCGCGCACGCTCGACGGGCCGAACGCGCGGCTCGCCCGCTCGAGTCGTCACATCACGGTGATGTGAGCCACGCGAGAACCGATTGGGCGCCGGCCGTGCGACGCACCTTGTTGTTCCTGATGGCGTTGAGGATGAAGTCCATCAGCCCGAGCCACGCCGCTCGGCACTGGACGTCGCTGATGCGCATGCGCTCGCAGTACGCCCCGGCGCTCACGTCATCGGAGATGCTCGCGATGGTGACCACAGGTGTTTTCGCATCGTCCGTCATCGTCAAGGGGTTGGCGAGCTTCCGTGGGAACGGCTCAGCGCCTGGCGATATGCGCACAGCGCCGTCCAAGCGAAACAACAACGAGAACCTCGAGCAACGGTCACGGCGGGCCAAAAGCAAAGTCTGGCACGAATTTCCATCGGAGAGCACTCTGGAGGGCGTAGCGTTAAGGACCCCTTCCATCGGCGTTCGGGGCGAGATGGACGGGTCCGCGGGTCCCATGGGGACCTCTAACCCGCCTCCGACCGCGCCCAAGGCTCCACCGCGGTACAGACCCGGCCCTTGGAAGCACAACACGAGAGTCGCGCTGGCCCTGATCCCTTCGATCGTCGTGGTCGTGAGCGACGGCGGGAGGCTGATGATGGGCACGCTGGTGGTGGGCATGATGGTCGTGTACATCCTCGACGTGCTCAAGATGGCTGAGGCGGCGCTCATCTCACTGTGGTGCACCCTCGTGGGCGTGTACCTCGCCATGCTCGTCGCCACCGACCTCTTCACTCCCGCGAGATCGCCCCTGAGCTCCATCGCGCTGCTCCTCTCCAACTGCCTCTGCCTGTTCCTCGCCGGGATCTGGGCCACGCTGCAGTTCCGATGGGTCCAGCAGGGCTACCCGGGCGTCGCGCTGGCATGCGAGCGCGCGCTCTTCGCCGCGATACCCCCCGTGTGCGGCGCCATACTCGGCTGGACGGTGATCACGTCCGTGGGCGCGGGCTCGGCGCCGTTCTACGCCGCGGGCGTCTTCGCGTGGCTCTACGGAACCTTCTCGTTCCCATTGCCGAGCTCGTTCCGTGGACCTAGGAAAAGCTCCAAGGCGCCGCGGCGAGGCGGGTGGAACGGCGCGGATCCCGACGCGATGGTCCTGAGCGCGGGTGAAGCCGCCGCGCATTGCGCCACGCTGTGCCTGGCGCCGGCGGCGAGCTACGTCGCCGCGCATCTACCCACGATGAACCCGACCGCCGCGAGTTATGGGTCTTTAATCGACGGGTTCGAGCACGTGTGCTCCGTGGCGCTGTTGCTATCGTTCCCGGTGTTGTTCCTGTGCGTGTTTGCGGGCAAAGGCTCGCTGTGGTGGGTGCCCGGGATGGAGGATGCCGACTCGATGAAATTCGCGAGGTCGACGGCGGCGGCGCTCGCGCTGGTGCTGTTCACCGGCGGGCTGGAGGGCCGGGTGATTTTCCACGGATTCGGGGAGTACGTCAGGCTGCCCGGCGTCGTGGGTATCGGGATGGTGACGCTGGCGGTGTACGGCGGGTTACTGGCTGCGATCGCGGCGCTCTCCGGCGTCGTGGGCGCCAAGAACGGGGTACCGACTGAGATTTACCAAAGCGTGCTGGTGATGTCCGGATGCGCCGCGGCGTTGGCGACGGGCGCGCCGCCGTGGATGTTGCCTTTCTCGGCGCTCGCCGCGATCGGGGCGTCCAGGTTTTATCTTCACAGGAACGTGGGTGACCTCGTGATGTTCGTGAGCGGCGTCGGCGCGTGCGGCGGGTGGTTTCTGTGGTTTAACTTTTGGAACCTCGACGTGTCCATCGACGGGTTACCGCTATCCGAGCTCTGCCAGCTCATGTTCCTCGCGCTCTGCGCCGCGGCGTTGGCGCCCGGGTTAGCGCACGTCCGCGTGGATCCATCCAGTCTCGGTTTGCTCGTGTGTCTCCACGCGATGGTGTTCGCGCGGTGCGAGGACGCGTTGCACTCGGAGTCGCTGGAAGACGGGGAGCCGATGTACCCCGCGTACCTGGTCCTCCTCACCTCCGCGCTCGGCCTTCTTCTCGCGCGGAGGCTGGAGCGCGGCGGTCAGGTGACGGTGCCCACCGCGTGGATGATGCGGTGCGTCTACGCGGGTAAGCTGGCGCTGGTCATGTTACCCGGGTCCAGGGCGTTGGTGCCATGCGTGCTGGTGTCCATGGCGGCGACGGCGCCGTTCGCGTTTGACCCATCCGCGGGGGGGAGCTCGGACGGGCTCGCTCGGTCGGCTCGGATGTCCACGTGGCGGGGTTTGGCGCACGTGGCGTCACTCGGCGCGGCGATGGTCCACGCTCGGTTCGCGGTGTTCGACGTGGTGTTCGCGGTGACTGGCCACCGTCCTTCCGACGCGACTCTCTTCGGCGGTTTGCTGCTCTGTACCGGCGCGGGGTCGACGCCGCTGGCTAAAAAGTATTTCTCGCACGTCCCGGGCGCCCGAAGGCTGCTCGCGCTCGTGGTGACGTGCGGCGGCGCGTTGGTGTCGTTGAGGCCGCCGATGCCGTGGAAGGGTGAGATTGGTTTTTGGTACGATGCGGATCACGTGCCGGACACGGAGCCCGACGACGAGGACGTCTACGGCGATCGGCGCGACGCGAGCGGCCGCGGGTACAGCGCTTGGCTGCTCATCGCGTGCGTGTTGATGGGCGTGTT
>ENA-UOXV01004114-UOXV01004114.1-marine-metagenome-genome-assembly--contig:-NODE-4114-length-16920-cov-5.548829_pt1 | contig 16920 bp, 18 predicted proteins | sample MGYA00238165_ERZ766961 | MGnify/ENA primary metagenome ERZ766961 (study PRJEB28924, sample SAMN03173240) | marine metagenome | biome: Marine; feature: Water; material: Subsurface seawater | place: North... | reverse complement strand
AAGCCCAAAGGCACGATTTGCCTATTGGAATTTAATGGTGGATAGGCAAATGTCAGACATAATTCCTACTTTAGAAAAAGATGAGAACACCTCTACAATGGCGACAAAAAAAGATAAAGGTTTCTTTTATAAAAGTGTGAATTTTGATTCGTTAAAATGAGTTTCAGCATTCTAAATACCCTTCTTTTAGGTGTTGCATTTTTAGCACTATTCGCTAGTGCTGAATGGCTACATATTAAGAAAGGAGTCAAGGCAGAAATTAGCAGAAAGTATGTACACTTATCTACTGGAATACTCACCATGTTATTTCCTCCACTTATCGGAAATCATTGGCTGATTCTTGTACTCTGTGCAAGCTTTTTACTCATTCTTATTGCAAGTAAAATCTGGAATTTACTTCCCTCGATTAATGCAGTAGACAGAATAACTCGAGGTAGTTTTTTGTACCCAATTATAGTTTATTCATGTTACTTGATATATCAACATTATGGGCAATATATGTTTTATTATATACCCATTTTAGTATTGGCACTTGCAGACCCTGTTGCCGCATTAGTTGGTAAAAAATACTGCTGGAAACCATATACAGTTCTTGGTCAAACCAAAACTATTTGCGGCTCTCTTGGCTTTGTAGTAGTTGCCTTCTTTACTTGTATGGTACTTCTTGTTTCTCTTGAAGAATTGACTCTATCAAATACTATAATCATTTCCTTATCAGTGTCTTTAGCCACAGTTATAGCTGAAGCATTTACACACAACGGATGGGATAATTTGACGATTCCTGCAAGTGCAGTGATGGTACTAATGCTTTTTAAAGAAATAATATGACGGCTGAAACTCAGATTATTCGAACTCAAAAAGGAGATAAAAACTTTGACTTATTTTCTGATTTCCCCAAAGAGATTTACCCTAAACTAAGTCCTCGATTTATTCTAGGGCATGATGCTGTTGATGCACATTTAGAAGCATGTTATGTTCTTTTAGAAAATGGTATGGTTAAAGGAAGACTTGCCTTTTATGAAAACCCTAAGCTATTCTTCAAAGGAGAAAAAGCAGCTTGTATAGGAAGCTACGAGTGTGTGGACGAATCAAACTTTAGTGGCATCCTTATTAATTACGCTAAAGATTTGGCCAAAAAGAAAGGCTACGATTATTTAATTGGACCGATGGAAGGGTCTACTTGGAACAATCATCGATTTAGTATCAACGATGACAAGCCACCCTTTTTTATGGAAGCTTCGCATCATAGATATTATCCCAAACAATTTCTTAAAGCAGGGTTTTCTGTTATTTCAGATTATTTTTCAAACCAAGATGAGAAGCTTGAAGTTGATCTATTACAACTCCAAAAATTTGAAACCCATTATTTGAATAAAGGAGCAGTTTTCAGAAATCTGAATCCCAATGATTTAGAAAACGAGTTCAAAAAGATTGCCAAATTTAGTTTGGATGCCTTTTCAGATAATTTTCTTTTTTCTCCTATATCTTTAGAAGACTTTATTGCTAAGTATAAAAAAATTGAACCCTTAATAGACCCCAACTTAGTTTGGATTGTTGAAAATGCAACTGGTGAAATCGAAGCCTTCATTTTTTCTGTTCTTGACCATTTTGATAAAATAAATGGCAACAAAACTTTAATCATTAAATCAATGGCCCGCAAACGTGATTCAAAATTTAAAGGAATAGGAAGTTACTTGGCGGCCAAAACAATTGCTCTCGCAAAAGAACAAGGTTTTAAAAAAATTATTCATGCCTTCATGATCAAAGACAACGCATCAAAACTTATATCTGAAAAATATGCTGATGCCCCTTTTAAGACTTATGCCTTGTATGGCATTTCATTAAAAACTGACAAAAAATGAACATTGTCAATCTATTTATAGAAGCGGCTAAAGAATACCCTCACAATAAAGCCATTATTGAGAAAAACAAATTTATCTCATACCAATCGTTGGCTGAAGAAGTACAGAAAACAGCGTTATATTTCACAGATCAAGGAATAAAAAAAGGAGATCGAGTTCTCGTTTTTGTACCTATGGGTATTGACTTATATCGAATTGTTCTAGCTTTATTTTATATTGGAGCTACAGCCGTTTTCTTAGACGAGTGGGTCGGTAAAAAACGATTAGAGCAATGTTGTAGATTAGCCGATTGCAAAGGTTTTATCGGTGTATTGAAAGCAAGAATATTCTCTTGGTTTTCAAAAGAATTACGCCAAATACCAATAAAATTAAGCCTAAAAAACATGAAGTCAGGGAATTTAATTCCAATGGAATTAGAACAAGAAACCCCTGCCCTTATAACTTTCACTACAGGCAGTACAGGTACTCCAAAAGCTGCTTTGCGATCACATGGATTTTTAAAAGAACAATTCGATGCGCTTTTAAATGAGATTGAACCTAATGAAAATGATATAGACATGCCCGTTTTACCCATTGTATTATTTGTGAATTTAGGAGTGGGTTGTACTTCTGTAATTGCAGATTTTAAAATGACAAAAGTGGAAAGCTTGGATGCTTCAAAAATACTTAGTCAGATTAGTTCGGAAAAGGTCAACCGAATTACGGCTTCCCCATTTTTTGTGAAAAAACTAGCAAAAGAAACCAGCAAAGAAAATTTGGATTTCCCATCTCTTAAAAAGATCTTTACAGGGGGTGCGCCTGTTTTTCCAAACGAAGCAAAAATGTATGAAAATGCATTTCCTAACGCAAAATCTACCATTGTTTACGGTTCTACCGAAGCCGAACCTATTAGTTCCATTCTCACCGATCAATTGATTGAAAAAGAAACGCAACTGGAATTAGGGCTTCCTGTAGGTGAAACCTACTCTAGAGTTGAATTAAAAATTATCGGAATTACAGAAAATGGTATTGTTTTAAATGACAGTTCCGAATTGAGTGATTTAGAATTATCGAACGGATCTGTTGGAGAAATAATCGTAGCTGGGCATCATGTACTAAAAACCTATTTTAATAATGAAGAAGCCTTTCGAGAGAACAAAATTGTAGTTGGAGATACCATTTGGCATCGAACTGGAGACAGTGGCTACCTTAAAGACAACGAACTATACCTTACCGGACGGTGTAAGCAGCTAATTTGGAGGAAAGGACAATTTATATCTCCTTTTATTATGGAAAATAAATTAGCCAATTTAGAAGGAGTTTCTTCAGGTACTGTTATGGATTTTAAGAACAAAATTATACTGGTCGTTGAATCTGTTATGACCCAAGCAAATTTGAAGGAAATCCTAAATGAGTTTAATTATGATGAATTGAAAATTCTAAAAAAAATTCCGAAAGATCCTAGACACAATTCTAAAATTGATTACGAAAAATTGAAAACATTTTTGTAGCGTTTTCTTTAAATTTGAAAGCTGGATTCGAATAATAAAAAACCTTTTGATAAGGATTTATTAATGAAGAACCATAAAAAAAATTCAATGAGTGAGGACTGTGATTCTTTCTATCTAAACCAAGAGGAACCTAACGCCAGTTGTCTTTTGGCCTTAAGAAGTATCATATTGAATTTCGATGAAGATTTAACTGAGACCATGAAGTATGGTTTGCCTTGTTTTTGTTACTTGGATAAAATGTTTAGCTACTTATGGATCGATAAAAAAAGCAAATGGCCTTACATATTATGGGTTGACGGTGATAAGCTTAATCACCCAGAATTAGACCAAGGAACAAGAAAGAAAATGAAGGTTTTTTTAATAAATCCCAATAAAGATATTCCTTTAAAACGGCTTCATTTCATTTTAGATGACGCCATAAAAATTCGTAAAAAGAACACTAAATGAGCAATACCCAAATTAGAAAAGGAAAACCAGAAGATATTCCAGAATTACTAAAACTAATTAAAGAATTGGCTGTATTTGAAAAGGCTGAAAACGAAGTAATAATGACCGAAGATCAACTGCTAGAAAGTGGTTTCGGAGGTAATAAACAATACGATTTCATAGTTGCCGAAAGCGGAAACGAGACTCAAGGTATAGCTCTCTATTTCAACAAATTCAGCACCTGGAAAGGGAAAGTGATTCATTTAGAAGACCTTATTGTAAAACAACATTTGAGGCAAAATGGTATTGGAACTTTGCTTTTTGAGGCTGTAATTAAAATTGCAAAAAAGGAAAAAGCTCAACGCATGGAATGGCAAGTTTTAGATTGGAATAAACCCGCAATAACATTCTATGATAAATACAAAACAGAATATGGAAATGAATGGCTCAACGCAAGATTAACCCATGAGCAATTACAGGCTTCGTAATAATTACATTTGCCGCCCAAATATATTTTTTTGACATGAAAGGAATTATTTTAGCAGGAGGATCGGGAACAAGACTTCATCCTTTGACATTAGCGGTTAGTAAACAGCTAATGCCTATCTATGATAAACCCATGATTTACTATCCACTGTCACTATTAATGTTGGCAGGAATTCGTGATATTCTAATCATAAGTACCCCACATGATTTGCCGTTATTTGAACGACTTCTTGGAGATGGTAAAAATCTAGGGTGTAATTTCGAGTACAAGGTACAAGAGGTTCCTAATGGACTTGCTCAAGCATTTGTTATTGGTGAAGAATTTATTGGAGACGATAGCGTTTCTTTAATTCTTGGAGATAATATTTTTTATGGTACGGGGCTTCCTGCTAAACTACGGTTATGCAATGATCCTGATGGTGGTGTTATTTTCGCTTACCATGTATCTGACCCAGAACGATATGGCGTTGTTGAGTTTAATGATAATATGATTGCCCAATCCATTGAAGAAAAGCCTGAGAATCCTAAATCAAATTTTGCTGTTCCTGGTTTGTATTTTTATGATAATTCTGTTGTAGAAATCGCTAAAAACTTGAAACCTTCACCTCGTGGAGAATATGAAATAACCGACGTAAATAAAGAGTATTTAAAACAAGGTAAACTGAGCGTTTCAGTTCTAGATCGTGGAACGGCTTGGTTAGACACTGGCACAATAGACTCTTTGAATGAGGCAAGTCAATATGTAAGTGTAATTGAAAAAAGACAAGGGATGAAAATTTCTTGTATAGAAGAAATTGCTTGGCACATGAAATTCATTGATTCTGAACAATTAGTAAAGGTCGCAGAACCTCTCGTAAAAAGCGGTTACGGAAAATATCTTTTAAGCTTACTCGAACGCTAAAACTATCACTTTGAATTCCATTAAAAATCTCCATATTAAATTTAACGAAGCCCTAAGTTTGGTTGAATTTTCTAATCGTCCAATCGAGCTTTACGAACCCATCACCTATATTCTAAAATTGGGTGGAAAACGTGCTAGACCGGTCTGCACGTTGGCTGCATGTGAAATGTTTGGCGGTAGCTTTAATGATTCTATTAATCAGGCCATTGCAATTGAAATATTTCATAATTTCACACTTGTTCATGATGACATTATGGACAATGCTCCTCTTCGCAGGGGAAGTGTAACTGTACATGAAAAATGGAATAGCAATCTTGCTATTTTAGGCGGAGATGCCATGATGATCTTGGCATATCAATATTTACAAAAAATCCCAAAAGAACTAGCCGGTCAAACGCTTCAGTACATGTTGGCAAACTTTAATAGGACTGCCATTAAAGTTTGTGAAGGCCAACAAATGGATATGAATTTTGAAAGTACTGAATCTGTTTCATTAGATGATTACCTAGCCATGATAAAAAGGAAAACCGCTGTTTTGCTTGGAGAAGCATTGAGGGTAGGCGCTATGATGGCGGGCGCTCAAGAAGAAGATCAACATTTAATCTATGATTTTGGTAAAGATTTTGGAATCGCTTTTCAAATTCAGGATGACATTTTGGATCTATATGGCGATCCCGAAAAATTTGGAAAAGCATGCGGAGGAGATATTCTTGCCGGCAAAAAGAGTTATTTGTATATCAAAGCATTAGAGAAAGCAAACACTCAAACACAAGAAAAATTAAAGGAAACCTATTACAGCACATCATTATCTGATGCCGATAAAATATCATCTGTAAAAGCCATATTCGATGAGTTAAACATTAAATCATTAGCAAAAGCAGAAATGAACCGTTACTATTTATCTGCTGGAGTTGCACTGAATTCCATTGATGTTGAAGAAAGCAAAAAAGAAACCTTAAAAGGCTTTGCTCAAAGTTTAATGGTCCGCGAAATTTGAGGAATATATTCCGTCAAAAACACGCCTAAATCTTCATTTATTCTTCTTTTCAACAATTTCTTTAAAATCAAGAAAAAATCTGACAAATTGTACTGGATTTTCGACAAATTACAAGGTGTAAACAATGGTATAATTTGATATAAAGATAGCCTCCGTAATAATTTCGCGGCCTAGATTTTTTTTGAAAAATGAAGCGCTTTTTATTGTTGTCTGTTTTGATTTCTTTTTTTTCGGTTAGCTGCACCAAGGGAGTTGACCTTAGTGAGGTTATTGATACTAAATCACCTTTAGAATTAGCCACTCTTAAGTCTAAAGAAACCATTTCGGTTAATTCTAAAAAATGGGATCAATTATTACAGTTTGCAATTAACCATAAGGATGGTTGGGAAGAAACTTCAGCTATGTATATGGGAACCGAGATATGGATATACCAAAAAGGGTTCAGTTTTCGATATTACCTATCTGGTGAAATAGCAACAGTAGACTTTAAAAACAATGAAGGCAAAGAATATAAACTTGCCAAAAGAATTGAAAGCAAAGATTTGGCTTTTCTACTTGACTAGCCTTTCGGCTTCAACAAATCTTCCAGAGCTGTTTTTAAGTCATCATATTCAAACTGAAACCCAGCTTTCACAACCTTTTTATTGGAGCTTGAATTTCCTCCCAAAATAATTTCAGTCGCCATTTCACCCATCATTAATTTTAAAACAAAGGCTGGTACATTTGGCATTATTAAAGGCCGATTTAAAGCACTTGCTAAGCCCTTGGTAAAATCTTTATTATTTAAGGTTTCGGAAGCCACTCCATTATAAACGCCTTCAAGTTTCTGCTCATATAGAAAAATAAATAAATTCACTAAATCGCTTATATGAATCCAAGAAATTATTTGCTTACCACTCCCAATTGGTGATCCAACTCCGAGCTTTATAGGCATTTTTAATTTTTCCAGAGCGCCTCCATTTTGAGACAATACCATTCCAATTCTAAGAGACGTTGTCTTTATTCCTAAATCAGAAAAGTTTTTGATCGAATTCTCCCATTGACGGGTAACCTCCGCCAAAAAACCATCACCTAAAGGATCATTTTCATCGAATGATTTATTGCCACTATTATATCCATAATAACCCGAACCAGAAGCTGAAATAATGTGTGTAGGCTTTCGGTCATTTTGACTAAAATGGTCGAACAACAGTTGGGCTGTTTTCGTTCTTGATTCTATTATTATCTTCTTTTGAGAATTTGTCCAACGCTTGTCAGCAATGCTAGCTCCTACCAAATGAAAAATAACATCAACATCTTCCAAGGCTTTTGAGTCCACATAATCATTTTCATAATCCCATTTAAATCCTTTTGCTCCCTTAGGAGCCCTACCCGATCTACTTAAATTATAAACTTCAAAACCCCTTTCAAGAAGTAATGTGGTTAATTCAGTTCCAACTAATCCGTTTCCTCCAGTTATTAGCGCTCTTCCCATTTCGTTTTTCTTACTTTCGTTAAACAAATGTAGAAGCATGAAGTTCAATTTGCCTGATATTAACAATTACAAAACACGAATTGATGTTATTGAAGAAGTGGCTAGGCAAATCGAGAAAGATTTAAATATTGATTTACCTTTAAAATTGAGTGGAAACCCCGACTTAGCCTATCAAGAGTTATTCGCCCAAAGCTTGCCTCGAATCAAAGAATTGGCAAGCGAACAACTTTTCTCATTCAAACAGCTTTTGTATAAAATTGACGTCCAAGAGAAAAAACTAATCGAGGCATTTCAAACAACCCAAGACATGAGCGAATTTGAAATTTACACTCATCTAATAATTGAACGAGAACTACTTAAAGTGGCTACACGTAGATTCTATAAATCAGCTTTAGAAAAGTGAAAAAAGTAATTCTACTTATTCTTGTTTTCAACTGGTTTGGATATTCATCTCAAGCACAGAATTTCCATCTAAAAAACTTTAGGGTGGAAAATGGCATGGCTAGCTCTCAAGTATTTGATATTGATCAAGACCAAAATGGCAACATATACATCGCAACCGATTTGGGACTTACTAAATATGATGGATATTCATTCGGAACTTATTCAGAAAAAGACGGCCTTGGAGATAATGCTATCTCTAAAATTTTTATTGACGATACAGGTAATGTTTGGTGTTTAGGAAAAAACCGAACGTTCTCTGTTTTTAATTCAGACTCTGCATTTGTTTGGAGTATGAGTGACAGCATTAACAAAACAATAGACCAAGACTTTATTCGCTCTTTTGCCATAGCACCACAAAGTGAGTCGATGACTATTGGAATATCCCAACCTTGTTTTGATAATAGTTACTTGCTTTCAATAAATAATAATGGGGAAATAACTAAAACTGAAAAATCAAAGGGTTATTATTTTCTGCAAAAAAACTCCATTTTTGGAGGATACGCTTGCCCAGGAAGTCCATCTGCATTAGAATTTGAAGGACACAATGAAAAGATTACCTCAGCATTTGATGCTAGCAGAGGAACCATTCTTTCAGTTTGTGCTAGCGACAACCAAGCTTTTGTTGTCAGCGACAACCAAATAGTTGCAATTGATAAGTCACAATCATTTTTACTAGGTGTTACTCATTCTGGCTCGTCTATTATAGACTCAGAGGGAAATTTATGGGTAAGTACATACTCGGGTGTCTTGTTCTTTAAAAACGGCAATTTGACACAAAAGCCTATTCGGTTTTTAGAAAATATTTCAATCACCAAAATATTTGAAGATTTGGATGGGTCTATATGGATTGGAACCTCTTCTAAAGGATTGTATTTTATCAAAAACCCTTATACAATAGTTGTAGATAAGCTTAATAACATTATTGAACCAGATATAAACGCTCTTACTGGAAATGAAAACACGCTTGCTTTTTCAGATTCAAGAAACAACCTTTATGTTGCTGCTTTTGACAGTGAAATTAAATCCATAGGAGCAGCCTCATCTTCTATTCAAGAGGTCGATTTTATTAATAAGAGGCCCTTGTTTTTCGAAAGCCAAAAAAGAAATAAAATCGATCAAACCTTTTTTTCAAATGCAATTTCAGCCGATTTTGGTGATGCCTCTAAAATAACATGGGTTGGAAAAATAAATGGTTTTAAAGGCTATAGAGAGAACAATGAGAAATTCAACTCTTCGACCTTAGATTTTACGGAAAGAGTAAATGCAATTAAAGAAGATTCGGCCGGCATAGTATGGATTGGGACACCAGATGGCCTTTTTGTTTTTGATTCAAAAACCATATCACTTGTTTCTTCGACAAAAGGATGGAGAATAGATGCAATAGATTTCTATAAGGGTAATCCTGTTATTGGCTCAAGAGGAAATGGCATCGCTTTTTTAGAAAATGAATCGCTAAGTGTTTTTAATGAAACCCAAGGATTAATTAGCAATTTTATTAATGACATTTTCGTTTATGAAAACGAACTTTGGTGTGCAACGAATAGCGGAATTTCGAAGATTTCGAATACTGATACAATATTAATAAGTAGAAAAAATGGACTTCCTTCCTCAGAGATAAATGTGGTTTGGGCAAATAAAAACAAGGTGTTTTTTGGAACGAAAAAAGGTTTAGTAATTTTCGATAAAAATTATTTCGACCAAAATAGACGGTTGCTGAAAACCGCTATTGTAGAAGTAAAATTAGGCGAAACAAAACTGAATATAAACCAATCCATTCCTGAATTACCCTTCGAAAAAAATGGAATTTCAATCTTATTGAAAGCCATAGATTTTCGTATTGCAAATCCTATACAATACCGATATAGACTTTCGAACGAAAAGCAATGGATTTATACTGACCAACCCAATATTACCTACGCCTCTTTACCCACAGGCGAATGGACTTTTTATTGCTCCGCGCAAAATGAAAAAGGTGAATGGGGACCAATTAATGACTCATTGAAACTGGTTGTACTAACACCTTATTATTTACAATGGTGGTTCATTGTAATAATACTTGCTATAACAGGCCTTTTAATTTGGGGAATAATGCAATGGCGGTACTCACAAAATGCAAAAGAAGAACGAACACAAAATGAATTGAACGTGCTCAAAATAAAAGCGCTTAGCTCTCAAATGAACCCTCATTTTATTTTTAATTCCCTTAACTCTATTCAAACCTTCATAGTAGATAACGACCTAAGAATGAGTAATAAATACTTAACGAAGTTCGCCCGTTTGATGCGATTAACGCTGAACAATTCTAACGAAACGTTTGTTCCTTTAAAGGATGTATTGACTTCATTAGAACTTTATATGGAGCTCGAACAGCTTCGATTCGGAGACAAATTCGACTTTGAAATAAAAAAATCTGCTAATCTAGAAATCGACTCAACAAAGGTCCCTTCTATGTTACTTCAACCCTTTTTAGAAAATGCTATTTTACATGGAATTTTACCAAAACAATCAAAAGGACATGTTTCACTAACACTTGAAAGAAAAGATAGCTCTACCCTCATTGCGACTATACTTGACAATGGTGTAGGGCGTGAATTTCACAAAAATAAAATTGGTAAAAAACACAAATCGCACGGCTTACGAATAACCCGAGAAAGACTGCAAGTTTTTGAGAGTCTTATGGGTAATAAATTCAATTTGCAGATTCATGACCTGAAAGATGAAGAGGGTAAACCGAAAGGTACTGAAATTAAACTAACCCTTCCTTCGCGTTAAATTTGTCCCGACCCAAAGCCTTTTTGGTATTAATTTGAAAGGAATTAAAAAAGTATTGACATGAGTAATCAAATTTCTTGCGTAATTATTGACGATGAGCCAAATGCAGTAAAGGTTTTAAGTAAGTTTATCGAGAGCTATTGTCCTTCTGTTGAAGTTCTAGGAACAGCAAATGATATTGATAGCGGGGTCAAGGCAATTACAGATAATAATCCTCAACTGGTATTTCTAGATATAGAAATGCCTATGGGCAGTGGGTTTGACTTATTGGCCAGGCTGCAAGATCGTAAATTTCATGTAATTTTTATTACAGCATACGATCACTACGCAGTGCAAGCTATTAAAAGCAATGCTATTGATTACATATTGAAACCAGTAGATATTGATGATTTAGTAGCTGCCGTAAATAAAGTCACTAAAAAACTTCACGAACCTAAAAGTGTTAAAGAGGTTCTGCGTAAAGTTACTTTGGAAGAGAACGCCAAATTGGCGATTCCCACATTATATGGACATCAATTTCTTGATCCAGAAAATATTGTTCATATTAGAGCTGAAGGAAGTTATTCGGTTATATACACCGAAACCGAGGGCGAAATAATGGTTTCTAAAAACTTAAAAAGTATTGAAAACGCTCTTAAACAAGATTGCTTTTTAAGAGTACACCGATCTCACATTGTAAACCTAGATAAAGTTAAAGAGCTACATAAAAACGATGGTGGTTACTTAGTATTAGAAAATAACGACCGAGTTGAAATTGGAGCATCTAGCCGACCCGCAATTATGGAAAGACTTAACCAACGGCTAAATTTCATTTAACCTTATTTTTATGTCAATAGGACTTTCAATTTATGTCGTTCACAAAGAATATTCCTACGCTCACAAAAAACTAAGCTAAAATTTGGGGAAACTGAAGTATCATTGATTTTCAACAAAATCAGTTATTGATAGAGTTAGGTCCCAAACAACTAACCTTCATTCCAAAAATATTTTTTCACTACAATTATTGTCTTTTTTGAGCAAAAAAAGACTTTAGTAACGCTGAACATTCTTCAGCCATTAGGCCGCTTTCAACCTTTGTTTTTTTGTGTAATATCGTTTCTGACAGTCTCGCATACCCTTTTTTGCTATCGCCAGCACCGTAAATAATCTTCCCTAAATGAGCCAACATGGTTGCTCCTGCGCACATCACACAAGGTTCTAGTGTAATGTACATAGTGCACTCATCTAAATATTTACCTCCTAAATAGTCTGCAGCGGAAGTTATTGCCTGCATTTCAGCATGAGCAGTAACATCATTTAAGCGCTCCGTTAAATTATGGGCTCTAGAAATTATTTTCTTTTCACAGACCACTACCGCACCTATTGGTACTTCATCAACATCAAAAGCTTTTCTCGCTTCCTCAAGGGCTTGTTTCATGAAGTATTCGTCATTAAAAGTATCTAGCATATTCTTCTAAAAAATCCAAAGGTATTATTAGTATTCATTTACGGTAAACAGTAATTTCGCAGTCCCAAAAATAACGAGATGTACAGAAGTCACAATTGCGGAGAATTAAGATCACAAAATATCAACGAGGAAGTAACTCTTGCCGGTTGGGTTCAACGCTCAAGAGACCTTGGAGGCCTCACCTTCATTGACTTAAGGGATCGTTATGGTATTACACAATTGGCTTTCAACTTAGACCAAAATCAGGCGCTTTGTTTAGAAGCTAGAAAATTAGGTCGTGAATTTGTAATTCAAATAAAAGGAAAAGTAATAGAGCGTGAAAGCAAAAACAAAAATATTGCTACAGGTGATATTGAAATTGAAGTATTTGAATTTTCCATTTTAAATAGTTCTAAAACACCTCCATTTACAATTGAAAATGATACGGATGGTGGTGAAGAACTTCGAATGCAATACCGATATTTAGACCTTAGAAGAAACCCACTGAAAAACAACCTTCAACTTCGACATAATCTGGCAATTGAAACACGAAAATTTTTAGATCAATTGGAGTTTATTGAAGTTGAAACTCCAGTTTTATTAAAATCTACACCAGAGGGTGCGCGTGACTTTTTAGTACCGAGTAGAATGCATCCTGGTGAATTTTATGCTCTTCCACAAAGCCCACAAACATTTAAGCAGTTACTTATGGTGGCTGGGTATGATCGCTATTTCCAGATTGTAAGATGCTTTAGAGATGAAGATCTTAGAGCTGACAGACAACCGGAATTCACACAAATAGATTGTGAAATGACTTTTGTGGAAAGAGAAGATATTCTACAAACTTTTGAAAAATTAGTTACTCATTTATTTAAAGAAGTTAAAGGAGTTGAATTACCTTCTTTCCCTAGAATGACCTATTCAGATGCCATGGAATTTTATGGGTCTGATAAGCCGGATACTCGTTTCGAAATGAAGTTTTCTTCTCTTAATGCTCTTGCTCAAAACAAGGGCTTTAAAGTATTTGATGAAGCAGAATGGGTTGGTGGTATATGTGCAACAGGAGCAGCAACATACTCTAGAAAAGATTTGGACAAATTAACCGATTGGGTAAGGCGGCCTCAGATAGGTTGCAAAGGGTTGGTTTATGTTAAATGTAATGAGGACGGAAGTTTTAAATCCTCAATTGATAAGTTTTTTGATCAAACTCAATTAGCTGATTGGGCATCACTTATGGGTGCCAAAAAAGGTGATTTACTATTAGTTTTATCAGGGAAAAAATCTACCACTCAAACTCAACTTGGACAATTAAGGTTGGAAATGGGTACACGTTTAGGACTACGAAACTCAACCGATTATTCCCCTTTATGGGTAGTCGATTTTCCATTATTGGAGCTTGATGAAGAAACTGGACGATATCATGCCATGCATCACCCTTTTACTTCTCCTTTAAAAGAGGATGAAGCCAAAATGGAAACAGATCCGGGGAATGTTCGGGCCAATGCCTATGACATGGTTGTAAATGGCGTTGAACTTGGCGGAGGTTCTATTCGAATTTTTGACAAAGCCTTACAGTCCAAAATGTTTGACTTATTGGGTTTTTCTAAAGAAGAAGCTCAAGAACAATTTGGCTTTTTGATGAATGCATTTGAATATGGCGCTCCTCCTCATGGTGGAATTGCATTTGGATTTGATCGGATTTGTGCCATGTTTGGCGGAACAGATTCCATTCGGGATTATATCGCTTTTCCAAAAAACAACTCAGGAAGGGATGTAATGATTCAATCTCCTTCGCCTATTGTAAAAGAACAACTTAGTGAACTTGGACTTAAAATAGAAAGCCTAGAAAAATAGTTTACTTTTTGTTAACTTTGGGTTATCTAGTTATTCTTCTCAGGTTGTGAAAGTCGGAATTCTGTCTCTTATTTTTTTGTTGTTTTGTGTTTCAGCTTTTGGAAATAATACAGATAGTTTAGAAAATGAGCTTAACAATGCTGATGATTCTTTAACAGCATCCATCTACTACAAACTCATTTTAACCAACGAATATTCAAACCCAAAAAAAGCCATTTATTATAGCAGACTAACATTATCTCATCCACTAAATCAAAATGATGAAGAACAGTCAAAAGCACTAATTAACCTTGGATTTAAATTTTAAGTTTAAGGAAGACAAATCTGTGATTTCCCCTTTATAGGTTTTGAGGTTACAATCATTCTATAAACAGATTTGTCTTCCGACCCCATTCATAAACCTAAATAAAAAAAGGACTGCAATGCAGTCCTTTTTTTTACCTTTTATACCAAATAACATTAAACTGTCATTATATCCTTTTCTTTTTCGGCTATCAACGATTCAATATTGATGGTAAATGAGTTTGTAAACTTTTGAATCTCCTCTTCGGCATCCTTTGCCATATCTTCCGGAAGACCGTCATTTTTCAACTTTTTGATCTCATCGTTAGAATCCTTGCGAACATTACGGATGGATATTTTAGCATCCTCCCCTTCCGTTTTGGCCTTTTTCACAAGTTCTTTTCTTCTCTCCTCGGTAAGTGGCGGAATATTAATAATGATAAGTTCCCCATTGTTTTGAGGATTGAACCCCAAATTTGAATTAATAATAGCCTTTTCAATAGGTTCCAAAGAACTTTTCTCCCATGGTTGTATTGAAATCATTCTCGGGTCTGGAGTATTAACGTTAGCCACTTGACTCAATGGCGTCATCGAACCATAATAATCAACCAATACGCCATCAAGCATAGAAGGATTAGCCTTTCCTGCTCGTATTTTTAAAAGAGCTTTTTTTAAATGGCCTATGGAATCACTCATTGAATCCTTAGCCATATCATATATCATGCTTAGTTCTTCTTCCATTGTGCTTAATTTACTAATGTCCCAATTTCTTCACCCTTAATCACCTCCATCAGGTTACCTGGTTTATTCATATCAAAAACTATTATTGGTAATTTGTTTTCATGACAGAGCGTAAACGCAGTCATATCCATTACATTTAACCCCTTATCCATTACCTCCTTAAAGCTAATAGTAGAATATCTTTCAGCATCTGGATTTTTTTCTGGATCCGAAGTATAAATTCCATCTACACGTGTCCCCTTCAGAATCACATCTGCGCTAATTTCTATAGCCCTTAAAGAAGCTGCAGTATCTGTTGTAAAATATGGGTTTCCTGTTCCCGCTCCAAAGATAACGACCCTTCTTTTTTCCAAGTGGCGTACCGCTCTTCTTCTGATAAATGGTTCTGCAATTTGCTCCATTTTAATGGCCGAAAGCAATCGAGTATAGAGTCCAACACCATCAACCGCTGACTGCAACGCCATTGCGTTGATCATAGTGGCTAACATACCCATGTAATCACCTTGTACGCGATCAATAGCACTATTATCTGATTGAACACCTCTAAAAATGTTTCCGCCCCCAATTACAATTGCTACTTCAACCCCTGCTTCTACAACTTCTTTTATTTGATTCGCATAAGAATGGAGTCTTTCGTGATCTATCCCAAAATCCTTATTACCCATAAGAGCTTCACCGCTCAATTTCAGTAGAATTCTTTTGTACTTCATGGTATTCTTTTAAGGCCGAAAATTAGGACAAAAAAAAGAGAGAATTAATAAATAATCCTCTCTTTTATTCAAGTTTATGTAACAACTTATTATGCCAAAGTAATTAGTTTAAATTCACTAACTGACAACCCTTTATCCGTTTTATCAATGTACTGCTTTACTGAAGTTTTGTTCTCTTTAATGAAATCTTGATTCATAAGAGTACGCTCTTTCATGAATTTTTTCAATCTACCAAAAGCAATTTTTTCAGCCATTTCAGCAGGTTTGCCTTCGTTAATCGCTAATTCTTTACCAACTTCAAGTTCTCTTTGCTTCAACTCTTCAGAAACACCGTTCTCATCTAAAGCAACTGGAGACATTGCAGCAATTTGCATTGCCAAATCACGCCCCAATTCTGGATTCGTTTTAGAAAGACCAATAATTGAAGCCGTTCTGTTACCGGGATGATTGTATGCTACAACACACTCAGCATTAATTAAAGCAAAGTCTGAAATTTCAAGTTTTTCACCAATTTTTCCCATTTGAGCTTCAATTGCATCTGCAACTGAAGAACCATCTAGGTTCAAACTACCCAATTCCTCTTTTGTAGCAGGTTTTTCAGCCAAAGCTAAATCAGCGATAGAATTGACAAAATCAACAAAATTTTGATTTTTTGCAACAAAATCAGTTTCGCAATTTAGAACGATATTGATTCCGCTTTTTCCATCAGGAGAAGTTTTAGCAATAACGTATCCTTCAGAAGCCTCATTATCACCACGTTTAGCAGCAATTTTTTGACCTTTTTTTCTTAATAAATCGATTGCTTTTTCAAAATCTCCGTCTGATTCAACAAGAGCATTTTTACAATCCATTAAACCTAAACCGGTTTGTTTTCGAAGTTTATTAACTTCTGCAGCTGTAATAGCCATTATAAATAAGTATTAAAAGTTATTATTATGCTTTAGCAGTTTCTTCAGCTGGTTTAGCTTCTTCTTTAGAAACTTTTACCTCAGCTTCTGCTTTTCTTTTTTCCTTGATAGACTGTCTTTCAGTAAGACCTTCATTGATACTAGCAG
>ENA-UOXV01004109-UOXV01004109.1-marine-metagenome-genome-assembly--contig:-NODE-4109-length-16943-cov-5.371033_pt1 | contig 16943 bp, 14 predicted proteins | sample MGYA00238165_ERZ766961 | MGnify/ENA primary metagenome ERZ766961 (study PRJEB28924, sample SAMN03173240) | marine metagenome | biome: Marine; feature: Water; material: Subsurface seawater | place: North... | reverse complement strand
CCCCTCCGCCGCGCCAGGCGCCGCCGCGACGAGCGCTCCGCGCCGCCGCTTGCCGTCGCTCGCTGGTGTCTCGCCCTCGCGCTCGCGCTTCGGCCGCCCCTCGCGCGCGTCCGGCGACCCGAGCGACAGCGGGTCCGCTGGCGCGGGGGCGCACGACGGCGGGCGCGCACCCTCCTCCCGGCAGGGCTCCTCCCGCGTCTCCACCGCGAGCATCGCGTGCGTGCGCTGCAAAAGCAGCTCTGAGAGCGCCGCGACCGCGCCGCCGTCCGCGCTGCCTGGTCGCCCTGCCGCACTGCCCACCTGCGCCTCCGCCGCGTAGTCCGCGCTCGCCGCGGCGACGCTTCGCATCAGCAGCTGCAGGCGCGCCCGCCCGCCCAGCGAGCGCTCTCTCTCGGCCAGCGGAGCGTCCGCGGGCCAGTGCGCGAGCAGCATGCGCACACACGCGCGCGCGTGCACCGCGGCGAGGCGCGCGTTGGCTTCGGCGCCCGCGCGGATGAGCGCGTCGACGTTGCCTGCCTCAGGCTCGGGCGCGGGCGGCGAGGGGTGCGGGAGGCTCTCGAGGCTCGCTGTCGGTACAGTATGCGAGAGCACGGCGGCGGACGCCGCGTCGTAGCATTGAACCAGCGCCGTTTCGGCTGCGGCGTCGAGCGAGACGACAAACAGCGCGCGCCCTGCGAGGCGCTGCACGCCCAGACCCCCGCGCCCGGCCGCGCCCTGCAGCTCCACCTCCGCCAGGGCCACGCACATGCCCGCGCGCACTTCCGGGTCGGGCTGCGCGCGCCGCGCGGCCTGCGAGGCGCTCATTCGCGCAGAGCGCCCGAGCATGCTGTTGAGGCGCTCGTCGGAGACGCCGCCGGCCTCGACCAGCCCCCCCCGATAGCCGATCGCCTCCAGCTCGGCCATGATGTTGTGCGGGATATCCGGACGCCCCGCCTCGCCCGCTCCAAACAGCCCGGCGAGCCCCCCGTCCGACTCATCGCCCCCGCCCTGCGCGGGCGTGTCGTCTTGGTAGCTGTACGCGTCGCGCAGCGGGCACGCCGGCGCCTCTGACTCCGCGCCGGAGCCCGCGGCGCCGTCCGGGCCGTCGCCCCCCCCGTCTCCTCCCCCCGCGAACTCAGGGTGCTCGGCGAGCCAAGTGTCCGAGTGCTCGAAGAGCCAGTTCGCCGCGCGGTCGCTGTTGCCGTTCTCGCGCTCCAGCGCAAACTGACAAAGCGGCACGGGCAGACATGTCATCTCCGCGAGCATGCTCGCCGCCACCTCGGAGCGCCGCCGCTGGTCGCCGCGCATCCCGCTGCCCCGCGACGACGACGGCCGGAACAGCGGCGTGTCCATCCCCCCCGAGTGAGCGTGCCGCTGCCCGCGCAGTGACGCGGTGCTCCCCGACTGCGTCCCCCGCTCCCCAGAGTCGCCGGACCCCCCCCCACCCGGCCATGGCGCGCTCGCACGCGCGAGCAGCGCCGTCGGCGCGCCCTTGGCGGGGCTGCAGAGGTGGGCGGCGAGCGCATCACGCCGCAGCTCGAGCGCCACCGGGCGCGCGGTTGGGTGCTGCGCCGCCGCGTCAAACACTTCCCTCGCCAGCACGCCGCCGGCAGGCAGCAGGCGTGAGGGCAGCACCGCGCCCTCCTCCAGCAGCGCCGCAACCGCAGCGAGGGCCCGCGCCCGCAGCGCTGGCAGCACCGGCGCGGGCGGCCCGGCGGGCGCGGTGGCGCACGCCTGCGCGGCGGCGACCGCCACCCGCGACAGCGCGTCCGCGAGCGACGCAGCCGCCGCGGGCGGCAGCGCGAGCGGGCGCAGTGCGGCCGCCCACGCGCCCGCGGCGCCCTCCTGCGGGGGCAGCACCTGGTGGGCCGCGGGCCACGTAAGCTTCGTGGGCACCGCCGCGGCGTGTCCTGGGACCCCTCCAACGTGCGCCTCCACGGCCTCCTCGGGGAGCACTGCCACGGAGCCGACCACGTGGTCGCACGCCACCACCAGCCCGCGCTGCTGCACACTCCGTCCGCCAGGCGGCCCCCGCGGCATCTTGACCCACGCGCCCACGCGCACGCCGACGCCCGTGTGCGCGGCCGAAAGCACCTCCAGCGCCGCGCAGCCCGCCTCCAGCGCCGCACGGTGCTCGTCTGCGCCCGCGACGCCCGACAGGCGCGGCAGCGCCGCCGCCGCCGCCTCGAGCGCGCTCTCAAGCTCGTCAGCCAAGGCCGGGCCGAGCGACTCCGTCGCCGCGAGCGCGCGGAGGAAGCTCGTCTGGTCCCGCGCGAGCGCCACCCGCACGTTGCCCGAGCGCCACCGCCAGACGTGTGGGGGCGCCTCCGCCGCGCCGCACCGCGCGACAATCACGTGCGCCGCCGCGCAGCTCCAGCGCAGGCAGCAGGCCTGGCACTCCTCGTACGCACCCACCAGCACGCACGCGCGCTCCCCCGCCGACACCGCCTTCACCACCTCCGCGCACTTGGCCGCGGGGTCCGGCCCGGCCCTCTCCCCGCGCGCGGCGCCCGCGAGCGCGCGGCGGCACGCAGCTCCGAGGCTCTCCCCGTCCTCGAGCGACAGCGCATCGGCGTGCGCCGGCACCGCCAGCACCATCCACCGCCCGGTGCCCCCCGCGGGCGCCCGCCGCCCGCGGCTCCCCGGTGAGTGCCGGTCGGCGCCCTCGCGCTCCTTGGCCGCGCCCGCTGCCTCAACCTCGGCCATGGGCCCGTGCGGCGCCCACTCGGCGACGCGGCCGATCTGCGCGAGGACCGCCGCCACCGCCGAGGCGCCGTCCAGCCGCAGCAACGCGCGCGTCTCCTCCACGGGCGCCGCGCGCAGCAGCGCGCCCGCCGCCTCACCGGCGAAAGCGCGCACGAGCACCGCCATGGCCGCGCGCTGGGCCGCCGGCGCGTCCGCGTGCAGCGCGCACCGCAGGAGGGCCGCAACGGCCGGCGACTCGCCGACAATGGCGGCAGTCGCGGCGTCCTGGGCGCAGACGAGGGCGTGGAGCCAAGCGAGCACGTCCAGCTGGCGAGCGTCGCGGGCCTCGCCCGCGGGCGCCGCCGCGAGCGCCGCGAGCGCCTGCGCCGCGGCCTGCACCGCCGCCGCGAGAACGCGAGCGAGCGCCGCGCGCGAGCCCGGGGCCGTGCACGGGAGGCGCGCGCAGTCGAGGGTGAGTGCCTGCAGTGCCGCCTTGGCGCAATCGAGCAGCCCCGCCACGGTCTCACGCTCGGCGGTCGAGACGCGCGCGGGCGAGGCCGCGTCTGCGGTGCCCTCAAGCGTGCCCCAGCGCGACACGAGGGCACCGAGCGACGGCACGAGGTCCGCCCCGGCCAGCCACGGCAAGTCGTGCTCGTCGAGGCGCATGCGCCGCACCGCGCCCAGCACCAGCAGCTGCATCGACACCGCTGCGCGGTCGGGCGGCGCGCCGGACTGGGGCGCGCGCAGGCAGCGTGCCAGGTCGGAGACGAGGCGGGCCCACTCGGCGCGCAGCGCGGCGAGCTCTGCGCGCGGGCACGTCTGTAGCCCCGCCGCGATGTGGAGGATCGACGCGAAGCGGTGCTCCTGCTCCGCAGGGCCTAACATAAAAACGCTCAAGAGCAGCTGCCGCACGCTCGAAACTGCAATCACGTTTCCGAGCAGCGCGCGGATGGCCGCCACCACCTCCCGCCGCTGCACGCACGCCCGCAGGCACGCGCGTGGGATCGCGAGCACATCCTGCCCCCGCACGTCTGAGGCGACAAACTGCGTCACCAGGCCCACGCCGTAGCGCAGCGCGGCCATGCGGTCGCCTTCGCCCCCACTGCCCACGCGGCACTGCCCCTCATCCTCGCCGCCCAGCCGGCCGAACGCGTCTAGCAAGACGCCGAGCGCGTCCGCGTCCTGTGGCACGTTGCTCGCGAGCAGCGCGTGGCAGCGGTCCGTCATGGCCGCCACGCGCGCCTCGGCGTGCTCTGCTGCCTGCTTCTTGAGCGTGCCCAGGTCTGGCTGCGCGTCCTCCATCGCGTCCTTGTCCGACGGCTCGTCGCCTGCGCAAGATACCGTGCCCTGGAGGCGCTTGCGCGCCTCGAGCACGGTGCGCTGCACGAAAATCGCCGCCTGTTCCGCCACGAAAGCCACCTCCTCGGCGTGGGGCTGCGCTGTCGCGCCGGGCTGCAGCGCCTGCGCCGCGCCAGCAAGCCCCGCAACGTGCAGCAGCGCCGCCGACACGCAGCGCCCCAGCGCCCTGACCCGCGCCCGCGTGCCGTCGAGCCAGTCGGGCAGCGCCACGGCGCGCCCCAGCTGCTCGTCCAGCACCCGCGCGAAGGGCAACTGAGCCGCCGCGCCGTCTGCAGAGGCGGTTGGCGGCTCGACCAGTGCGGCCAGGAAGGCGCCGTGAGCCGGATAGGCGGCCGCGGCGCCTGGCGGCTCTGGGCCCGTGCACAGCTCTGGGCAGTGGGCGCGGGGCCAGGCGTCCGAGGCGCCCTCGGAAAAGAGTAGCGCCGAGGTGGGCGCGGCACCCGGCGCGGCCGCTGCGAGCGGGTCCTCGCGGAGCGCGTGGCAGAGGGCCTTGCCCGCAAGGTCGGCGACTGCGAGCTCCAGGTCGAGAAGCCACCCGAGCGGCGCGCGCACCGCGGCGTTGTGCGCGTAGGCGACCAGCGTGCAGCGGATCTGGCGCGCGTGCTTATACTCCTCGAAGCGGATCTGGCTCGCGTGCTTGTACTCCTCGTAGGAGAGCGAGAGCGCGTCGCCCTGCACGCGGAAGCAGCGCCAATTCCGCCGGCCGCGGTGGCTCTTGATCGTGGTCGAGACCGAGGGCCCCGCCTCGGAGTCGCGATGGATCTTGAGCGTCTCCTTGCGGCGGAGCGTCACGTCGTCGTGGATGTGCACGACAATGTGTGCCGCGCCCGGGAACTTGACCGCCACAGGCCGCTGGTGCCGCGTGCGGGAGACGGACACCACACGCGCCCCGATCACCTTGCTCTCCGTGCACTTCAGGGAGAAGGCCGCGTCCTGATCAACAGTCGCCGCGTGCGTGTGGTTGAACCTGTCGAGCGACTCAAGCAGCGGCAGCAAGGTCGGTAGCTCCTCTCGCGTTACGCGACGGCTCAAGTTCTGGGCCCACACAGTGTCGGCGAGTGCCGTCACGAGCGGTGGCAGCAGCACGCGAACGAAACCGAGACCCTTACCATTGGGCGCCCCGGCCATGGCCCCGATCGCAGCGGAAGACCTGTCCAGCAGCGCCCTGGCGTGGAAGAACAGGAGTTCCTCTGTCTCGTGCGTCGCGCGTGCGGCGGAGTACGGCACGCTCAACAGGCCTCGCTGCAGAGCCGCAAGCAGCGACACGAGATGGTCTTCCGAGTCCCCCACCTCTTCCCAGCTCACACCCGCTTCGCCCGTACCCGCGTCGCCAGCGCTGGCACCACTGCCGTGCGACTCGCGCACAACCAGGGCGTCCAGGAGCAAGCTCAAGAAGCACCGCGCCTTCGCCGCGCACGAGGGATGCGCCGCGAGCCAGTGGCCGTCGAGGATCGAGAAGAGCAGGTTCATCGCGCCGGGCTTGGAAAACTGCGCTGCAATGGCGCGCAACACCCGGCTATCCTGCCCAGACTCGAGGTGCTCGATGAGAAGATCCAGCTGAAGGGCCGTCGTCGGAAAGAGAGTGTCCAGCCCAGCCACCAGCGCATTGCAGGCCTCGACACTCATCGTCTCTGCACACTCCGCCAGCGACTCGTGAAAGCTACGTGGCTCGAGCTGAGCGATGTAAAGAAGGCTGGAGCGCAGCTCTTCCATGTGCTTTTGAGTATCGGACGCAGGTGCACCTGCCAGGTTATCCTCGTCGCAAGTTGCCTGGCTCACGTTGACGACAACCAGCCGCATCGAGGTCCCCAGAATCTGCAACGCTAGTCGTTGTTCCCGCAGCAAGCAGGTGCACGTGCCGACTGCAGATCCAGGGGCCAGACCAAGCATCTTCAGAGCAGGCCGAATGAGCTTTTGGAGTCCAACAAGGGTCGCCGGCCCGGCCTCGATGCAAAACGGGACCCAGACAGGACCCGCATCGTAAGGCAGCTCAAGAACAGCCCTCGCGTGCTTTTCGGCGGCCCCATGCAGGCAAGACAAGATACTCTCGAGCGCGTTACTCCCCTCCGAGCCATCCCCCGAGCTCGGTTCTGCGCTAACCGCGAAAAACGGCGAGCTGCGGCGGTCTGAGGCTGTCCAAGGGTGGCGCCAGCGACGCGCACGGGCGCCGTCAATGTCGACGTGCCAGACAAGGTCATTGCACGGGTCAAAGCAGCAAGATCCGAAAAGGTTCTTGCGCGGGTCCGAATCCTGCCGGGTATCGTCTGGCGAATCGCCCATGGAGATGTCGTAAAGATGCTGGCCGCTCTCCATGCTAAACACGCGGCAGAGGTGGCCGGGTATCTTCGAGCCAAACAGCTTAGGCTGGATGATGACCATAAGTGTAGTGCCGTCTGTGTAGAAGCACTGCGACTCGAGACACTCTCCCGGGAAGGCCGGAAGGCGCTGTGTGTCTGCGCGCCCGCTGTCCACGGGTGCCGAGTCCAGCCGGGAAACCTGGTGGTGCGGGCGGTGCCCGAGGGTTGCGGCGCCGCGGCTGAGACACTGTTCGCATAGGTCGTACTCGGGGCTGCAAATCAAGCAGCGGTATCTAGGCGCAGATGGAGGGACCACGAGCCCGCAAACATCACAGCAGACCTGCGAATCACCATCGCCAGCGTGCACTGATTCGCACAACGGGCCAGAGATCGTGACGGTGCGGACTCGACGCATCCCGGCGCTTGGATCATACGAATCAATCGCAAAGACGACGTTGCTCCAGTTCGAGCCAATCTGGCCCTCGCCCTCGGACGATTCTTCGTCATCGTCCCGCAACTCCATCATCTCACGCGCCCGCGCCTGCGAATCTGACACAGAGCCACTTGTCTTGTAGATTATATACAGCAGCTTTCCGTCTGTGATGAGTGGAGACCGTTCGCTTGGCGTCGGTGGTTCCTGAAGAGAGCGCCGCTCCGCTTCACTCTGCCCCCCACTACCCCCGGTGATCTCGCGCGAGCTGCGAGTGAAGCTCCGCAGATTCTCGAGCGTCGACATCAGGGCCGCGCGCGGGCGGTGCCGATCACGCCTCTGCAGCCTCTGCACGGCGGACAGGGTGTAGGGCTCGTAATCCATCTGGCTCATGTCCATGTCGGGCTCCAAGGAGGCTTGCTCAAGAGAGTCGCGCGACTCGCGCGAGGCCTGCAACAGGTGCGCTCGAACACTGCTTGCACTCCCTCCGAAGGTGAAGTTTGATCGATGCATCTGCTCAAGAGACAAAGACTGCGACGACGGCTGGGGTTGGTCGTCGGGCCGGTCCTCTGGCGGCGGGCGATCACTGCTGCCCCCTGTGCTGCCGCCCGGGCGCACGCCTTTTTCGGGAAAGAGGTGCGAGTCGGACCCGTCGGCTGCCCCCGCCAGCGCCCCCCCGGGGCGAACGCCGCCGAGCGGCTCCAGCGTGGCGCAGTCAAGCACGACCAGACAGTCTGGCGCCATGGCCCGCGAGCGCAGGTACAGCCGGGGCGGGACGCAGGCGACCCACGGGCTCTCGCTGCCGCGGTAGTGCGGCTTGCTGAGGTACTCGCGCCCCGCGACAGTCCCGCGGTATCCTGTGCCATACTTTGTGAGCCCCGCGGGCGTGTGCACGTACAGGTACTCGCCATCGCTTGCGACTGACACGAAGCGGCAGCTGCTGCCGGAGGTCCGGTCAGGACATGGAGCGGATTCAGCCGCGCGAGGAGCGGCGATGGCGAGCGGTGGCGACTCGAGCTGGAGCACCGGAAGAAAGCGAGTGCTCGCGCCCCCGGGGCCGACGGGCGTAGGCTGCGAACAGCACTCCTGCAGCCGTTGCAAACTCGCCCGAATGTGCTCATCTTCCAGTGCAGCCAACGCTTGCATTGACGGGACTGAGTTCTGGTCATCACATGCCTGGCATCACGAAACAGCACTTAGTCCGTCGGGGCTGCAGGCTTCCCCGTTTGTGGCCCAGAACAGCATTTGACCGTGGAAGCGAGACGAGCGCGATTCGGGGCGGGGGGGGGGGCAGGGGGGATTCAGACCTGCGAAAGAATGGCATTGAGAGTCCCGAGGATGCAGCGCAGCGAGCCGGAGCACACGCCGAGATCGAGCATTGCCCCCGCGGCCATCCCTCTCACCTTTCGCGCACCGTCTGGCGCACAGAGGGTAAAGAAGTCCCCCAGCCACTCGAGTAGCTTGATAATCCATGGAGTGTGCTCTGTCACCAGTATCAGCGGTTTTTGTGCCGCCAGCAACGCCCCCACTGACTCCAAAGCCTTAATTGCCGCCTCTCCTTTGATGTTTGCCGCAAGCTCGATGAAACTGCACAGCAGTTGCTGCTGCACGAGCGGCGTTACTTCTGTTAGGTCGGCTTCAATGCCTTGCTGGGCTGTGTCTCCCATCTCAACGTCCCCGACCAGCGGCGCTTCGGACTTGGACGCAGCGACATTCTGATCTGCGTACTTCGCAGCTGCGGAGAGCACCTGAAGCGAGCACCAACGAATCAGTCCCGCCGCACGCATGCCCACCCTCGCACACCGGAACTCGGCACCGAAACTACTTTTTATGAGTGCACCTCTCGGAGGCACGCAGCTCGTTTCTGGTGGAGCGCCATGCACGCCGAAGCGCACGTGGGAAAAGTGAGGGGCGCCGGCGAACGAAGTGGGGTGCTCCGCCAGTCGTGCGCGCCACGGAGTGCCGAGGGCCCAGCCTCTGCGCCAGACGCAGCCGCATTTTCCAACTCATAGTTGTTAGCAAGCGTATCAATTATGTCTGTTGGTTCATTCCTCGACGAGAGATCCGGTTCGGCCTGTTTTTGTACAGAACACGGGTGAAAAGAAAGAAAAATCGTTCGCTGAGCTGTGACGCCGCACATTACGCGGCGCAGCAGGATTTTGGTTCACGCAGGTGCAGAAATGTTCTCGCAAACGTATGGCGCCAGAGTGCGCTTGCGTGGGGCGGGATCTCACTACTTCAACCGAGGCGCCACCGCTGGCATGGTGCGCGGCGAACGGAGCCCTCAGCAGACTTGAGTCAGAAACGCTGAGGCGAGTCAGCTGCTCCCATCGAGAAACAGCTGTCGTAGATGATGACGCGTGCGATGATGAGGGATGTGGCGGTCCAGCGCTACGTGAAAGCCATAGGGGCATCGTTGCCTGCAGGGGGCGCACGAAGTGGCCACGGCAGGATACACCTGTACACAACCAGTCGACGCGCCAAGCCGCCCAGTGTCTCCCAGCAGCGAGGACAGCTGGGTCCGTTGGCGCGTTTCAGGCTGGCGGGACAGTTTCGCCTCACCAAGAGCACGCGGGCGCTGGCCTCAAGGAGCACCGCGCGGCTTGGCCAGAAGAAGTATGAGGAGGGACCGGCTTCAACAAGGAAAGGAGAAATCTGGTACGAGTTGGACGTGACCAGGGACCGATGTCTTCCGAAGGCGGGCCCGTATCTATCAACAAGGTAACAAGGGACACTTTGCCTGCCGATGTCGCTGTCTCCGGCGCATGCGCTGTGTTTTGCGCCCTCTACGGCGCCCCGTCGCCCCACACTGCAGTCGATCATATGTGCTAATGGAGTCGCCGATGAGGCGGCACGCCGGTACTGGTAGCAAACCCTCGCCCGCTGGAGCTTCCCAGCCGCCAGCTCTGAATGTGCTGCGGGCTGCAGGGACGGCATGAACCGCCGGGACGTGGATCACGCGCTGGAGCAGTTTTCCGAGGACGTGCAATTCCAAGACCTTCTGTTTTCGACAGACAAGCACGGCAAGGCGGAGCTGCGAGAGCACTTCGAAACATGCCTGGACGGATTCCCCGCAGGACTGCGGTTTGTCATCGATGAGGTGTCGACTGACGCTGGTGATAGGATGACCGGGATGTACTGGCACTGCGAGACCAAGGACGGGAAGGCATTCCCATTTTCGCGGGGGCTCTCGTTCTACAAGGTCAATGCTGCGGGCAAAATTTGCTTCGCACGGGAGATCCCGGAACCCGCAGCAAAGCCTGGCCCGCTGGGTCTGGCGATGGCCAAGGTCGGTGGATTCCTCATGCAGTTTGTGCCCGAGAGCATCACATTTCCAAAGATCTAGTAGCGCCACGGCACGCTGCGCCTGCTCGACCAAAGGCTGCAGGCCTGGCAGTGAAACGTGTTATTTCTGACATGCGGGAAAGGGGGCTCTCCCGCGTCGCCGTCCCGCGGCACATCCACCCCCTGCCACCACTACTCAACCCGCTCACCCCTCTGCCCCCCATGCGGCGGATCACTTGCCCTTCTTCTTCTCCTCCTTGGGCTTGGGGTTCACAAACGGGATGAACTTCTTGCCGCCCATGAACGGCTGAAGAACTTCGGGCACGATCATGCCCTCCTCCGTCTGGTAGTTCTCGACTAGACAGCAGAGAGTGCGCTCGGTCGCGGTGAGCGTCGAGTTGAGCATATGCACGTACTGTTTCACGTTGGACCCCACCTGCTTCTTCTGTCCCGCCGTCGCGCCGAAGCGGCACTCGACGGCGCGCGCCTGGTAGTCCGTGCAATTAGAGCACGACACGAGCTCGCGGAAGGCGCCCGAGCCGGGGAAGTAGGCCTCGAGGTCGTACTTCTTGGCAGCCGCGTCGTTGAGCGCGCCCGACACGATCGCGACGGTTCTGTAGGGGATGCCGAGCGATTTGTAGAACTCCTCCGACGCGGAGATCATGCCCTCAAGCATCTCCCACGACTTGTCCTCGTCGGGCCCGGTCACGCAGAACTGCTCGATCTTCTCGAACTGGTGCACGCGGAAGATGCCCAGCGTGTCGCGCCCGTGCGAGCCCACCTCCTTGCGGAAGCACGTCGAGATGCCGACAAACTTCTTGGGGAGATCTTTCGGGTCCTGCCACGTGTTGCGGTGCATGGCGCACAGCGGCTGCTCCGATGTGGCAATCAGATACTTGTCCTCTCCCTCGCCGCTCACCTGCCAAGCATGCCGCCTTCAGCGCCGCCCAGCGCGCCTCTGCGCGGCGCGGCGGAGCACGGAGCCCACCTTGTACAGCTCCTCGTCGAAGGTGGAGAGCTGCGCGACCGCGGCCATCGCGTCCTTCTGCATGAAGAAGGGCGTCTGGATCGGCGTGTACCCGCGCGGGCACAGGAACGCCAGGCCGTACCTGCGAGCGTGCGTCGCGGCACAGCGTCAGGGCCGCTGGCCGGGCGGCGGGGCCAGGGCCAGGGCCAGGGCCCGGGCCAGGGGCAGGGGCAGGGGCAGGGGCAGGGGCAGGGGCCACACGAGATGAGAGCCTGATTGAGGAGCACCCCGTCGCCAACGAGGTAGTACCCGCGGTTCCCGGCGACGGCGGTGCCCTTCTCGGTGTCCGCGAGGCCGAGCATGGGGACGAGGTCCACGTGGGAGAGCTTCCCCGTCTTGCCGACCACCGAGTCGAGCTCCTTGACGGTCTTGAACTCCTTGCCATCTGTTCCGGGAACCTTGTCGAGTGCAAAGGAGCGGATGATCGCGTTGTCGTCCTCGTTGTCCGAGACAGGTACCGAGTCCGGGACGATGTTGCCGATCTTGTTGAGCAGCTGTTCACGCCGCTCGATCACCTTCTCGCACTCTGCCTCTGCCGCCTTGATCTCTGCATCGATCCCCTACAGAAGAAGTCCCGCGTGAACAGACAGTGGTTCGCGCGACGCGGAAGGCACGGCAACGAAGCCCAAGATGCGACTCGCTGTGTCCCCTTTCAATTGCGTAGGAGTTTAGGGTGTAGTGCACCTTGCACTTGGCGATGAGCTCCTCCGCATCCTCCTTTGCCTTCTTCTTGGCTGCAACCTCTTTGTTAACCTGCAAGTTCACGCAAACATCTGAGGAGATGTCGCGCCAGTATGTGTGCGATTGGCAAGCGAGCTGGGAAACATGGGGAATTGAGGAATATGGGCGTGGGCCCATTGAGTACTTAGAAGAAGGCTACGGGGCACAACAGACCTTGCCGAAGTCAGCACGGAGGTTATCCACCTTGAATTGCTGCTGGCGCCACTCCACATCAACTGCGATGACCTGGTCGACAAGCCCGACGTCTGCGTAGCGCTTCTTCTGAGACTGGCGAACCAGCTCGGGATTTCCGCCCTTCTCCTCGCGGAGTAAGTTGATGTCAAGCACTGTGTGGTTCAAAAATGAAGACACGTCAGTCTGGCGCATTTCTAACTACGCTGGCGCGAAATATGCAACAGGTTTCCGAGGACCCTAGCGACGCGCTGCGGATAGGGAGGAGCACTTTTGACCCTCCCCAGATACCCGCTACACGATCAGGTCCCATATCGCTGCGCAAGATGTTCGATCATGAAGAACTAAAGGGCGTGGTTGCAGCGCGACTGCCCATCTCTGCGCGTATGCGCAGTGGGGAGGGAGGGAGGGACGCATACTCCTGAGCTCGTGGAAAATGACAGCGTACGCTCGCCCGAAATCCCCACATTATTGAAAGTGGTTCTCGGGGGCAAAGTTGCCGTCGCACATCCAGCCAAATTGAGTGGATTTGGCGATAGAAGCTTGAGAGCTCGGCCCCAGGATCATCATATCGCGCCTTCCGAGGCTGGGCGTAATGACGGGCGCGTGGCGGCTAGCGCTGCCACTGTTGGCGATCGGTGTGCTTCGATTTACCGTGTCTGAGACGCGGCCCGGCGAGCAAGCTCACCCGGGGTTGGTGGCGGGGGTACACGGAGCACTCCGCTTGCGCGGCGGTGGCAGCGCGGCGGTTGCTGAGACATCATGGTTCAGCGGGGGGCTGCAAGGCATGCGAAAGAAGCTGGACAACAAAATAGCTGAGCTTGGCGGCAAAGGCCCTGTGCCTGTTGAACTTCCACCGGTCGACACGGTGCACGAATCCATCGACATCAAGGCAACGCCCGATGAAGTCTTCCATGTTGCAACCGACTTTCTCGAATATCCCAAATGGGCCGGCGCAATCTCCTCCGTAAAGATCGTCCAAGGGGGCCACCCGCCAAGAACAGTCGACTTCCGCATGGGCATGTTTGGCATCACGCTGAACAACCGCTTCAAGTACACCTACTCGCGGCCGGGGAAGGTGGACTGGTATGCCGCGCCGGGCAGCAGCGTGAAGGAGCTTGTGGGCGCATACCGGTTCAAGGCCACTGCAGGCGGAACCCGCGCAGAATATTCCCTGCTCGTCGACCCAGGCTTTCCGCTGCCAAGTGCCATCCGAAAGGTCCCCAGCCGGCTCCCAGCAATGCACCCACCAGCCCGCAGTGCCGCAGTACCGCCCGCTGAGCCATGGGCGAGCAGGCAACGTCGCGGGCGATCGTCAACGCCGCGCTCAAGGACTTGAAGCGTCACACAGAGCTGCCGAGCACGCTTGCCAAGCTTCGCGGGGGTGCTCCTGGCCGGGCCAGCTCCGTCTTCGGCTCGTTGTATCTGATCGACGGCATCAGCCAGTCGGCGATCTGAGTTGTGTGGTCGCTGCTGGGGTTCTTCTATCTGTAAATTCGTGGAATACAAAGAAGGTTGAGGGCGCAGGATGCGACGGTGGAGCCGCTGGATTCGGGGGAGGGGAGGGGGTGCATGAGCTGTGTCCGGGAGGAGCAGACAGCGCGGGCAAGCGCTGCACTACCCGCGGCCCCTCCACTCCTCACTCCGCACCGCCCAAATTTTGTGCCAGACAACACCTTGACCCCACACACTCATGCGCGGCATCACCCGTCGGTGACCTTCGCTTCTGGCCCCGCCGGGAACCAAACAGCCTGCTTGGGTGCCGGCGCGGGCGCGTCATCAGCGCGCCAATTCACCAGCACATCGTCGGTTCGAAAGCGCTGCGTACATGTCGCCTCAGCCAGCGGTGTAACATGCCCGTGTCGGAACATGAGAAGTCCTGCCCGGAGCGGCAAGGCCGGGCACGATCAGCGCCCGTGCAGCGTCAGCGGAAATTGCGGCGCGTCGGCACGGGCGCGCGCGCACCTGTGTAGGCGATCATGGCGCCGTTGTCGATGCAGTAGCGCTCATCGGTCGTGTAGGCCAGTCCCCCCCGGTCCTGGCCCCCGACGCACGCGTCTGAATCAGCGCGGGTGGCGCGGCGCAGGGGGGCGCACTGGCGGCGCTTGGGTGGTGTGCGGGTGTGGTGCCTCGGCCATGTCGGTGAGCATCTTGTGCAAGCGCTTGTTGCAGCCGACGCCGCCCACAGCAAGGACCTGCGGAAGAGGGGGCGCCAGGCGTTATGCGTCGGAGAGGGGCACGATCTACTGGAGCAACTTTGCCGCTCGGCACCCTGCGGGTGCAGCGCGCGTGTCGGCAGCGAATGGACGCGGCTGCGGACCTCCCTTGTGCCGCAGTGCGCCATGGCGCGCTCTGTGGTCTCGACCAGCATCGCAAATACCGTCTCCTGCCGCGTGCACGGCCAGCATCAGCAAGTGCATGCGATAGCGTCGCCTCTCCACGGTGAGTATTCCAGGACGCCGGGGCGGGAGGCTGCCTGCAGGGAGTAGCAGAGGTCGGCGACAGTGCACTCGCCCGCTTCGAGCTTGACGCGCGCCACCTCCTCAATGTTGCTCAGGATCCCCGCAAACGATACGTCCATGCCCTTGACCGCGTACGGGAGCTCAACAAATTGCGCGCCCTTTTTGGCCTCCTGCTCGATGTTGAACCCCGGCGAGGGGTCGTTGGAGAGCTTGACGATCCGCGCAAAGCGGTCGAGGCAGTTACCGACCGCGATGTCGATGGTCTCGCCGAAGATTCGGTACCGGTCCTGCGCGAAGGAGATGACTTGGGTGTTGCCGCCGCTGACGTAGAGCGCGACGGGGTGCGCGGCCCCGGTGACCACGCGCCCCATCTCGATGTGTGCGACGCAGTGGTTGACTGCAACCAGCGGCTTCCCCCACATCTGTGCGGCAGCCAGCGCGGGCAGGTGACGCAGAGAATGAGCGCGCGAGGAGCTGGGGGGTGAAGGAAAGGTTTCTATTTGACCTGCGAGAGCATGCGGGCAATAACGGCTCCGACACGCAGCGGCCCCCCCATCCCTGGGCCCTTGGTGTAGCACACGCAATCGAGCTCCTCCTGTGGGCCGACAAGTTAGCGAATATACCAGATGGTATGTGCCCATAGCCGGCACTAGCGCTGCACCTACATTGGTACACGGTGGCAGCTGGTGGTTACCGGCTTGATCTGGGCCTCCGCCAGCGCCTCTTTCACAAGGCGGATCACGTGGGTTCGGTGGTGCGCTGCTGTCTCCTTTGGCAAGAACCCCGTACCTACCGCGGGTGCACCAGGGCCGTGATCAGAGATAACCCCATAGCGCGAGTCAATATCTACGCGTGCGCACTGTACTAGGTGGGAATGACCTGGTGGCGTTATAAATGTATGGCGCACATTCGAGAGAATGGATCCGTCTTCACGTACGATCCCCACGCCAAGTTTGTTGGCGCTCCCCTCGATCCCCAATGCGATCATCCCTGATCGAAATGGAGATACGCCCCGCAAGGTAGGCCTCGCAGCCTCAGGGCAACTCAGCCCTGCGGATCAACGCAGGGGCGCGGCAACACCGCTGCGGCGGACCTGGCCGGGAGACGAGGGTTTTGATCACAAACTGATTCAGTTCAGTTTGATTCGTGCGCAACCTCACACTCCGCCCACGCCTTGCAGATGGCGGCAGAGGGCGAGACGGGCGGCGTGAGCGAAAAGATGCAGCAGTGGAAGATCTGGTTCGCCGAGCGTGGCGTCGGTCCGGAGGACATTCCAAGGGCGATCCTGGCCCACGAGGTAGTTTCCCTACGACTAAAATGTCAGCGGTGGGAGAAGAGGCAAGCGGGGGGTGAGGAGAGATCCATGCCCTTACTTTCGCGCTGAGGGACGACAGGTTGCTGGCGTGAGCTGGCTAATAGGCAGCTGGGCTGTCTGCTATGCAACGCAGCCTGCAAAGCTGGTTGCATCGCTGTTCTCCTCGGAGCAAACAGAGCAGGCCTTCGAAGCTGCCAGGCGGTGAATTCCCAAACTCGCAGCCCGTCGCGGGCCCCATCGCATCCACAGCTGCCCCCCCGCCAGGCAGCCCGCAAGCAAGCAACCGCAAGCTCAGTCTCTCGGCCCGTCATGTGGCAGAAAGGTTAACAGCTGGAAGTTTCTGGACCGCATGCCCGTGGGCCGCTCCCTCGACCGGGCCCGGCTGGTGGTCGCGTTCGCAGAGTCTTCACTCTTCCGCAAAGTGGCACTCCCAATCATGGCGCCACTGAAGCTCTGGGTGGCCTGGAAAGTCGTCGCGGCCGCGAGCTCCGCGCGGACACGGCCCAAGCCAACGTGAGCGTTCGCGCTGCGTTTCAGCGTTTTATGTGTACAGAACTTGAGCCAGACGCCGCGCGGTGCCACGCGCGCAAGCACGCTCGCGCGCGCCTCTCCGCATCGACTGGGCAGCGCGAAGTCCGCGACCAGCGCCGGGGGGCGTGTCAGCGTGCATGCGTGCATTCGGCTCAGCACGAAAAGAAGTAGAATTTTCTTGCATTTATCGTCAGTGGCTTGGAACCTATCTGACTATCTCCGCTCACGCCCTCCTCGCGTTCTCTCTCCGTGCCCGCTTTCTTGACAGTATTATTCCCGCCGCCCCCAAGCTCGTTGTCATGAAACGTGTCTCTCTCTCTTATGTGCTGGCGCAGCGAACTAAAAACATGTTGAAGGGTTGCTGCTTTCGTGACGCACGTGCGCTCGCCGACATCAAGTGAATCGCGAGGGGTGGTGGCAGACTGGAACTGAATGTACATTCATACTGACTAATTTTCGCTCTGACGCGTTGCCTAATTGCCCATCATGCCTGGCCTGATTCGACAATAGCTGGCCCAGGCCGCGCGCGCGCCAGCACCGGCTCTGGGGCCGGGTTCGCACTGGGCGGGGTCCCAGCGCCCGCGCCCCCGCTGCCCGCCGTGGGCACCGAGGCTACCGCTGGAGGTGGCGAGAGGCGCGGGGGCGCGCGGGGCGGCGAGGT
>ENA-UOXV01004099-UOXV01004099.1-marine-metagenome-genome-assembly--contig:-NODE-4099-length-16981-cov-5.380657_pt1 | contig 16981 bp, 14 predicted proteins | sample MGYA00238165_ERZ766961 | MGnify/ENA primary metagenome ERZ766961 (study PRJEB28924, sample SAMN03173240) | marine metagenome | biome: Marine; feature: Water; material: Subsurface seawater | place: North... | reverse complement strand
GATATTCAGACGGCACCCCGCGTGTTTGCATGTTGATTGGAATGCCACCTCGTCCTTCGACGGGCACATGCGGGTCTTTCATTGGTGGATAATATGGGTCACTCATACGATCTTTGGGGACAGAGTTGCTAGAAATAATCAATGTTCTTGGCGAGTCTGTCTTCAATGATTGCTTCGTAGTGATATATTGATACGACAAGAATGCAATAACGGCTAAAAATCCTAACAATACAACTAATGTTATGTTTTCAATACAGAACACACCGGGTGCACATTTTTTTAATCGTGGGGCCATTGTATAGAATACGTTTAGAAAAATATGCATGTATATAGTATAATGAAACACGGAGGAGCAGCAATAGACGTAGGAGCATTTGGGTGTGTATTTCGCCCGGCTATCAAATGCAAAGGCCGCCCAGATTACAAGGGTGTATCTAAATTGATGCGAAAAGGAGATGCGACTGAAGAATATGAAGATAATATAAGAAAGTTCAATGTAGTATTGAGTAAAATTGACAATGCAACAGATTATTTCATTATTTCGGGAATAGAATATTGTGGTGAGTTGGAAGATTTATCACCAGATGACGTGAAGACCGGCCATAATATTTGCCCGAACATTGTGAAAGATACTATCAATATGGAACTAGATGAATACGCAGCATTACAGCAACCGGATGGCGGTATAAGTATAAACAAATATATGAACGACAACCCAAATGTAGAGTTTTTTATCAATTTAAACGAAAATATGATAAAGTTGATACAAAACGCGATTGTTCCAATGAACAAACTAGGCGTATATCATTTTGATATCAAACCAGATAATATATTATTAGGGGATGATGCAAAATGCAGATTAATCGATTGGGGAATAAGTATACTGCTTAATTCCTGGCAAATAGAGTATCATGAGTTTGAAACATTTAGCGAGAAGTTTGGAACTCTTAGTTTTGTTGCATTCAACCACCCATTTGATATTCTGTATACACATAGTCCATTAATAACTAATTTACATAGGTATATTGTAATACTCAAGAAAGACATGAGCGATTATGACGTCGCACACAAATTGATTACTGATAGTGTTATTATTGACGATTTTGGAGACATTCGCGAACTTGGACATACTGGATATATGGAACAATGGGAAAAATATATTCCAGTTCATGGAAACTATGAACAAACTATTACCGGTATCACAATAAACTACTTGACACAACAATTGGTGAACCATGCAACAGAGTGTAAGGGCAAGAACAAGAGTTGTATTTTCAAGGAAATATTTAACGATTTTTTGTCCCGCGTTGATATTTGGGGTGTTTTGATGACATATTGTGATATTATAACGAAATTAGACAAAAAACAGATTGCTCTACCAAATGCAGACGATGTTCGTTTAAAAATAATATACATGATGGACCGATACTTATTTAATTATCCTGTATATTACAAAACGAAGAGTGATCGTGAACACTATACAGATGATGTTGTCAAGACCATCTCTGAGTTGAACGAGTTACTAAAACCAGTTAAAGATGCACCGACTGTAAGAAAGAAGGCGCTGCCTACCAAAAATAAGGTTTCGCCCATAAAGGTGGCATCACCTGTAAAGGTGGCATCGCCCATAAAGGTGGAATCACCTGTAAAGGTGGCATCGCCCATAAAGGTGGAATCACCTGTAAATGTGGCATCGCCCATAAATATGGCTTCTTTGTCCACAGTTGACTTGAACTCGCCTATAATAAGTAAGTCTATGTCAACGATTGATTCAAGTTCTAAGGCGCGTTCAAAGAGTGGAACAAGAAAACGATGCCCCAATGGTCAACGATGGAATAACAAAACAAAAAAATGCGAACAAAAGTCGGTTTCATTGTCTAAGAAAATGAGTATTTTTACAAATTTGGTCACTAAAAGCGAGTTCAAAAAGCGTTGTCCCAATGGTGAACGATGGAACAGCAAAACAAAAAAATGCGAACCTAAAACAAAAGTAAACTCGTCAATGAAAATCAAGTCATCTAAGAAGAAGTCATCAAAAACTAAGTCATCTGAAACGAAGTGAAAACAAACACGTGCATAAAAAATATATTACATGAGAATACTAATATATTTTTATTCAAAATCCCGTTTTACTTTTGCGGGATGTCTCGATTGAGGATAACGGAACACTTCATTGAAATGCGCTCCTCCAACTAAAAACGATTTGCCCGCTTCGGAAAACACTTCGGGAATATCTTCTGTAAATGCAGTATACACCCCGGTGCTGCGTTTGGCAACGGATTCGGTTTTCAAACGAACACAATTAAAACATTTACGATTGATAGTCGGGTGCCAATCATTAATGGGAGTTCCCAATATGGGTTCCACATATTGATTTATAAATGCAATTGTTTCGCTAACATATGTGCTGGTTGAGAACCAAGGAAACCATAATATAATATCAATCACCAAATATAATAAGAAAAAAGGAATGTATAGTAAATATAGAGCGAGGGTCAATACATAGAATAAGATGCAATAAGGTAAATTAACAATCATCTTAGTGGCACATATAACATAACGAAAAACGAACTCACCGATGGAGATAAACACATCAGTAAGACTTGTAAAACCAATTACACTGGCTTGTCCAACGGCATATATTTCGGACGCGATACCACATAATATTGCTTCAAATGATGCATGTAAGTTCCGCGCCCGATTCGGTATTGTTCCTAAAAAACAAACTATTTTGCGAAAGTCTATGAAAAAATTATATATACCAGTAGCAAGATTGACTAAAAAGTTGTACGGCCATGTAAACATGCTCCATAGCCATGATACAAAACTCATAATATATTCAACAGTAGTTATATTATGCGGGGAATATTTTTTCATATTATGCGGCAGCGCAATTTTTGGGATCACCGAAACACGAACCCGAATGGACCTTATCTGGATGACGGGCTTGAGGGAAATTGAATACTTCGCCGAAGTGACGTGTTCCGTTAACAATTTGTTTGAGTGGTTTGGTGACAATCTCTGGTATTTCTTCAGTGAATACCTTGTGTGTGCGCTCTCCTTGGTTAGCAATGGCGGAACCCTTAAGGCGAGCGCAAGTAAAGCAGCCGTTCATTATCCAATCAGGATATTGTATATATTCATACATAAAGTCAAAAAATGCTTCTTCATATGGATATAAATCTAACCCAAATATGTAGAAAACGAACAATATTGGTGCAACCGAAATCAAATACAATACATGTCTGGATACTTCAATAATATAAAAGATGAGACACCACCATAAATTGATGAAAAACTTGCCAATACATTTGATGCGGGTGGAAATATATTCGCTAATATATCCCGCAATATCGGCAATGGATTCCACGCCCTTTGCACTTGCAACACCTAATGCGACAAACTCTTTGGCAATGCCCGTAAATATTTCATTGAACCCACGTTGTATATTATACAGCCGATTTGGAAACGTGCCTAAAGCACACATGATTTTTCGTATAGTAGAGACTAACCATGTGATCCATTCAAATGGCTTTAGAATAGGACTAATGATCCAATTACTAACAAACTCAATTGCCTTGCGAATAGGGTATAATACGGCATTTATTGCGCTGGAAATAGCACGACTAATCATTCGCCCTATCCATGCAAACATAATATCAATAAAATAGTTTTGTATATTGTATTGATAGATTTACTTGCCGAAATAGTGGTAGTTTATTCGGGCTTCTTTGCGTATTTTTCATACTTTTGCATAAATCCTTCCGCGCGGTTCAAGAATGACTCGAGTTCGGTAATACCAGTGAGGATATTCTTTTGACTTGTTTGAAGGTCACCTAGTTCTTTTTCTAAGTCCTTCACCTTTGCTTCCTTTGAGGCAACGAGCTTATCGGTGGTGGCCTTTGCGTCGTTGATGATTTCATCAGTGTCTGCACCGGTCATATCGGGTATTTCCATTTCGGTTGGGTCTTCATCTGCAGAGGGCATATCGTCCATTATGTTGTCTTCATCTGCGCCTTCTTTGAAGCCTTCCATCGCGTTTTTAATGCCGTATTTGAAGAGGTGGGTAGCACATAATGCAATTGCTAAAACAACAATCATATTCTTGCTGAAGAACGTGGTTAAAAACCCGACTAAAAGAAGGACGACAATAGACATGTTATCGCCCTTGGTGGCGAACACGACACTGTCAATGATTGCAAGTAAGAGTAAGAAATAGAGAACCGCACGGTTTTTCAAGATTGGGGAAATCTTAAGCGAAAACTTGCTGAGTGCTTTTGTGGAGAAAAATGGGAACTTTGCCATATTATCGTTATACTATATCATATAACGATAAAAAAACTCAATCACATATTTACAGTTTCACGTATTTACAGTTTCACATATTTACAGTTTCACATATTTACAATTTCACATATTTACAGACTGTAGTGACATGTTGTCAGACGGAGTATTCTCACCGGATTCGTCGCTTTCCGTAAGTTGGTATGCAGGGGCAACTTCGGCACTGTAAATTTCCAACACTTCTTTTACAACTTCTTCACGCATAATGTCTTGGTCTTCAAACTCAACGCTTGTAATACTGGACGAACGCTTGCCCTTGAACTTGTTCATAAAATCTTCTAATCCGTTAGTAATTTCTGGGCGATCGTATTGGTCTAAATCACCAGTGACTACAAGTCGGCTATTTTCTCCCATACGGGTTAAAAGCATTTTCATTTGTGACGTGGTAGAGTTTTGCATTTCGTCGGCAACAATCCAGCAGTTTTTGAACGTGCGTCCGCGCATATATCCCAATGGTGCAATCTCGATTATTTTCTCTTCTACCAAATATGTTACTTCTTTGGGAGATATGTATTCATATAATATATCATATATGGGGCGAATCCATGGAGCCATCTTTTCTTCCAACGTACCAGGTAAATATCCGAGGTCTTCATCTACCGATACGGATGGTCTAGTGAAAATTAGCTTTTCATATTGACCCAATAGGAAGTTTTTAACGCCAAACTCGGTAGCAAACATAGTTTTGCCCGTTCCGGCTGGTCCAGTTGCCACGACGATTTTACGATTTTTATTGCTGAGAATATTAACATAGTCTTTTTGGCTGCCATTTTTCGGCGTAGTAAACTTTTCTTCGAACTGCTTGCGTTCAGCCTTTGACAAGTATTGAATATTTTCGTATGATTTTCGCTGTTTCATAACAGGTTGTTTCTCTTCACGTTCGTATTCTCGTTCCAATTTCAAATCGTAATAATATTCGTCGATTGGTTCACGAACGGATTGCTTACTATTTTTGCGTTGCTTGCGCTTTGTTTCACGTTTCGGAACACCGACAACAGAGGACCCCTCCATTCGCTTAAACACTCTTTACTTTATAGACTGAAAAAAACGCCACTGAATAGGAAAAAGTAATTGAATAATGACTAGAATATGCAGCAAATGTATATATACATGTAATATATATTCGCACCAATAAGTGTCAATATATATTTTGAGTGGGTTTCACGATAAATCGCGCTCACAATAAATTAGCAGTTAGTATGGTAATTGTCGCAAGTGGACTTGTGATTTTTGTAGCCATACCACGCATTATATCCCTGTTCACGCCATACGCGGTAGGCACAGTTTGTATTGCGCTGACAGTCAAAAAGGCTTGTGCATGATGCGTTGCATTCGTCATACTTGGATTCGGGGTCTCCCGAACACCAATAGTAACTGTTGATCTGGAAAAGACCATAGTCGGTGGATTGGTCGACGTTCTTGTTCGTTGCGTCGCAGTTGAAAGAGCTTTCATATTTGGAGATGCAAACCATTGTATCAATCGTGTTAGAGGGGAAACCAGCGTGTTTCAAATAGTTGACGACATCACACTCGCTTTGGGTGCTGCGCAAAACATCGGTTGTATTGCATGCAAATGCGGAAGATAGAAGAGTTGCTACGGTTAGAATAGACCACATTATACTATGTCATAGTAAGACCCTTCTATATCACTTCTTAACATTTTTTTTGATGACGTCATCGGGCTTCTGTTTTGTCTGTGCGTATTGGGCACATGTCCCGCAATGGTCCTCATTCGAATAATCAACAACAAGGTCGGTATTCTTATCTGGATATAGTCCCCACCTACCTAGAGTGACGGCCTTATCGGTTTTTTGTCCTGTCATTTTTTTAGCAGCTTTCATCAAGGGTGCAAATGTAAATCGGTTCAAAAGAGGCATTATAATATATACAATCCGTCTCTTTACGTTGTTTTAATGTATGTATTTTGCCGATACATAGCCGTTGTGGTGCGTCATATCAAAATATTTGAAAAATATAAAATATATTAGTAAATGAGATAAAATCTAAGGTATATATTATTTAGGTGTTCCGAATGACTGAAGCTACACAAATTGAACCTCTGTTAAAACCTGACGATAATAGGTATGTAATGTTTCCTATTGAACACGATGACGTGTGGCAGATGTATAAACGCCAAGTAGATTGTTTTTGGCGAGCAGAGGAAGTTGATTTGTCGCGCGATTTGAATGACTGGAAAGGGTTGAACGATGACGAACGCAAGTTTATCAAGATGGTGTTGGCGTTTTTCGCGGCATCAGACGGAGTTGTATTAGAAAACTTGGCGGTTCGCTTCATGGGAGATGTCCAGTCATCAGAGGTTCGCGCGTTTTATGGTTTTCAAGTAGCGATGGAAAATATTCATTCGGAAATGTATAGTCTATTAATTGATACATATATTCAAGATTCAGACGAAAAAACTACATTATTTGAAGCGACACAGAACTTTCCTTGTATCGAAAAGAAGGCAGCGTGGGCGAAGAAATGGTTAGGTGATAACCGAAGCAATTTTGCATCCAGATTGATAGCATTCGCTGCAATTGAGGGTATATTCTTTTCTGCGTCGTTTGCATCTATATATTGGATCAAGAAGCGCGGCTTGATGCCTGGTCTCACGTTTTCAAATGAATTGATTTCGCGAGACGAAGCATTGCATACAGAGTTTGCTGTGTTATTATATTCCAAAATCCAAAAGAAAGTGAGCAAGAAGCGAATTACCGAGATTATTACCGAGGCAGTTGATATTGAGATTGAGTTTATTACCGAGGCGATTCCTTGCCGCATGATTGGAATGAACACCAAACTGATGGCACAATATATACAATTTGTGGCTGATCGTCTGATTGTTCAATTCGGTTACCCGAAGGTGTACAATGCGACTAACCCATTTGATTTTATGGAGTTGATCAGCATTGAATCCAAGGTTAATTTTTTCGAACGCACTAATTCGGAATACGCCCTTGCCAACAAGACGGTGGAGAAAGATGTGTTTGAGTTCAATGCCGAATTCTAAAAAAGCGTAGCTTTTGACTAACCGAAAAAAGCGTAGCTTTTGACTAACAAAAAAAGGCAAAAATCCATATCACTATAGAAATAAGTATTGTATAGTGATACCATTCAATTAGCGAACTAGTCGTGGAAACACAATGTCATTGAACCCTATATTCAATTCACTTGTGTCAATTGCCTTGCCATTTTTAGTAAGAATATATTTCGTGTAGTATCCATTGGGAATACTTACATTAGAACGAAAGAAAAAAGGAAAAGGAGATGGAGATGTTCCAGAAGTAATTTGCGAATATGACATTCGCTGTTCGCTGTGCTCAATAAATGTATCTCCATTGTAATCAAGCACCAAATCCGTCTTACAAATGTCACACATTATATTGTCCACGCTATCCTTGTCGCTATACCGGCTGACAAAACTACACTCACCATAATACGGATTCGGTTTATCGACACCATCAATTTCAAATACTTTTTCCAATCGTGCATTACTATTGAACCACGACATAAATCCGGGCTGCTGTATCATAAGGGGTATGGCAATACAGCGAATGAGTTGTAACATGAAATATACAATAATAATAATAATTGTCATGTTGTTATATCATTTTCAAAAAAAACATTTGTAATGGAATAATATATTACAATAGAGTATAACAAATCATGAACATTATATGGCAATTATTGTTGTCATTCTTTACTAAACATAAATATACTACTGCTGGATTGATTATTACCAGTTTAACAAATAATATATTGTTATCATACGGTATTAGTAGAATAACCGCTTTAATAATACAGTCTGTGCAAGAAGCAAATAAACCATCATCGTATTTCTTTTTCAAGCTCTTTGTAGGGTTGTCATTCTTGTATATTGTGATACACGGTGTTTATAGATTATTACAAAGTAGAATCATTTCCAATTTAAGACAATGGATTCGGCGTGAAGTATTGTCAATCATTATGGCAGCGAACAATGAATCGTATTCGGACGTGAACTACACCAATTTGAGCGCACCCATCAATAAACTATCAACCACGGTCTTCTACGGCATATCCAATTTTATAACATATATGTTACCTAATTTCTTGTTTCTAATGTTTATCGGTGTATTTTTCGTGTATCAAGACTGGAACATTGGATTGGGTTTCAATTTGGCTAACTTATTGATACTCGGATTTATTTACTTCACATATGGTTATATTAAATCCAGAAACGACGTGTATGAAGCAAACGTTGTAAACGTGGAATCCAAGATGCAAGAACTGTTGGTGAACTTTGATAAAGTGATATATCGTGCTCAATCGTCACCCGAGTTGTCCAAGTTTGACAAGATCATAGATACTTGCATCGAGTCTGCTATCCGTTTTTATAATATGTCATATGCATATAGTATATCTTCGTCGTCGTTGGTGTTGACTACAGTGTGTGTGATGAATTATTTCTTTCTGGGGAAAGCAACGCGCAATGAAATCAGTCCCGTCCAATTTATTACGTTCTTTTCCATGCTTATTGTGTATCGCGATAAAATGACCGGATTTATCCAAGAAATACCCGATATGATTGAAATGTTTGGTCGCGGAGAGACCGTATTGGAAAAATTGGATGAAATGGGTATCAACAATATAACTTTGGAAAAGAAACAATATCAAGACCCCGAATTGGAGTTTGGCATTATAACATATAAAGATGTAACGTTCAAATACGACGGGAGCGATCGCAATGTATTGACCAATTTCAACCAAGAAATTACCACGAATAATAAAATCGTCGGTATTGTAGGTCACTCTGGAAATGGTAAATCCACTATAATGAAGCTCTTATTGCGATTGTATAAACCGAATAGCGGAACGATTATGATAGACGGGCACGATATCACCACGATTAGTCCTGAATACATCCGTAGTAATGTGACATTTATTAATCAAAACTCTCGATTATTCGATACAAAGGTTATTGATAATATGATGTATGGCTGCAAACAAGAAGATGACTGCAAACGCAATTTGAAAAATGTAATGGAATATGAGAAAATCAAGGAACTTTATAAGAGAATCAATATTTATGATGACAGTGCAGGAACAATGGGCGAGAACTTGTCCGGAGGCCAGCGTCAAATCGTCAATGTAATCAGTGGACTCATTAATCCATCGCCGATATTGGTGTTAGACGAACCCACGAATGCATTGGACCCTGGATTGAAGCGCGAATTGTTGAATGTGATACAAGATTTCCGCAAGTTCAAGAAAAGTATTATAATTATTACCCACGACAAAGAAGTACAGAGTTTGTTTGATACTACCGTGCAAATGTAATAGAAATACACATTCACCAAACACGTTATTATGTTGATAATAATAACGTGTAGTAATATACACCTTTAACGATTTGAAATGGACGAATGTAAATCATTATTTAGTGCCTTTATGAGCGGCGTAATACACATAGTGATGGGACACCCATTCGATACGATAAAAACAATGCAGCAATCAAACCAAGTACAACTGCAATATAGTAATCTATATCGCGGATTGATATATCCTGTTATGCAAAACGCAGCTATAAACTCCATCACATTCGGGTCAAACCATTATTTCAAAAAACATCATCATCCTTATGTGAGTTATATGTATTGTGGTGTAATATCCACGATCATAAGCACCCCATTGGACGAGTTCAAAATACTTCGTCAATACAATATACCGTATACAATTACGTTGCGAAACACAATTCATACTTTCAAAAGCACACATGTTGTCGGTATGCGAGAAATGCCCGCGACATTTCTGTATTTTGCGACATACGATTACACACGACAAATGGAATTGCCGATATATGTATGTGGTGCTCTTGCCGGACTGTGTTGTGCAGTGATTACACACCCAATAGATACAATAAAAACGCGGGTTCAAGGTAGGGAATGTAGTTCCATTACAGAAGCATATACGAAAGGTGGATTATACAACGGTATTCCAATTTCCTTGGCGAGAACCACAATAGTAAATGCCGTCAACTTTTCGGTATATGAATATTTGATGCGAGTTCTCTAATCATGAACCTCGGAATATAGTTCTAAGGTTCTCGCACTTGCATCGGTCGCATCTACATATTTGGGCATCCAAAATCGCGGTATAATACGACCGAACCCCTGATAATGCATTTCAAACAAGAGGCGATACAAATATTGTTCTGCAGTGCGAGGTAAATTGTGAAAATGTAGTTCGGGCATGTTATTATTGCTTAATGCAACTGATTGATAAATATTATTTACTTCACCTTCAAATGGATATTGAGAACATTCGTGTTCCATGAAATGTTTATTGGCATAATTTTCAATAATTTCTGAAATCGGTTGGTTTTGCCCGGTTACACCGTCGCTAAATGCTTCTTTTCGACGCCATAATATGCTCTCTGGAATCAAAGGTTCTCCATTTATATTTTTAAACTCGTCTGAAGAAAATGCTTTTCTAATCAAGTACTTCTCCATATGTTCTATTGTGGTATCATATCGTAATCGCGCAGGAATGGACAAATAGTATTGTGTCCATTCGCGGTCTAAAAATGGCGTTCGTGGTTCTAATCCATGGGACGATATGCATTTATCGGAACGCAATACGTCAAATGTGTGTATTTTCTTAAGGAGTTGGCGGCATTCCCGGTCGAACTCGATTGGATCACCCGCTTTGCGGAAATACAAATACCCCCCCATGAGTTCGTCCGCCCCATCGCCATTGAAAATCACCTTTGCGTCGCTGTGCCGTTCTATGTATTTACCAATTAACCAGTTACCAATACTCGCGCGTATAGTTGTTGTATCATAACTTTCTGTATTATATATTACAGGCGCAATTGCATTCAAATATTCTTCTTCGGTGATTTCTACCGACGTGTGTTTCGTGTGTAAATAGTCGGCGACGACGCGTGCGTTTTCCAAATCGACCGACCCCTTTAATCCAATACTGAATGTTTCCAGTGTAGGTAAGTTATTGGATTTATGATACTCATTTACGAGTGCTGCAACCAAACTACTATCCAAACCGCCCGACAATAAACATGCAATGGGCCGCTCAGACGCGATACACCGTTTGAAAACTGCGCTCACGAAAAATGAACGTATATTCTTACATACAGAAGCGACATCACTCTTTTTATATGATGTCAATGTGCTTGACGAAAAACTGGTTGTGAAATATTTGTGTTGGAATTGAAATACCCATTCGGCGCTTTCATTCGATTTTTCAAAATACATGTAAGTTCCTGGCGGAAATTGTGAAATATTGTGTTCCGTGTTCTCAAATGTATAAAGTTCATTTGGTATTTTGGATTGATTTAATTGTTTTGCAATGGGAGCAAGTTGTTTCATCTCACTCGCAAATCCATATATGAGACAAGACTCCATTAATATATCATCGTGAATGAGAGAACCTACACTGACGCTTTCGGGATACAAATAATAAAGCGGTCGTACACCATATGGATCTCTTCCTATAAACATTTTATTCTTGTCTAATAAAACAAACGCAAAAACGCCATCTAAACATTGCAATGTGTGGTTAATGCCGTATTTTAAATACATATGTATAATGATTTCACAATCAGAACCTGTTTTAGGGGTTATTCCCGTGTCTTCATAGAGTTCTTTGTAGTTGTAGATTTCTCCATTGCATATCAAAGATACATCTCCGATTACAATAGGTTGATGGGATTCGGGATTTAATCCATTGATAGCTAGGCGATGAAATCCCAATGTAACATTATTTACTTCTTTCATTACAGAATATTCTGGACCACGTTGAGAACCTAATTGAAAAATATCACTAATTGTCTCATTATTTATCACCCAATTGTTCAATAATGCAAAAATACCACACATATTTATGTAAAACACTCGTTATATATTATGGGGTTCTCGCCTTTATGTTGTTTCTTTCGTCCACTAAAAAAATAAAAGTATATGGTATATCAAAAAAATAATGAGTTGTCCATATTTGGATTCATATAGTGAAGATTTTCAAAGCGGTTGCTCGGCATGTAAAGATGACAGAGAACCTATGTTGTCGAATGAAGAAGAAAACCAATACGATGAAGATACTTACGAAGGGTTCACTACAAAATCATGTTGTAATAAAACCAAATCTGGGAACACAGAAACGATAGAAAAACAAAAAGGCAAAGCTGCGTTCGGAACATCATATATGGTAAGCGACAATGATGCAAACGGTATTCCTACATATTCATTTTTCAATGAAAACGTTGATGAGTTGATTGATTTGAAACCCAGGGAGGCAAAGACATTGCAACCCAAAAAAGTAATGAAGCGAAAGAGAATGGAACCCGTAGTCCAAGTATTTGTCGGATCAGCAAGTGTAATTGGATTATATTTGTTGTTCTCGGCAATGCGAAGATAATTTATTCAAGTATAGTAATACGTATAGTTGAATAGAATGTGTAATATTTACATCTGATAGCGCTTGAATATTTCTAATGCGACGAGACCGCCAAACACTTGGGACAAACAGTAAGGTAAGAGTTCCTGTGTGGGTAACTTACCTGCTGCAGCCATTGCAAATGAAACGGCGGGGTTAAGATGTCCCCCCGAAAGAGGAGCGGTGAGCAATAATGCGAGAGCAAGAGCCGCACCAATTGCTAAAGGATTTCCGGTGGCGATGATTACATACACGAAAAAGGTTGTTCCAAGAAACTCGACTAAATAGTTGTACATGTGGTATACTTTATACTACGAAAACATTTGTGTCGTGTGACCAATTAGTTGTTATTATTATAACGTTGCGAAACCTTCTTCGGAACGACGGCGCCACCCGAACGAGCACGTTTGCGCGCGGCATCCTGAATACTCGTGTTGCGTACATTCCCCGTAAATGAGGTAGGGCCATTGGTTGTGTTCAGTGAACCACCGCCAATCCCCTGATTGCGTCGACGGTCTATTACACTCGATGCGTCGCGGTTCAAAAAGAACTTCTTTTTCATGAGCGCTTCATTGTTTTGAGCGGGTTGGCTCGTTTCCACAAAGTTATGGCGTGCTAATCGGAAACGACTATCATTATCACTTGTAAGACTTTTCAAAGGCATAGCACCTTTCCCTTCTAAAACAGCATTATTAATTCCTGTAATCGTTGACATGTATATATTATAATTGATATATACATATATATTTTATGACTTATCTTTTACTATTCAAATGTGTATATTTTCCGCTTAACGTGGTGTTTGTCCGAACTTGCGAGGCACAGTTGTTCCGCCCGCACGGGTTCTGCGAATGGCTTCACTTCGTGCGTTCACGTCATTGAGATTTGTAAAAGACATTTGTTGTCCCGATTGATTGATAGAACCATTACCAATGATGCGATTTCTTAAACGCTCTGTAGTAAGAGCCGATGAGCGGCTACTCGAGTTACCATACCACTTCTTCTTCAATTGCTGCGAACGAATACCTCCCGTTGCAGATGCAGGGACCGCTGTGTGCACTTGACGAGCAGCACTGAATGATGTATTACCGTCACTATGGACGCCCTTTGAAGGCATCGCTCTCGCGGTAGATAATACAGAGTTGTTAATCGTCTGGAATACATTATGTCTACTCTCTGGAAATTTGATTTGAAGTGTGAGATTGAACCCGGCGTCACGTATTTCATCTAAATCATAACCACCGTCCTGTAACTCTTCCATTGTAAATCCAATCAATGCTAATTGTTTTGCGGTTATACCTGCGGATCTGAACTCTGCTGCAGTGAACCCTACTTCTTTCATTTCAATTAATGTAATAGTAGGATCTGTTAAGAACTGTTCTAATTTGAACCCGCGCTCCTTTAATTCTTGCAATGTGAAACGTTCAATACCATCATCATTAATTACACGAACCATTTCTACCAGATTATAACCGGCATCTGTGAATTGACTTACATAATTCACCAGTTTATTCGTGTCGCTGGCTCCATTTGGAACAGTCAATATATCCAATAATTCTTTCAATAATTCAGCGGCACTGTAGCCAACCAAATATAGGTCGCGAATAGTAACATCATAAGTATTTATATTCGATTCTGCCAGTATAACTTGTCCCATTAGTGATGATACATATGTTTTACCCAATGGTGGTCGAATAACATCCAAATTGATGTAAAACCCGCTTGCTTGAGTATTATTATCGCTCTCAAATATAATTCGTATGGCACCATAATTCTGAAGATTATTATTATTAACAGTTCCAGTCGTAACATTGAATGTTATAAAACCTGAACTGGGGTCAACTGTTATGACTGCACCGGTATCACTGGTATCAAGTCCACTTGCATCGAACAACACGCGGTCGTTTTCGGAGTTATTCTCATCAACTTCCATGATTCTGAATGTATCAACGCCTCTTTGGATATCAACGGTTCCATTCACATGGATTTTAAACGGGTCATCAATAACCTTTATTAGTTTATTCTGAGACTCGCCCTTATTGTAACTACCAAAGAAACCTCCGCTGTCAAAGAGGACATTCTCAGGCGCCAGCAATGTATAAGATGCATCAATATCGTTAATAGTTCCAATTTGATGAGGTTTATCCGTGCGGTCTTGTTCTGCCGCGAATGTATCAATCGTGTCTTGTGTATTTGCACCTCCATCATAAATAGTCATATTTTTCTCATTTGACGACGTGAGTTTGTTGAACGCGGCATTCACATCAGCTGTATCAAGGCGGATCTTGCCAGTGTATCCTAATGTTAGACCAGATTTCACGTCACTATCTGCGAATGATATCAAGAATGCACCATAATCAGTGTAAGTGTATCCATTGCAATGTATCAAGTAATCAATGTCATCGACATTCAAGAACGTCCAGTATGCAGCAATATTGTATGTGAAAGATGTTGCATTGCGGAACATGCTGTTCATAGACACTACGGATGTAGTATCCCAAGGCATACTTACCGGATTATAATCAGTTGCACCGTGGAACATGTGCGCCATCGTCGTAACGAGCGTCGTATTCCATTTACTCAGATCTTGGTCAAAGCTGATTGCACCATAAAACATGTAAGACATATTTGTTACTGCGGTAGTAACCCAATAATTATTTGCATTATCCGTGTTAATATAGCGATTAAATGCTTCCGCATTTTGGAACATTTGTGCCATATTAGTAACATTACTTGTATTCCATGTTGAAATATCTTGATTGAATGCGTGTGCACCGGAGAACATATTGTTCATATCGGTTATTAATGTAACATTCCAGTTTCGAATTGGACGGTTAAACGATTTGGCATTTGTGAATATATGCAACATACTATTCACATTGGAAGTATCCCAGTTACCAACGTTGCCGTTGAACGCTTCAGCGCCGGTGAACATGTAGTCCATCTTCGTAACGTTGCTCGTATTCCACTTATCGGTTGAGGCATTGTAGTCAATATTGCTATTGAACTTCTTTGCGCCAGAGAACATGCGGGTAAAGTTCGTAATTAATGATGTATTCCAATTGCTCAAATCGGAATTGAAGTTTTCAGCACCCAAGAACATGTATTCCATTGAAGCCACCTTATTCGTATTCCAGTGACTGATGTCTCCAGCAAACGCGGTTGCGCCATCGAACATATGACGCATGTGTTCCACATTGGGTGTGTTCCATGCAGTCATCTGTGAATTGAATGAGCTTGCATTGTAGAACATGTATTCCATGTTCATAACAAGACTAGTGTTCCAGGTGCTGACATTAGATGTGAACGATGGAGATACATTGTAAAACATATACGCCATGTTTGTCACTTTCGCGGTGTTCCACTGTGACAATGTTGTTGACCCCCCGTTTTTGAACACATTCGCGTTGTAAAACATATAGGACATGTCGGTTACATGTGATGTTCTCCAACCACTCAAACTAGAGTCAAATGATTTCGCATTGTAGAACATATGTGACATGTTGGTTGCACGTGTTACACCCCATGCTGATATATTGCTATTGAAAGAAGCATCATTGGCGAACATGTAATCCATGCCTGTCACGAATTGTGTTTTCCAACTACTCAAATCGCAGTTCAACTTGTATACGTTATTGAACATGTGTGACATATTTGTTACCTTGTTGGTTACCCACCCACTCAAGTCTTGGTCAAACGAATGTGCATTATTAAACATGAATGCCATATCGGTAACCTTCTCTGTATTCCAGCCACTAATGTTGGAATTGAATAAATTGTCGTTGTTCGAGTTGTCATGGTTGAACATGTAGGCCATATTAGTAACATTGTCTGTGACCCAGGCACTCAAATCCTGATTGACAATGAGAACATTATTGAATAAGTTACGCATATTTGTCACATTTGGCGTTCGCCAGTTGCTCAAATCTTGGTTAAACGCGTGCGCGTTGTTGAACATATATTGAATGTCAGTAACATTACTGATGTCCCATCCACCGATGTCCTGGTTGAACGTATGTGCATTATTGAACATATTGCGCATGTTTGTCGCATTTGCCGTATTCCAACTAGAAATATCTACATTGAACGACATGTCACCGTCAAACATGTATTGCATTTCTTGTACGGTGGAAACGTTCCAATTGCCAATATCCTTGTCAAACAATACCGCATTCTCAAACATGTGACCCATCTTTGTCACCTTGGA
>ENA-UOXV01004093-UOXV01004093.1-marine-metagenome-genome-assembly--contig:-NODE-4093-length-16994-cov-6.777614_pt1 | contig 16994 bp, 16 predicted proteins | sample MGYA00238165_ERZ766961 | MGnify/ENA primary metagenome ERZ766961 (study PRJEB28924, sample SAMN03173240) | marine metagenome | biome: Marine; feature: Water; material: Subsurface seawater | place: North... | reverse complement strand
TAACGAATAAGAATTCTGGGCGAATACCGCGCAGCGGCGGAGGATGATTACGATGACGAAGTCTGAGTTGATCGCGAAATTGGCAGCGGAAAACCCGCGCCTGTATCATCGCGAGGTAGAGCGGATCGTATCGACTATTTTCGAAGAAGTCACAGCGGCGCTGTCTCGTGGGGACCGTGTTGAATTGCGTGGTTTTGGTGCGTTTTCGGTTAAGGCGCGGCCATCGCGTGTCGGTCGCAATCCGCGCACCGGTGAATCGGTAAGCGTCGATGAAAAGTTCATTCCGTATTTTAAAACTGGCAAACAATTGCGCGAGCGTTTGAATAACGCCGATTAAAGATCGCTTTGGTGCGAAAAGGCACCTCATAGATTACCCGGCCGAAAAATCGGTCAAATTATCGGAGAATGTCGCGTGAAGCGCATCATTTCCTGGATCGTCATGATCCCCTTTGCCATTGTTGTCATCGTCTTTTCAGCTTCGAATCTGGAAAAAGTCACGGTTAATCTGTGGCCGTTACCGCAAGAAATCACCGTGCCGATGTTCACGATGATTCTGACGGTGTTCATCTTTGGCTTCTTGATGGGCGGGATTGTCGCATGGCTATCTGCGGGGAAAAGCCGCCAAGCCGCGCGCCAGCAGCGATACCGGGCCGACAAGGCCGAGCGTGAACTGCGATCCCTTTCAAACAAGTTGGACAATCGTAGCCGCGAGGCACAAGAAAATGCATCGCCTGCCACCGTCTCCGTTCCCACAACCCGGGTCTAAGCATCACGCCAACAATTTGATGCCCCGGGTTCTTGCCTATCAACGCTTGGGCGGTTAAGACGACTGCATCATGAGTATTGCACCAAAAGACAGAATTTACGTGGCCCTCGATACCCCCGATGTGGGGGCGGCCATTGCCATGGCACAACAACTGGCGGGCTACGTCGGTGGGGTGAAACTGGGCAAGGAATTCTTTGTCGCCAATGGCCCTGACGCGGTGCGCGCCGTCGGTGGTTTGGGTATGCCGGTGTTCCTCGATCTGAAATTCCACGATATCCCGAACACGGTCGCGGGTGCAGTACGTTCTGCGTTACCGTCAGCCCCTGCCATTTTGAATGTACACGCCATGGGCGGCTCGGCGATGATGCGCGCCGCCAAGGAAGCCTTGGGCACAGGTGATGGCCCAGCCCCCATGTTGATCGCGGTGACCGTACTGACGTCGCTGGGTGATGACGATCTGGCAGAACTGGGTATTTCGGTGACGGCGGAACAACAAGTTGTGCGCTTGGCGAAATTGACCCAGTCATGCGGGCTTGATGGGGTTGTCTGTAGCCCCCGCGAAATCGGCCCGATCCGCGATGCGTGCGGCGATGACTTTAAGCTGATCGTACCCGGCATTCGCCCAACCTGGGCCGCAACTGGCGATCAAAAACGGATCACGACACCGTCTGACGCGATTGCATCTGGCGCCGATTACCTGGTGATCGGTCGCCCGATTACGTCAGCTGATGATCCAGTGGCGGCTGCTAAAATGATTGCGGACGAAATAGGTAACTGACCCCCTCACCTAACCTCTCCCCCCAAAGGGGGAGAGGGATAAAGACGGTATTTGTACAGGGTCCCTCTCCCACACATCGTGGGGGAGAGGACAGGTGAGGGGGCGTTAGTCCGCCGCCCGCAAACCCATATCCCAAAAGGCGGCTTCTAACCGTGTCGCTTCGGCAAAGGTCTTTTGCAAGGATGCCATGCGCCCAGGACCGCCGCGTTCCTTCATCAGGCGATCCAATGTCGCGCGTTCATCTGCGGCGACATCTTGGTAATCCTTGGATGCATACATTTCGATCCAGGGCACATAGGGATTGCCTGCGATTTTGGTATCGGGGTTATGCGCCAGGGCATGGCCAATTTCGCCGTATCCCAACATGCAGGGTGCGAGCGCCACGTGCAGGTCGAGCAGATCGCCCTGTAGGCCCTTTTCTAGGACATAACGTGTATAGGCCATGGTTTCGGGGGCTTCGGTGACGGCGGCCATCTCAGCTTCGGTCAGGCCCCAGCCTGCGCAAAATTCAACGTGCAGCGCCATTTCCGTATCGACGATGGCACTCAGGCCCGCAGCGGCACCACGGATATCTTCTAACGTTTCGGCCTTATACGCGGCCAAGCCGTAAGCGCGGGCAAAATGGATCAGAAACAGATAATCTTGTTCCAAATAGAACCGAAATGCGGGTTCCGGCAGGGTGCCATCGGCCATCCCGGCGACAAACGGGTGGTCCACATACCGCTGCCAATCGTCGGCACAGGTATCACGCAAGGTATGAAACAGGCTTTTTGTTGCAGCATTCATACCCCATATATTGGTCTAAGACTTGACGTTGTCGAGCCTTAGATTGACATTCCGGCGCATAAGTAAGGGAACGGATGCGACCATGACCGTTGATGTAAAAATATGTGGGCTTCGAGAAGCCGAGCACGTGGATGCCGCCGTCAATGCGGGGGCGGCCCTGACCGGCTATGTGTTTTTCCCAAAATCACCACGCAATGTGTCGATATCTGAGGCTGGCGCACTGACTGCGCGGGTGCCTGTCGGGGTCCGCAAAGTCGCCCTTGTCGTGGATGCAGATGATGATCTGCTGCGCGCCATCGTCGATGGGGCCGGGGTCGATACGCTGCAGCTTCATGGGCATGAGACACCGGAGCGCGTAGCCGTGGTTCGCGATACTTTTGACCTGACGGTGATGAAGGCGCTGCCCATCGCCGATCAGGCCGATGTTGAGGCGGCACGCAGCTATCAGGATGTGTCCGATATGCTGTTGTTTGATGCCAAACCGCCCAAGGGCGCGACGCGGCCCGGTGGCAACGCGATGACGTTCGATTGGACGTTACTCAAAAATACAAAATGGTCTGTGCCGTGGATGTTGGCAGGCGGCCTGGATGCATCCAACGTGGCTGCGGCGCTGCGCATCAGTGGGGCGGGGATGGTCGATGTATCGAGTGCGGTCGAGGATGATCAGGGTCGCAAAGACGTTGCGAAAATCCGTGAATTTATCGCCGCCGCGCACGCTGTGCAGACCTAGTCGAGCCCGATGTATCATCCATATAAGTTGACCAGTAACGCGCCAAAAATTCCTGTTAAACAGGGGTTCCAGCGGTTAAGTTTCGGGCCTTACGGAAAGGGTGATCATGAATAAACCAAATACGCTCAGATCGGGTGTCGATGAAAACGGCCATTTCGGCATTTTTGGCGGCAGATATGTCGCTGAAACCTTGATGCCGCTGATTCTTAACGTCGAGAAGGCTTACGAGGCAGCTCGCCACGACGACGATTTCTGGGCCGAATTCCATCACATGATGAAGCATTATGTGGGCCGCCCGTCGCCGCTGTATTTTGCCGAGCGTCTGACCGAACATTTCGGTGGCGCCAAGATCTACATGAAGCGTGACGAGTTGAACCACACCGGCGCGCACAAGATCAACAACACCATCGGCCAGATTTTGCTGGCGCGCCGCATGGGCAAAAAACGCATCATCGCCGAAACCGGTGCCGGACAGCACGGCGTCGCGACGGCGACCGTATGTGCATTGTTTGGCCTCAAGTGCGTTGTCTACATGGGGGAGACCGACGTTGAGCGGCAAAAGCCCAACGTATTCCGGATGAAACTGCTGGGTGCCGATATCGTCCCTGTGACCGCCGGGACGGGGACGCTCAAAGACGCCATGAACGAAGCGCTCCGTGATTGGGTCGCCAATGTCGAAGATACTTATTACCTGATCGGCACCGTTGCCGGACCGCATCCGTATCCGATGATGGTCCGCGATTTCCAATGTGTCATCGGTGATGAAACCAAGGTGCAGATGCAAGAAGCCGAAGGCCGCTTGCCCGATAGTCTGGTTGCCAGCATCGGTGGCGGTTCGAACGCTATGGGTCTGTTCCATCCGTTCTTGGATGATGACAGCGTGCGTATCATCGGGGTTGAGGCCGCAGGTCATGGGATTGAGACCGGAGAGCATTGCGCATCGTTGAACGGTGGCAAGCCGGGCGTCCTTCACGGCAACCGGACGTACTTGTTACAAAACGATGATGGTCAGATTTTAGACGGCTACTCAATTTCTGCCGGATTGGATTACCCGGGGATTGGGCCAGAGCATTCTTGGCTGCGGGATATCGGACGGGTTGAGTATGTGTCCATAACCGACAAAGAAGCGCTTGAGGCGTTTCAATTATGTACCGCGATGGAGGGCATTATCCCTGCGCTGGAACCATGCCACGCGTTGGCGCACGTTGGTAAAATTGCACCGGATCTGCCAAGCGATCATTTGCTGGTTATGAACATGTGCGGTCGGGGGGATAAGGATATCTTTGCCGTCGCCGACATGTTGGGGTTTGACCTATGAGTGGCCCAGAAACGCGTATTGATCGTCGGTTCAAAAAACTAAAAGCCGAGGGACGCGCCGGATTGGTGACATTCATGACCGCGGGGGATCCGGACTTAGAAACGTCAGCCAAGATTTTGGACGGCATCGCTCTGGCCGGGGCCGATCTGATTGAACTGGGTGTGCCGTTTTCCGATCCGATGGCCGATGGCCCCGCGATTCAGGCGAGCTCTCTTCGTGCCATCAAAGCGGGGATGACGCTGCGCAAAACATTAGCGATGGTCGCTGAATTCCGTAAAAAAGATGACGATACGCCAATCATTCTGATGGGCTACTACAACCCGATATACATCTATGGCGTCGATCAGTTTTTGGTGGATGCCAAAGAAGCAGGCGTCGATGGTTTCATCGTGGTCGATCTGCCACCCGAAGAAGAGCAGGAACTTTGTCTGCCTACGATTGCCGCAGGTCTGAACTTTATCTATCTGACCGCGCCCACAACTGATGACGAACGCCTGCCGCGTGTGGTTGAACACGCCAGCGGCTTTATCTATTTCGTATCCATCTTGGGGATCACGGGGACACGCGCCGCCAATGCAGACGATGCCGCCGTGCATGTGAAGCGGATCAAAAGCCACTCTGACTTACCCGTGTGTGTCGGCTTTGGCATTCGCACGCCGGAACAAGCGGCAGAATTTGCCAAGATTGCCGATGGCGTGGTCGTGGGCTCGGCCCTGGTCGACAAAGTGACGGCGAATTTAGGCGACGATGGCACCATTGGTCCGAACACGGTCGATGATGTGCTGGGCTTGGTGCGTGAACTTGCTGGTGGGGTGCGCGGCGCGCATACTGGGCGCGGAGACGCATCATGAGCTGGATCACAAACTTCGTTCGACCCAAATTGCAAAGCCTTGTCGGGCGCAAAGAAGTTCCCGACAACCTGTGGCACAAGTGCCCTAATTGCGGGCAGATGATTTTTCATCGCGATTTGGATAAGAACCTTCAGGTTTGTCAGCACTGCGACCATCACATGCGTTTGGGCGCCGATGATCGCATGAAGATGCTTTTTGATGACGGCAAATACACCCGTGTGGCGATGCGCAAAGCGATTGTTGATCCGCTTAAATTCAGAGACCTCAAAAAATATAACGATCGTCTCAAGGACGCTCAGAAAAAAACCGGTATGGACGATGCCATCGTCGTCGCCCATGGCAACATGGACGGTCAAGAAACCGTCATGGCGGCGTTCGACTTTTCGTTCATGGGTGGATCCATGGGCTTGGCCGTCGGTCATGCGATCATCACTGCCAGCCGCGAAGCTGTTAAACGCGGCGCACCGCTGGTTATCTTGCCATCGTCTGGGGGTGCCCGGATGCAAGAGGGCATTCATTCCCTGATGCAGATGGCGCGGACCACGATTGCGGTCGAAGAAGTCCGCGAAGCTGGGTTGCCGTACATCGTTGTTCTGTGTGATCCGACCACAGGCGGCGTCACCGCATCGTTTGCGATGCTGGGGGATATTCATATCGCCGAACCGGGGGCCGTGATCGGTTTTGCCGGGGCGCGCGTGATCGAACAAACCATCCGCGAAACATTGCCCGAAGGCTTCCAGCGTTCTGAATACCTGTTAGAGCACGGTATGGTCGACATGGTTGTTGAGCGTAAAGATTTGCGCGAAACACTGGGCCGCGTGATCAGCCTGTTGATGCGCCCTGTCGCCAGTGACGATGGCCCGGTTGCGGCTACAAAAACTGAAATTATCGTGCCCGCAACGGTCGAAGTCCTGCCACCTGAAGATCTGGAACCCGCACCCGTGATCATCACCGATGCTGTTGCCACTGAAAGCAAAGACGACGGTGACGACAAACGGAAGTGACGCGATCCTCGCCCGTCTTCTTGATCTGCATCCCAAACTGGTTGATCTGTCGCTGGGTCGTGTCGAACGCCTGTTAGCGTCCCTCGGTAATCCTGAACAAAAAATGCCGCCCGTGATGCATGTCACGGGGACCAACGGCAAGGGCTCGACCCTCGCGTTCCTGCGCGCGATCTTAGAGGCCGCAGGCTACCGCGTGCACGCCTATGCCTCGCCGCATCTGGTATATTTTCACGAACGCATTCGCCTCGCCGGAAATCTGATCACCGAGGTTCACTTAGAAGCGGTGCTCGAAGAATGCGAGCGTGCCAATGTGGGTCATGACATCACGTTCTTTGAAATCACCACGGCGGCGGCGTTCCTCGCGTTCTCTCGCACACCTGCCGATATCGTATTGTTGGAAAATGGCCTTGGTGGGCGCCTGGATGCCACCAACGTGGTGGCGCGCCCGGCATTGACGGGGATCACGCCGATCTCGCTCGACCATCAACAATTCCTGGGCGACACCATCGGTCTGATCGCAGCGGAAAAGGCGGGAATCATCAAGCCGGGTGTGGTGTGCGTGTCGGGCCCACAGGACCCGCAAGCGCAAACGGTGCTGCAATCCAAAGCCGATGATGTGGGCGCACCGTTGATTTCCCATGGGGCCAACTGGTCGATGCAATCCTCGGACGCGGGTTTTGAGGTTCAGTTGAATGGCGAAGTGATCGCTTTACCCAAACCCAATTTAATCGGGCCGCACCAATTTTCGAACGCGGCATTAGCTGTCGTGATGGCGCGTCATTTAGATGGGTTCAAGATCACCGATGATCATTTACGTCATGGGATGACCCACGCCGACTGGCCCGCGCGCCTGCAACGCCTGCACCACGGTCCCGTCATCAATGCACTACCCGATGATTGCGACGTATGGTTGGACGGTGGGCATAACCCGGATGCAGGTCAGGCGCTGGCCGCCCATGCCGCCGAGGCCTCGTCCGACCGCCCACTGTATTTGATTGCAGGCATGATCAACACCAAGGACCCGGTCGGGTATTTCAAACCGCTCAGTCAGGTTGCGAAATCCGTGCATTGTGTGACCATCCCGAACGAGGTTGCCTCAGTTTCAGCAGAAGATTTGGCGGCGACAGCGCGCAGGGCTGGTTTGGTTGCCTTCTCTGCCTCATCTGCTGCCGATGCTGCATCCGAGATCGCGAAAACCATTACTGGACCTGCCCGCGTACTGGTCTGTGGTTCGCTGTATTTTGCAGGACACATTCTACGGACGCATGAGTAGTATTCTTTAGCGAGGTCACTGTCCTCCTCACACCCCCTCACCTAACCTCTCCCCCCAATAGGGGGAGAGGGATGAGATCGAGTCACATAATTACAGGGTCCCTCTCCCCTACGAAGTGGGGGAGAGGACAGGTGAGGGGGCTGATCCCTACGTGGGAATGGCGTGGTAACTACAAAATAAACCAATGTCACCCCCGCGAAGGCGGGGGTCTATGGACGCAAGTAGATTCCCGCCTGCGCGGGAATGACGGGGGAGTTATTTGATAAACCGTTCATTACCTTGAATTTGATTTAGGGGGCCATTTTTCCTTACTAAATGCGAATAATTTTCATTTGCAATAAAATAAAAACATGCTATCCAGATACAAGTGCCAAAAAGCAGCGTGAAGGAGGATCGTATGACACTTCGAAAAATCAGATCATTAGGACCGTCAGATGATGTGACGCGGTTTTGTAAGCCAGAGGCTTTGTTCCTGGATGGTTTTCGGTTGTGGTCTCAAAGCCCTGAAAACATGACGTACATTCGTCGTAAGTTCATCGGCGCGCTGGGTCAGCAATCGGGCGAGCGCGCGACAAAAGCGCTGAAGATGCTGTCGTATTTGATTGGAATACATGCGCACCGAACGTTCATGATGCATCATCCGGACAAGATCAAAGCGACGACGGATGAACGCTGGTTGTTGGCCTTGATCGGGGCGACGTTGCATGGCGAGCGGGCTCATGCTGCTGCCATCGTCACGTATCTGATGCCGGTGAATTGCCATGGAACGGTTTTGGCTGTGGCGGGGGAACTGGGGCGATCTTTTGCGTCGGGGGATCAGGTCATCGCACCGCCGCGCAAATCTGCAGTACCATCACAAGATTTTGTTGAAATTCGTGCGGTCGCTTGAACGTTATCCGAATTTGGAAACCCGACGCGACCCGCTACCATCGTTACCGTCTGGTTTATGATCCGGGTTCACAAATTCTACCGTCGTGCCGCATTCAGGGCAGACGGCCCGCAAGTGTTCGTTCTTGCGATACCCGGCCCGCAACATCGCGGCGGCGTCGTGGGTACTGAGCCCTAATTCTTCTTGGAGCTCCCGTAATGCGGCCTGCTCGTCCTGGTCAATGACACCGTCTTCGAGGACATGATCGACCAATTTTTCGTAAGCCCCGCGTCGTTTGTGCAAGGCTTCGTTAAACCCAGATGCCAAGATCCCCGCAGGCAACGCAACCATGCCAACACTGATGATCCCAATGACCGATGCGCAAATACGTCCAACCAGCGTCTGCGGCACCACGTCGCCATAACCGATGGTGGTCATGGTGACCACGGCCCACCACAGCGCGTGGGGGATGGATCCAAAAGCCTCGGGTTGGGCTTCGTGCTCTGCCAAGTAGGTCACACTGGCGGCGACCGTGATCATCATCAGCAATACGAACATGGCGGCGGAAATGATGGAGGATTCGTCACGCAACACTTGCAGGAGCAAGTTCATGGAATTCGCATAGCGCGTCAGGCGGAACACACGCAGCAGGCGCAGTGCCCGTAACATCCGAAGGTCGATGCCAAGCAATGCGTCAATGAAAAATGGCAACAACACGATCAAATCAATCAGCGCCAACGGTGACAGCATGAAACGTAGCCGTCCCTTGATCGACCCCTTGTAACGGGGGTTATCACTTTCGACTGCGACCCAGACACGGGTCACATATTCAATCGAGAAAATGATAACCGAGAAAATCTCAAACGCATTGAAATAAGGGCCATAGGCGGCGTAGACCGCTGGCATCGATTCGAATATGACGGCGAGCACGTTCAGCGAGATCAATGCGACTAAAAAGATATCAGCGGCGCGTGCCAACGGGTCTTCGGCATGGCCAGCATCTAATATTAGATACAATCGTTTGCGCGTCATGGTTTTTACCGAAACTCCCCCAGAAATCTACCTTACCCTACATAGCGGCGCGATAAATCGGAACCCTCTGATTGTAAAAATAGGTTATGGGATGTGTGGTCAATGTTTGGACCGCCAAAGGGCTGCGATGGCGATGCCGACCCAGCCCGCCATCATCATGTATCCCCCCATGGGGGCCGCACCCTGCAGGTAAATCTCTTCATGAATAGCAAAATGATACAGGATCGATGCAAACGTTAACGCGCCTAAAATCATGACCCATCCAGCAACCAAGGCGAGGGTGCGGGCCTTGGCTGAACGTTGTGTCGCCAACAGGGCCGCAGCGATGGCGCCCAGGCTGTGCCACATCTGATACGAGACACCCTTGTCCCACATCAATTTGATATCCGCATCGGCGTCCAGCACATGCGAACCATAAGCCCCAAGTGCGACGCACGCGCCCGCTGTGATAGCCGCGAACGCAATCAGGAAATCAGGCCCGCGCCCGTTCATCACGCTCATTTCTGCAACGGCTCCATCCGGCGAATCTCATCTAGGACCGCCTCTTCAAACGGACCAGGGGTCAGGGTATCGGTGCCGCTCAGCGCATCGACAAAGCTCGACACGTCCTTTTCCAAAATGGCCATGGTGTTGGTGGGATCGTATCCTTCATCCGCCCAATCGATTTTATCCAGATTGTCACCGTACCACGTGCTGCCGGAACTGGACCGCATCACGGCCAGCATATCGTCCTGCGCAATCCCATACGCTTTGGACGCGGCCAACGCGCGGCGCACGGCCACAACACCCGCAGCAGCACATAAATTGTTGGCGACTTTGGTGGCGGCCCCGGCCCCAGTCGGCCCCATATGATGAACCTCATCCCCCATGGCGTCGAATGCGGACTGTAGCGATGTGACATGATCTTTTTCGCCACCGACCATAAACGTCAACGTACCTTCGCGCGCCCGGTACGGTGCGCCCGACATCGGCGCATCGATCACGGTTGCTTGCCCGTCCAGGCGCTTTTCAACTTCAACCACGTAGCGGGGCGAAAGCGTCGATGACAGGACGACCGTTTTAGGATGGTCGGCGCGTGTCATGACGCCTTGATCATCGAACAAAAGATCATCGGTTTGTTTGATGTCGCGGACGACGGAAATCAGAATATCGATCTTGGATGTGAATGCGATAGGGTCGATGATCATGCGGGAGTGAAACGCGCCAAATTCCGAGGGCGGGCGAACATCGTATCCCCACACATCGAACCCAGCCTTTAACAAATTCTCGGCCATGGGCAGACCCATCGCGCCACACCCGGCAACGCCGATCAAGGGCGGGCTGTTCATCCGCGTTGACCAGCCTCGGCGATCAGATGTTCGAACAAAGCGAAATTGGGATCACCGTCGCCCAGGAAAAATTCCGGATGCCATTGCACACCGACGGCAAAGCGACGGTCGGGCAGCTCAATCGCCTCGATAATACCGTCGGGTGCGCGTGCGCTGACGACGATGCCATCGGGCACATGATTGAGTGCTTCGTTGTGGGCTGTGTTGACGGCGATTTGCGCGGACCCTGCAATGGCGTGCAGTCGCGTATCGGGTTCAATGGTGATGGTGTGGGCGGTTTGCTCGGCGGGTTTTTCATTCAAATGATCGACGCCGCAGTCCAGATCATTTTTAATGTCGCGCCACATGGTGGCCCCACGTGCCGCCGCCATGACTTGCATGCCAGCACAAATTCCAAGCGTCGGTAAGTCGCGGTCCAACGCATCGGCCATCAATTGGCGTTCAAACGCATAGCGGGGGTGCAAGGCTTCGCCCGTCGCGGGGTCGCCATACAGTTCAGGCGGAAAATCATAAAAACCACCGGGCACGATCAGCCCACCCAGAATATCCAAGTAGGCGTCCTTGGCGTCTTCGATATACGGGATACCGACGGGCACGCCGCCCGCTTTCCAGATCGCATCAAAATATGCCGTCCGAAGCGCATAATGCGGGCGCTTGGAAAACGATCCCGATGTTTCGTAATCGAGCAAGATACCAATGGTGGGGCGGTTAGACATGGGGTGATTCTAAGTGACGGCAGAGGAATTTGAAAGTGATCTCAAACCTATCAATTATTACGATAATTTATGGACCCCCGCCTTCGCGAGGGTGACGAGATAAAACAGTAAGCTGTCATTCCCGCGTAGGCGGGAATCTATGAATCCAAGCTGCATCCCCGTGTGTTTGACCATAAATAAAAGCGACCCCCTCACCTAACCTCTCCCCTACGGCGTGGGGAGAGGACAGGCCTGTCCTCGCAAAGGCGGGGATGAGGGGGATTACTCCCCCGCCTCGCGCATTTTGGCTTCTTCGGCGATGGTGGCGGGGTGTTCAAGCTTACCGATCATTTCGCGGGCGATGATTTGGCGGAATTTTGGTAATTCCCTGTTCCAATCGTTCAACAACTGTAAGCCGTGACGCGAATGAGTCCGGCGCACGTGTTGTTGGATTTGGACCTTCAACACATCCTGCCAGTATTCGGTTTCGACACCGTGCCAGATAATGGTTTCTGGATTAGCCTGAATGTCGAACGTATTGGATTCGTCATACACAAACGCCATGCCGCCGGTCATGCCCGCGCCAAAGTTGGCCCCGACCTCGCCCAGGATCACGACCAAGCCGCCGGTCATGTATTCACACCCGTTCGACCCGCAGCCTTCGACCACGGCGTTGGCACCTGAATTGCGCACACAGAACCGTTCACCTGCTTGACCCGCGGCAAACAATCGACCCGCGGTGGCGCCATAAAGCACCGTGTTGCCGATGATCGTGTTCTTGTGGCTTTCAAGCGGGCTAGAAACGGGTGGGCGTAGTGTGATGGTGCCGCCCGACAAACCTTTGCCAACGTAATCGTTGGCATCACCCAACACTTCGAGGGCCAGACCTTGAACCGCAAATGCACCCAGCGATTGCCCGGCAGAGCCACGCAAGCGCACCGTCAGGTGATTATGATCAAGGCCCGTCATCCCGAATTTCCGAGTGATCAGGGAACTGGTCCGTGCCCCGACCGCGCGATGCGTGTTGCGAACCGCATAGGTCAGTTGCATTTTTTCACCGTGATCAAATGTCGGCTTGGCATCCTCGAGGATTTGCGCATCCAGGGTGTCGGGGACTTCGTTGCGGCCTTCGCCACTGTAATAGCGGGGATGCCCGCCGTGATCGGCCTGTTGCAGCAGTGGGTTCAGATCCAGGTCGTCCAAGTGCGCAGCACCGCGACTGACCTGCCGCAACAGATCGGAACGCCCGGTGATTTCTTCCAAACTGGCAAAGCCCATGTTGGCCAAAATCTCGGTGACTTCCTCGGCAACGAAAGTGAACAAGTTGACGACTTTTTCCGGTGTACCACCGAATTTTTCGCGCAGTTTCTCGTCCTGTGTACAAACGCCGACGGGGCATGTGTTGGAATGGCACTGGCGGACCATGATGCAGCCCATGGCGACCAATGACGTGGTGCCGATACCAAATTCATCCGCACCCAACATGGCAGCCACGACAACATCGCGCCCGGTTTTGATACCACCATCAACGCGCAGCTTCACCTTGTGACGCAAACGGTTGAGTGTCAGCACCTGATTGGCTTCGGACAAACCCATTTCCCACGGAATACCGGCATATTTGATGGAGCTTTGTGGGCTCGCAGCGGTGCCGCCATCATGGCCCGAAATCAGGATCACGTCGGCTTTGGCCTTGGCAACACCTGCGGCCACCGTGCCAACACCTGAACGTGCCACCAGCTTTACGCAGACGCTGGCGTCGGGATTGATTTGTTTTAAGTCATAGATCAGCTGGGCCAAATCCTCGATCGAATAGATATCGTGGTGTGGCGGTGGGCTGATCAGTGTTACGCCTTCGGTGGCGTGGCGCAGCTTGGCAATCATCGACGAGACCTTGAAGCCCGGCAACTGTCCGCCTTCGCCCGGCTTGGCACCTTGGGCGACTTTAATTTCAATCTCGCGGCAGTTGTTCAGATATTCAGCGGTGACGCCAAAACGTCCCGATGCGATCTGTTTAATCGCACTGGATGGATTGTCGCCGTTTGGACGCGGCTGGAAGCGTGATGAATCTTCGCCGCCTTCGCCGGAATCAGATTTCGCCCCGATGCGGTTCATGGCGATGGACAGCGTTTCGTGGGCTTCGGGGCTGAGTGCGCCGAGGGAAATTCCAGGGGACACAAGTTTCTTGCGCACTTCGGTGATGCTTTGCACGTCTTCGACCGAGATGGGCTGACGTTTCGGGCTAAAGGCCAAGAGATCGCGCAAGTATATCGGTGGTAATTTTTTCACACCCTCGGAATATTTTTTATACAGCGAATAGGATTCCGACCCGACGGCAGACTGCAGCACGTGAATCAGTTGCCCGTTGTGGCCGTGGGGTTCGCCACTGGCGCGGTATTTAAAGAACCCACCCACAGGCAACGGAATGACATCCTGATCAAACGCCGCTTTGTGCATTTCAGCGACTTTGACTTGGATCCCCTGAAGGCCGATCCCCGAAATCCGTGTCGCCATACCGGGGAAGAATTCCGCAACCAAGGCGCGTGATAAGCCGATGGCTTCGAAGCAATAACCGCCCCGATACGAGCTGAGAACGCCAATACCCATTTTCGACATGATCTTTAACAGGCCCAGGTCGATGGCGATTTTGAAATTCTGAATGGCGGTCGTTGCATCCATGTCGCCCAGCAGATTACGACGATGACGGTCATAGATCGCTTCTTCGGCGAGATAGGCGTTAACGGTGGTCGCACCGACGCCGATCAGCACGGCGAAGTAATGCACGTCCAGGCATTCCGACGCGCGGACGTTTATGGATGGGAAGGTCCGCAATTCTTCGCGCACCAAATGGGTGTGAACGCCCGCCGCAGCCAAGACCATGGGCAACGGGGCGCGGTTTTCGCTCACCGCCATATCGGACAGGATCAAATGGGTTTTTCCCGCGCGCACAGCGGCTTCGGCATCAGCGCGAATTTGATCGAGGGCCTGGGTCAATGCCCCCGGTATGGTTGGATCGAATGTGCAGTCGATTTCGGCAGCCGTATCGCCCATGTAACGGCGCATGGCCTCGAACGCGGCATTGGTCAGCACGGGGCTTTCCAATTGCAGCACTTCGCACTGGCCCGGGCTTTCGTCCAAGATATTACCAAGGTTCCCAAGGCGCGTTTTGAGCGACATCACCCGGCGTTCGCGCAGACTATCAATGGGTGGGTTGGTCACCTGGCTAAAGGCCTGGCGGAAGAAATGATGCATGCCGCGGTACTTATCGGACAGCACGGCCAACGGTGCATCATCACCCATGGACCCGACGGCTTCTTTGCCGCCCTCGATCATGGGTTGCAGGATCATTTCCATATCTTCCATGGAAAACCCAAAGCAATGTTGGCGACGGCGCAGGTCTTCGGAGGCAAACATGGAGCCTTTGGAATCGGCGGCGCCAACGATGTCGTCCAAGACTTCGGTACGGCTGGTCCACGACGAGAAATCCTGACGCGCAGCCAACAAGTCTTTCAAGGGGGTGTCGTGATAAAATTTACCTTCGACGAAATCGATGCCGATCATCTCGCCGGGGCCAACGCGGCCTTTTTCGGCGACCATTTCTTCGGACACTTCAACCATGCCGGCTTCGGAGCCGACAACCAAAAGGCCATCGGATGTGCGCGTGAATCGCATTGGACGCAGACCGTTTCGGTCCATTCCGGCGACAACCCAGCGACCGTCGGTGGCACAAATTGCTGCCGGACCATCCCAAGGCTCTAGGACCGCGTTGCAATAAGAAAACAGCGCTTCGTGTGCGGGGGGCATGGCCTTGTTGAGTGCGATGGACGCAGGAATGGTCATGGCTTTGACCATCGGCGCCGGGCGGTCGCTTCGGCACAGCAATTCGAACACGCTGTCCAAGGCTTCTGAATCGGAACTGCCAGATGGAATGATCGGCTTTAAGTCTTCAACGCTTTCACCAAACAACGGTGATGCGATTTTAGGCTCGTGCGCCTTCATCAGTTTGACGTTGCCGGTCAGGGTGTTGATCTCACCGTTGTGCGCCAGCATCCGGAACGGCTGGGCCAAGCGCCATGTCGGGAATGTGTTGGTGGAATAGCGCTGGTGATAAATCGCAAAGTTGGAAATGAAACGTTCGTCCAACAGATCGGGATAGAACGTTGTCAGTTGTTCCGCCAGGAACATGCCCTTGTAGATCACAGAACGGCAGCTGAGCGAACAGATGTAGAAATCATTGATGTGTTCTGCCAATACGCGCTTTTCGATCCGGCGACGGACCACATACAGATCACGCTCGTAGTCGTCGTACGAGATGCTGGAATCTGTCGCGATCATAATTTGTTCGATTTCGGGGCGGGTCGCGTTGGCTTTTTCGCCGATCACTTCAACCGCAACCGGGACCTGTCGCCAACCGTAAATCTGATACCCGGCGCGCAGTACTTCGGTTTCGACGATGGTACGGCAGACTTCTTGGGCCCCCAAATCTGATTTCGGCAGGAACACCATGCCGACAGCAATTTTATCATCGCCGGGCTCGTGGCCAGTGCGACGGATGTGTTCTTTGTAAAACTCCCACGGGATTTGAACATGGATGCCGGCACCGTCGCCCGTCAGGCCATCGGCATCGACAGCACCGCGGTGCCAGAGTTTCTTAAGCGCATCGATGGCCAGTTCCACAACCCGGCGGGTCGGAACGCCATCGACATTGGCGATCATGCCAACGCCGCAAGACGAATGCTCGTCGGCGGGATCATACATGCCGTTCTGTTCAAGATGCTTTGCGCTCTCTTGCCAGGTTTTGACGAACTCTTCGCCTGTTTCGATCATTTTATCGGTCATGTTTTTATCCCTCGGAACTGTCGTTGGATGGCGCGAACATTGCGAAGACTTCTTCGCCCGTCATGGTCGGCATGTCGCCCGCAAAGGCATAGTATTCGGGTTTTTCTTCGATGAAAATTTGTGCGGCCAGTGTGAACTGCGTTTGATCATCAAAAGTACCGGCCATAATCGAATATTGCGGCTCGTCACCTTTTAATCGATAGAACAAATTACTTCCGCAGTTGCGGCAGAACCCACGTTCGGCCCAGTCAGAGCTTTCATACCAAGCCAGATTTTCTGCACCTTTAATTTCAGGGGCTGGGCCAGGGTGCGTTGCCATGCCTGGGCCGCCTTGGCGTAAACACATCGCGCAATGGCATACAGCGACTTCGCTAACGTCATGGGATGCTGTAAAAGTGATTTTGCCACACAAGCATTGACCGGATGCACTCATAATACTTTACCTTAAGCCGCTTCAGCGTCGGCGCGCTGGTTACGGTTTTGCAAATACTGATGGATGCCATCGGCAGCATCGCGCCCGTCCTTGATCGCCCAAACCACCAACGATGCGCCGCGGTAAATATCGCCCGCCGCGAACACGCCGTCGATATCGGTCATCTTGGTTGGCTCTTGCACGTTGATGGTGCCCCACTTGGATACCGGCAGATCAGGTTCGCCAAACAATGTGGGCAAGTCTTCGGGATCAAAGCCGAGCGCCTTAATCACGATATCGCCGTCGATCGTAAAGCT
>ENA-UOXV01004092-UOXV01004092.1-marine-metagenome-genome-assembly--contig:-NODE-4092-length-16994-cov-8.378062_pt1 | contig 16994 bp, 19 predicted proteins | sample MGYA00238165_ERZ766961 | MGnify/ENA primary metagenome ERZ766961 (study PRJEB28924, sample SAMN03173240) | marine metagenome | biome: Marine; feature: Water; material: Subsurface seawater | place: North... | reverse complement strand
AGTTCCATTTGAACATCTTGGAGATTGAGTCGGCATACTGTTTAATGTTAATCATTTGTTTGTCAAGTGTTTAGAGTTAGCGTTATGATACAGCGGGGATAATGCACTTTTGTGTTAATAATCGCTTCTAAAAAAGTCATAATATATACCCCTGTATTAATACAATAGAATTGTCCTGAAAGTGTTATGTTTTCTGTAATTGACTTTTCTTATACATATAACAAGAAAACATTCTTTTGTTATCATTAAACACAAAAAAGCATCAACAAATAAAGTGTGAAAGTTGAATTTTATCAATAAAGACAGGGTGTTAAAGAGAAATAAAAAAAATCAACAAAATACTTCTTGGTCTGTAGGTTTTAATTAAAAGGGATGTTATATTTGCACCGATCTATAAGTAAGTTAAAGCCATAATGGTAACAACAGTGGTAACAATACTTTTTAATAAACACTATAATAATGATTTAACTTACAGTGAATCAACGATTAGGCCTCGTAGCATAACTGAATAGTGCACTTGATTACGGCTCAAGAGGTTGCAAGTTTGAATCTTGCCGAGGTCACTAAGAACCAGCTCATTACAGGGCTGGTTTCTTTTTTGGGGTACAATATAGGGTACAACAATCGTTTATTTACTCACTATTTCACTTCTGAATTTATAATACTCACTTGGCTACACTCTTTGTCCCTTAAAGAAGTATTAAATCTTTCCGTTTACTAGTATATATAGTTTACATTGAACCATTATCGTTATTCCCAGTATTAATATTATTCAAATCAACGCCTGTTCGTTCCTTAAATTCCCTTCTAAATTTTATATTCCTATTTCTCCGTTCTTTAAGTTTAAGATATATTTTCTTTAACCAATTCATACAATTTAATTTATAAATACAATATACAAAACCGTTTTCAAAACTTCATTTAATAAATAATCAGTGGTAAATCCTAATAAGGTTTTATTATATTTCTGTACTTATAAGTTTCGGAAAAGCATATTGTAAGGCTAATTGAAGCGTCTTAATTCTTTGATTAGCATCTGCTCATTTAAGTCTAAAGAGCCTATTAAATCTTCTAATAAGTCTTGTAGTTTACTTCTTACTTCTGAACTTATAATACTCACTTGGCTTAACTCTCTGCCCTTTAACGAAGTACTGAATCTTTCCATAGATCACTTTAAGAGTTCTATTAATTTCAAATAAGTTCCTAGAGTAACAGAAGAAGATATACCTGTGGTTTAAAAAAACCCCCAGTTTTAGCTGAAGGTTTTTAGTTATTAGGATTAAAAAAATCTATTGAGCTGAAGCAGCAAAAGTAATTACATTAAAAATTGGAGAATATTTCCAACCATCTGGATTATACGAACCCATTTTAGATTTTTTTGCAACATCTGAGGGGAGTTCATATCCAACTCTATATTTCATTAAATCTTCAAGACTATCAAACATATCCCAAGTAGATACGCTTGATGTATTCATTCCGATTGGAGCAATTTTTCTACCAACACCCCAATTAACCATTCCCATTTTAGACATATTTTTTGAAAAATGGTTCTTCCAAAGTGTTTTATTTTCTGATATAAATCCAGCTAGGTTTTTAGGAGTTGCAAAGTTAAATTGAATGTATTTCCCCATACTTTTTTGAATACTTACTTCATCTTTAAAAATATGTCTTGAGTCAGAAGTCCAAGTAAATTTTGAGCTTAATTCTCCTACAATTGCTTGTTCTTCTTTTGTTAAAAGGGAACTTGCATTATTCCACCATTGGTTCTTCGCACTAAGAATGGCTTCTACATCTGAATTAGATTGAACGAACAGATAATTTTTTCTTTCTTCATCATCAATATTGTCCATTGTTACTCTTTTTAAAAAAGCCCAAAAAGAGATATCCCCCTTATTAACAGCATTTTGAGCTACTTTTTGCATATATGTTTTTTGAACTGTTTCAAAGGCTTCAAGGTCTCCCTCAACTCTTACAAAATGCATTGAATAGATTTGAGATGCTTGAGCACTTAAAGAGATGCTTACAAATAATAGAAGTAGTGTAAATAGTTTTTTCATTTTAAATTGATTTATGGTTAATAAGATTACAATATAACACTTTCGTTTAACAACTAAAAATAGTAATAATAAAATCTTAATACTACTAAACAAAATACAACTTCAGCCTCTAGAACAGTTGGAGCTTAGCCTATTAGTTTTAGTTTTTCTAATCTAGAAAGTTTCTTGATGCAATATTCTCTTTTTGATGCGGTTGATCGGTCTGGATGTATTTCTGAATATTCTAAATTAACAGGTCTTTTGTTTCGTGTGTACTTGGCACCTTTTTTAGATTCGTTATGCTCAAAGATTCTTCTCTCTAAGTTTGTTGTGATTCCTGTATAAAGGGTTTCATCTTCACATTTAATGACATAAACCCACCATATTTTATTTATTTTTTCCATGACTAGCGATTACCAGATTCAGTTTAACTAAGATATAAAAATCTGTTAGTTAACCCTTGATGATTTTTTATATCTTAGTGAGTAATATAATGCTTTATGAAAGTTAGTAAAGGAGTAATTACAAAAGGGTTTGTTTTTTCAGGAATAATCAATATTGGGGGTGCTTTGATTTTTTCAAGGTTTTTCACAAATGAATTCATACCAAAAAACGACCCGGTGGTAATGTCTAATTTTGGTTTATTGATGATTGTCGTTTGGGGGTTAGTATTTTTATCTATTTCTCAAAAATACGAGCAATTAAATTGGCTGGTGGGAGTGTTTGCAATCGAAAAATTCATTTATGGATTTAATTGGATCAATTGGATTTCGAACAACGATCTTTCTGCTGTATATAATCAAGATCAAATGGCAGGAATTTTTTATACCATATATGGGATTAACGACTGGTTCTTCTTCGCATTTTTCTTGTATGTTTTTATTAAGTCATTTAAATCTGTTAAAACTTGATTTTTGTTTCGACTTATTATATGATCCTTTTTTCAGATAAATAATCCGATTGGCTTTATAATTTTTAATTTGCAAGAAGGGTTTTCATACCTTGTTTTTAAATAATATACTTATGAAATTAAATTTATTGTCTTGTGATACTCAGCGGCCAGATAGAAGGGCCATTTCCAAATGTATTCTGGAGATTTCTAGTAACATGACTCCGGCATTGTCAAATGACCTTACAGATATTCTTTTGGAAGGTGATCCTGTTGAAATTGAGATAGACGATAAAGGTTCAGGCTCAGCTCTTAGGGCTTTGCGAAAGTCAAGTATTGATTATGAGGTTGTTGAGTAATCCAATTTTTTATGAGCATTCAAAATAATTTTTTTAAAAGGATTTTACTTTCTCTGATTTGAAGGAAGCTGTATATTTGCTAAAATTTTATAAATGTCATTAATTGCAATTGTAGTTGGTTTGTTGCTTTTGATTAAAGGGGGAGACTGGTTATTAAAGTCTTCTGTATCTCTATCGCTGATCTTATCCATTCCAAAAGCGGTTATCGGAATGACCGTAGTGTCCTTTGCAACTTCTGCTCCTGAGCTAATTGTGAGTATCCAGGCAGCTCTTTCTGGACATTCTGATATTGCCCTAGGTAACGTTGTAGGCTCTAACATTGCCAACCTGGCTTTTGTACTTGCAATTACCATAATCATTACCCCCATTGCAGTTCCAAAAAGTTTTTTTAAAACGGATTGGCCTATGATGATTTTTGCAACCTTACTTTTTATTGTAATGATTGCTTCTGATCAAATACTTTCTTCATTTGAAGGATTTATAATGATTCTCATATTGTTTGGTTTTATCTTTTACTTATTAAATAAAAATGTACAAAACGAATTAATACAACCAGCCTCAGCTGAATTTAAAGTATTAAATAAAAAGCAAACTTTTATATATCTATTTGCGGGTGGTTTTGCGCTGTGGCTTGGGTCAGAGACTTTAGTGAAAGGAGCCGTTTCTTTAGCTACCTTAATGGGAGTCAGCGAGCGTGTAATTAGTGTTTCAATAATTTCAATAGGAACTAGTATTCCTGAGTTGTCGGCCTCAATAGTTGCAATAATTAGAAAAGAAAAGGCAATTTCTTTGGGTAATCTAATAGGTTCTAATGTCTTTAATATCCTGGCAGTTATGGGAGTTACCTCCATGATTCTTCCTATTCAAGTTCAAGATTTGGACCTGATATCAAACGATCTTGTTTGGATGTTTGTAATATCGATGCTGGTGCTGCTTATGGTATTTATTCCTAGAGACAGCCGCTTAAACCGATTCAATGGTATTGTATTGCTGGGCCTTTATATTTATTTTATTTACGGCCTCATAGGGTAAAAAAAACACCTACATAAAGCAGGTGTTTTTTAAATTTATTTAACTTATTGTTTCGGATTATATTTTAGCAGATTTAACTGTTTTGATAATACGAGCAGCAATTCTATAAGGATCACCGTTTGAAGCAGGTCTTCTGTCTTCTAACCATCCTTTCCAACCTTGCTCTACAGTAATAATAGGAATACGAATAGAAGCTCCACGATCCGAAACTCCGTAACTAAAGTCTGTAATCGATGCAGTTTCGTGTAAACCAGTTAAACGTTGATCGTTGAATTGTCCGTAAACCGCAATGTGTTCTTTTGTTACCGGGCGGAATGCTTCACAAATAGTATTGTAAACATTTTCATCACCACAGGTTCTTAAAGTAGTATTTGAGAAGTTAGCATGCATACCAGAACCGTTCCAGTCTCCTTTTATGGGTTTTGGGTGGTATTCGATATAGTAACCATATTGTTCTGTAAGACGGTCAAGTAAGTAACGTGCAATCCAGATTTCATCTCCAGCTATCTTAGCTCCTTTTGCAAACAACTGAAATTCCCATTGTCCACTTGCAACTTCTTGGTTGATTCCTTCAAAGTTTAGACCTGCATCGATACAAAGATCTGCATGTTCTTCAACAAAGTCTCTTCCGTGTGTATTTTTTCCACCAACAGAACAGTAATACATTCCTTGTGGTCCTGGATATCCTCCAACAGGGAAACCTAAAGGTAGTTGTGTTTGTGTATCCATGATAAAGTACTCTTGCTCGAACCCGAACCAAAAGTCATTATCATCATCATTAATTGTTGCTCGTGCATTGGATTCGTGTGCCGAACCATCTGCATTTAAAACCTCCGTCATTACTAAAAATCCATTTTTGCGAACAGGGTCAGGATAAATAGCAACAGGCTTAAGTAAGCAGTCAGAAGAACCTCCTTCAGCTTGTTTTGTTGAAGAACCATCGAACGACCAAACAGGACACTCTTCTAATGTTCCATTAAAATTTTCAATTACCTTTGTTTTACTACGTAAATTGGAAGTTGGTTTGTAACCATCTAACCAGATATACTCTAATTTAGATTTGCTCATAATATTTTTTTTAGCTTTATATAACAAATTTAATTTTTTTGGATACAACCTCGATTTTTATGGGGTCTAAATCTTAACAGAGTTATTAACTTTTATTGATAACCCATTTTTATAAGGGGTAAATTTAATTTTATGCAAAAAAATCAATGAAAAGACTGCAGATTTTAAAAATTAGATAACTTTGCTATAGAATTTTTAAACAACTTATGCAATGAATTCTCTCCGATTTGAAGCTTTGAATAGCCTAGCAAAAAATAACAGACCAAGTACTTTCCAAGAATATAGTTCCGAAAATCATTATGCTCAGAATGTATTTAATGATATTGCACTTCAAAAGTCTTTAAATAAAGAAGCTTATGATGAAATTTCGAAAGTAATTTTTAAGGGTTCTAAAATATCAAAATCACTAGCTGATCAAATTGCAGCAGCAATGAAATCATGGGCGCGTTCAAAAGGAACAACTCATTATACCCACTGGTTTCAGCCACTTACAGGGGCAACTGCCGAAAAGCACGAATCTTTTTTTGATTTATCAAGTGATTATCTAGCAATAGAGCGCTTCGATGGAAGTCAATTGGTACAACAAGATCCTGATGCCTCAAGCTTTCCAAGTGGTGGAATCAGAAACACTTTTGAGGCCAGAGGATATACTGCCTGGGACCCAACATCTCCAGCATTTATTTATGGAAAAACACTTTGTATCCCAACCATTTTTGTTTCCTATACTGGCGATGCACTAGACTATAAAACACCTCTATTACGATCTTTATCTGAATTGGATAAAGCCGCAACCGATATTGCAAAGTACTTTGATAAAAATACCCAAAAAGTTTACGCAACCTTAGGGTGGGAGCAAGAGTATTTTTTGGTCGATAGGAGCTTGGCTGCTTCTCGTCCCGATTTGAACCTTACAGGCAGATCTTTAATGGGTCATGAGTCGTCAAAAGGGCAACAGTTAAATGACCATTACTTTGGATCTATCCCTAGACGAGTTTTAGCTTTTATGCAAGAATTAGAGCACCAAAGTTTACTTTTAGGAATTCCGCTAAAAACAAGGCACAATGAAGTGGCACCTGGTCAGTTTGAATTAGCTCCAATTTTTGAAGAGGCAAATCTGTCTGTGGATCACAATGCTTTGCTTTTGGATGTTATAAATAAGATCGCAGAGAAGCATAATTTTATGGTACTCTTGCACGAAAAGCCTTTTAAGGGAATTAATGGCTCTGGAAAACACAACAATTGGTCTTTAAAAACCAATACGGGAATTAACTTGTTAAGTCCTGGAAAAACACCCATGAACAACCTGCAGTTTTTGACCTTTTTCATCAATACCATCGCTGCTGTTTTGAATCATGAATCTCTGTTACGAGCAAGTATTGTTTCGGCAAGTAATGAACTTAGATTAGGAACTGATGAAGCACCTCTTCCTATTATCTCTGTTTTTATAGGTGAGCAGCTGACCGAAGTTCTTAATAATCTGGAACAAGTTTCCGAAGGAAAATTATCTCCAAAAGAAAAAACAGATCTTAAGCTTAATGTTATTGGTAAGATTCCAGAAATATTATTAGACAACACAGATCAAAATAGAACTTCTCCTTTTGCCTTTACTGGAAATAAATTTGAGTTTCGAGCGGTTGGATCCAAAACCAACTGTGCAAAACCCATAACCGTATTAAATTCGATTGTTGCAGAACAGTTAATTATTTTTAAAGGAAAGGTAGATGGGCGACTCGAAAACCCAAAAATGAAAAAGGATGATGCTATATTTAATGAATTAAGAGATTCAATAAAGCATATTCGAACCATACTTTTTGAAGGAGATGGATATAGTGAGGCTTGGATTAAAAGCGCTAAAAAGAGAGGCTTAAGTCCTATGACATCAACTCCAGAAGCTATTAAAGCTTATGTTTCTCCTAAAAGTATAACCCTATTCAAAACGTTAAAAGTATTTACCGAACGTGAGCTCGAATCTCGTGTTCAAGTAGACTTGCAACAATACACCCACACGCTGCAAATTGAGGGAAGAACTCTAGGCGACATTGCTCGAAATCATATCATCCCAACTGCAATTCAATATCAAAATACCTTAATAGATAATGTTAAAGGTTTAAAAGAAATTTATGGAAAAGGGTTTGAAGTTCATGCTAAAGAACAAATGTTATTAATAGAGCGTATTTCAGGACATATTTCTCAGATTAACTCGGGGGTAAATGCTATGATTTCTGAACGAAAGAATGCAAATTTGCTCGAAGATGATTATTTAAAAGCGACCACTTATTATGTTCAAGTAAAACCATACTTTGACACCATACGTTACCATTGTGATAAACTAGAATTATTGGTAGACAACTCCATATGGCCGCTTGCTAAATACCGAGAATTGCTCTTTTCTCGATAGCGTTTATCGTTTAGAATTGATATATTTACTATATATATTATAATCTATGAAAAATTCGAATGTAAAAGCTGGATTAAGATACTTGCTTTGTATCCAGTTTATTGTTTTTTTTGGTTGTGGAGGTGGAGGCGACGATGATATTCAAATTGTTAATACTCCAGAAGTAGTTGTTCCTGTAATTACAGCATCAAACTTATCTTCATCAATTAACGAAAATCCAGAAGTAGGTTCTGCAATAGGAACTGTACAGGCCTCAGTCACATCGGGAAGTCTGCAGTATAGTTTAGTCTCCCAAAGTGTTAGTGGTGCGTTAACAGTAAATGCGTCTACCGGTGAAGTTACTGTTGCAGATGCCAGTCTCTTTGACTTTGAAACTCTTCAGACTTTAACAGCTGTTATCCGTATTTCTTCTGGAAGTGTTTTTGAGAACATAAACGTTACAGTTTCAATTACAGATATTGATGAGATTGAAGCAGTTTATACCATTTGGGAAGGTACAACCATGACCTTTACTAAAGAGGATGGTGGTGACCCAACAAGTTCTTCTCAACAAGATCATATTACCGATAATGTTAAAATTACACGAGGTAACAGCGGAGGTCAGATTTATAATATTGTTAACGAGTCTGTAGCTGTCAAAGAGACAAGTCCTGCGGGTACAGAATGGGCGCTTGGCACAATCGATCAAATTGCTGATTTAACTTTTGAGCCTTTTAGAGCAGCAACAAACGGTAAACCTAAAAATCAGCGTGGTAAAGACATGGTTCTGCATTTAATTACAGATGATATTTATATTTCTATACGATTTACATCTTGGAGTACAGGACAGGCTGGAGGATTTATATATGAGCGATCAACTACTAATGTTGGATCTTCTAAAAAACAGCCAAAGTAGTTTTAGAGATTCCTCTAAAATTGATATAGTTAAAGGAAATAAATTGATGTATTTTTGTGTTAAATTATAACCAGTATGAGTGAGTTGTCTAGTGATCGTTATCGTTTTCGCGGTGTTTCTGCACAAAAAGAAGATGTTCATAATGCTATTAAAAACATAAATAAAGGACTTTTCCCTAAGGCCTTTTGTAAAATAGTTCCCGATCATTTAACAGGTAGCGAAGAACATTGTCTGGTAATGCATGCCGATGGTGCCGGTACAAAAACTTCTTTAGCCTATGCTTATTGGAAAGAAACTGGAGACTTGTCAGTATGGAAAGGCGTGGCTCAAGATGCTTTGATTATGAATATAGATGACCTATTATGTGTGGGTGTATCTCAAGATATTTTGCTTTCTTCTACCATTGGCAGGAATAAAAACAGAATTCCTGGTGAGGTTTTAGCAGCAATAATAAACGGTACAGAAGAAATAATTGAAGAGCTTAAAGGTTACGGAGTATCGATTCATAGTACTGGAGGAGAAACTGCAGATGTTGGAGATTTAGTTCAAACTATAATCGTAGATTCTACAGTAACCGCAAGAATGAAACGTTCTGATGTTATTGATAACGCCAATATTCGACCCGGAGATGTTATTGTGGGATTAGCTTCTTTTGGTCAGGCTTCTTACGAAAAGGAATATAACGGTGGAATGGGAAGTAATGGACTTACTTCTGCTAGACACGATGTTTTTAATAAAAACCTCAAATCTAAATATCCTGAAACTTTTGATGCTAGCATGCCAGAGGATTTAATTTACTGCGGTTCTAAGAACTTAACAGACGCTATTGAGGGTAGTCCAATAAATGCAGGTAAATTAGTATTGTCTCCTACTAGAACATACGCTCCGATTATTCAGGAAATAATGAATACAGTCGATAGGTCAATGCTTCATGGTATGGTTCATTGTAGTGGAGGAGCACAAACTAAAATTTTGCATTTTATAGATTCATTACATGTTATTAAAGATAATTTATTTGCACTACCTCCTTTGTTTAAGATGATACAAGAAGAATCTAAAACTTCTTGGAAAGAAATGTATGAAGTTTTTAACATGGGACATAGAATGGAACTTTATGTTGCTCCTGAACTTGCTAAACAAATCATTTCAATTTCAGAATCGTTTAGTGTACCAGCTCAAATTATTGGAAGAGTAGAAGCCTCTGATAAAAAAGAATTAACAATTAAAAGCACTCAAGGAACTTTTACTTATTAAAAAACTTTAAACCACATATTTTTAATGAATAGATTTATTTTTCTCTCGATATTTACTTTATGTTCATTAAGTTCAACCGTTCTTTCTGCTCAAAATTGGCAAACAGATTGGGAGAAAACAAAACTTGAATCAAAACAAACGAATAAAAAAATCGTATTAGTTTTTTCAGGTTCAGACTGGTGTATTCCTTGTATCAAACTTGAAAAAGAAATCTGGATAACCCCAGAATTCATATCCTATGCGAGTGAAAATTATTTGCTCTTTAGAGCCGATTTTCCCAAAAGGAAAAAGAATAAATTACCTGATCAAATTCAAGAACGCAATGATTTACTAGCTAGCAAATACAATCCTAAAGGTTACTTCCCACTGGTTGTTATCTTAAACTCCAACCACGAGGTTATTGGTAATCTAGGTTACGATAACCTTTCTGTAAAAAATTATATTGAAAAAATAGAACGATTTTAAAATGAAAAACATACTAGTCTTAATGAGTTTGTTTTTGTCTAATTTCATTTTAAGTGCACAAAAATCATATTCAGAATCTAGTATTTTAATGGGGTCATCTTTTGAGATAACCGTTGTTGCCTTGGATGAAGATTTCGCAAAGGAGTCCCTAGCTATTGCAAAGAAAGAAATTATTCGTATTGAAAACTTGATTTCCTCTTGGGACCAAAAGTCTGAGACTTCAAGAATAAACAAAAATGCAGGGATTGGTGCTGTTGAGGTTTCAAAAGAACTTTTTGATTTAATTTTTCGAGCGCAACAGATTTCTAAATTGTCATCTGGAGCATTCGATTTAACGTTTGCAGCTGTCGATAAACTATGGAATTTTGACGGAAGGGAATCAGAAATGCCAAATCCAGATGCTCTTAAGGCCTCTGTTTTTAATATTGGATACCAGCTAATTGAACTTAACGAACAATCTTTGACTGTTTTTCTCCCTAAAAAAGGGATGAAAATAGGGTTTGGAGCTATAGGTAAAGGGTATGCTGCCGACAGTGCTAAGCAGCTGCTTGTTGAGCGGGGAGTTTTAGGTGGTATAATTAACGCGTCTGGAGATATGAATACTTGGGGAACTAAACCCGATGGTTCTTCTTGGACTATAGGAATAGTAAACCCTATGAATAACAAGAAGGTGTTTTCTTGGTTTTCTTTAGAACATAACGCCGTTGTTACTTCTGGAGATTACGAAAAATTCACCCAGATTAATGGAAGGCGTTACAGTCATATAATCGATCCAAGAACTGGGATTCCATCACAAGGAATCGTAAGTTGTACTATATTTGCTGGTAAAGCAGAATTAGCAGATGCAATTGCTACTGCTATATTTGTAATGGGGGTTGAATCTGGACTATTTTTAATAGATCAGTTGCCCGACATAGAGGCTATTTTAATTGATGACTCAGGAATAATTCATTGCTCTAAAAATATTGAAATTGAAGAAAATTAAATTTTTATTAATCTTTATGGTTGTTCTTGTATCAGTTACAAGTTGTGTATCTGTAAAAGAGTACAATAGAGTTTATTTAAACGATGCTGATATGGCACTCAAAGCAGGTTTGTGTGAACGTTTTGAAACTACATATCATATTTATAGAGAAGCAGCTGCAGGTGCTAATGGAGGAAAAACAGGTGGAGGTTGTGGTTGTAATTAAAAAAATAACATTGATTCTTTTAATGAGTTTTGGATTTGTTTCCTTTGCTCAAAAAGATACTCTAAAGTCTTATAAGAAGAAAGTGTTAGAAACTGTAGAAGTAGATATGCTTCTTGGTTTTTATACACAAAAAGGCATCCATGCTTCAGTTACTGGTGGTATTGGAAATGAAGATTTACAAAATATAGCTCCAACTGTTGTAATTAAAATACCATTAAACGAAGATGATGTTCTAACAGCAGACTTTGGTTTTTCTTCATACACCTCAGCGAGTTCAAGTAATGGAAATCCGTTTAATACTGGAGCTTCTACTGGGGAAGATCGCGAATATAGTGGTGGCGATGGAAGTGGAAGTGGCGGTCAAGGACCAAAAGGTTCTCCTTGGGTTGCTTCTTCAGGTGCCTCTAGAAAAGATGTGCTAACTGCTTTGAGCCTATCCTATGTTCATGCCACAGACGACAGAAACAGATATTGGTCCTCTAATATTGGTTCTTCTTATGAGTACGACTACCAGTCTTTTGGTTTTGGGGGAGGCGTAACTCAGTTATGGAATGAAAAAAATACAGAACTTAATATAAAAGCTCAAGTATACTTAGATCAATGGATTCCAATAATTCCAACTGAAATAGATGAATACGAGCAATTCGGTTCAGATTTTTTAATTGATACTCAAAGTTATTTTTCAGGGGTAAGTGTCCTAAATTCAAACGGGGCTAGTGTAGCAGAGTACCTTCCGTCAAAATTCACTCCTATAAACAATGTGAATAGAAATTCCTATTCCTTTTCTCTAGGGTTTTCTCAAATATTAACCCCTAGAATGCAATTTTCTATAGCTCTTGATTTAGTAAAGCAAGAAGGTTGGCTAGCAAATCCTCTACAGCGGGTTTACTTTTCAGATAAATCAAATTATTATGTGGGGAATGCAAACAATATTTCTAATTATGAAAATCCTTCCAATACAGATGTCTTTCATCTAGCAGATGACATTGAGCGTCTTCCGAGTACTCGTCTGAAGTACCCGCTAGGTATGCGATTAAATTACTATGTTAATGAATATTTAGTTATACGTTCTTATTTTAGGAAATATCTTGATGATTGGGGTGTAGATTCTAATACGTTTCAGGTAGAACTTCCTGTTAAATTTAATATGAGTTGGAGGATAATACCAAGCTTTAGATACTTTGATCAAACCGCTGCAGATTATTTTGCACCATATAATCAGCATCTGTCTACTCAAGATTATTATACTTCGGATTATGATCTTTCTGCATTTTCGAGTTATCAAGTAGGAGGTGAGTTTGTTTTTACAGATGTCTTGTCTAATTATGGCGTATGGAAATTATCTTTAAAGAGAATTGGTTTACGTGTTCAGAATTATCAGAGATCAGATGGCCTTTCTGCGTTTAGTATCTCAACTAATTTCAGTTTTGTTTTAGATTAATTAAGTTCATGTTTCCTTAAAAAGTAGTAATTTTGCCACATAGATTACCAAGTTATGATCGAAAAACTACAAATAATTCAGCAACGCTTTGATGAAGTCTCAGACTTGATTATACAACCGGACATTATATCGGATCAGAAGCGTTATATTCAGTTGAATAAAGAGTACAAAGACTTGAGGATTTTGACTGAAAAGGGTTATCAATACAAGGCTTTATTAGCAAATATTAGTGAAGCCGAAGAAATTATCAACGACACTTCAGATCCTGAAATGGTTGAGATGGCTAAAATGCAGTTGGAGGAAGCAAAAGAACTTGTTCCTGAATTAGAAGAGGATATTAAATTCCTTTTAATTCCAAAAGACCCTGAAGATTCTAAAAATATTGTTGTAGAAATTCGCGCCGGTACCGGTGGTGATGAAGCCAGTATTTTTGCAGGAGATTTATATCGTATGTACTCAAAATTTTGTCAAGACAAAGGATGGAGTGTGAGTCTGGTTGATAGTAGTGAGGGAACTGCTGGTGGCTTTAAAGAGGTTATTTTTGAAGCTTCTGGAGAAGATTGTTACGGTGTTATGAAGTTTGAGTCTGGTGTTCACCGAGTTCAACGTGTTCCTCAAACAGAAACCCAAGGAAGGGTTCATACTTCTGCTGCAACCGTTATGGTTTTGCCTGAAGCAGAAGAGTTTGACGTTGAGGTTAATATGAGTGATATACGTATAGATTATTTTTGTTCATCAGGACCTGGAGGGCAGTCGGTAAATACAACCTATTCTGCAGTTCGTTTAACGCATGAGCCAACCGGAATTGTTGCGCAATGTCAAGATCAAAAATCACAGCATAAGAATAAAGACAAAGCACTGAAAGTTCTTCGTTCTCGGTTATACGAAATGGAACTGGCTAAGAAACTAGAAGCAGATTCTCAAAAGAGAAATTCTTTAGTTTCTTCTGGAGATCGTTCTGCAAAAATAAGAACCTACAATTACCCACAGGGTAGAGTAACCGATCACCGAATTGGATTAACGTTATATGATCTTCAAAACATCATCAATGGAGATGTTCAAAAATTAATAGACGAATTGCAGTTATATCATAACACCGAAAAGCTTAAAGAGGCAGGAGAAGTATTTTAATTTATGAGAATCGAAGCGTTAAAAAAGCAAATCCTAGCTAAGAAGTCATTCTTATGTGTTGGTCTTGATGTTGATCTAGAAAAGGTTCCAGAACATATCAAGGCAATGGAAGATCCATTGTATGAATTTTCTAAAGCCATTATAGATTCTACTGCTGCTTATGCCGTTGCTTACAAACCTAACATTGCTTTTTTTGAAACATATGGGCCAGAAGGAATGGCTTCTTTAAAACGAGTGATGGGTTATCTTAATAACAAACATCCAGAAATTTTCACTATTGCTGATGCAAAAAGAGGAGATATAGGTAATACTGCAACACGTTATGCTAAAGCTTACTTCGAAACATATAATTTTGACTCCATTACTATTGCCCCATATATGGGTAAAGATTCAGTTGAGCCGTTTTTAAGTTTCGACGAAAAATACGCTATACTTCTTGCTCTTACATCAAACGGGGGATCGTCTGATTTTCAAACGCAAGAGGTTGGAGGACAAATGCTTTATGAAAAGGTAATCCAGACCAGTATTGAATGGGAAGGTTCTGAACGTCTAATGTATGTAGTTGGAGCAACTAAAGCAAATGCATTGAGAAAAATACGAGAATTAATTCCGAATTCTTTTTTGTTGATTCCAGGGGTTGGAGCGCAAGGTGGTAGTTTGACAGAAGTTGCGGAAAATGGACTTTCGAGCGATGTAGGTATTTTGGTTAATTCTTCTAGAGGCATTATTTATGCATCAACAGACGAGAATTTTGCTCGGGAGGCTAAAAAAGCGGCACGAGAATTGCAGTCACAAATGGAAAGTATCCTCAAAAATAAAAATTACATATAATGTTGAACTATACTTTGTATGAGAATGATAAAAGCGCACCATGGGTAACTTTTGTTCATGGAGCTGGTGGAAGTTCATCCGTTTGGTTTAAGCAAATCCGAAGCTTTTCAAAAATATTCAACCTGCTACTTGTTGATCTTCGCGGACACGGCTCTTCAAGCGTAAAATTAATTTTACCGTCAAAAGATGCTTACACTTTCGATGCTATTGCTAAAGATATCATTGAGATATTAGATCATGAAAAAATTGATAAATCTCACTTTATAGGGATTTCTTTGGGCACAATTTTAATTCGCCAAATTGCCGAAATGCAGCCCAAAAGAGTTTTGAGTATGACTTTAGGAGGTGCAATTTTGAAATTTAATTTTCGTTCCAGAATTCTTATTTTTGTCGGAAATTTAACAAAATCAATAATCCCATATATGTGGATTTATAAAGTATTTGCTTTTATTATTATGCCTCATCGTAACCATAGAGATTCTAGAATTATGTTTATTCGTGAGGCTAAGAAATTATATCAAAAGGAATTTGTCAGGTGGTTTAAGCTTACTGTTGAATTGGTTCCCTTACTCAAGATCTTTAGGCAAGAAGAGGTTAAAATCCCAACCCTTTATGTTATGGGTTCTGAAGATTATATGTTCTTACCTTCTGTGAGGAATGTAGTTGGTGAGCATTTATCTTCCCAGTTGCAGGTAATTCATAAATGTGGTCATGTTGTAAATATTGAACAACCAGAAAAGTTCAACAACATGACAATTGATTTTATAAAAAAACTTAAGTTTTAAGAAAACACAATAGTTTTATTCTTGTAAACCATTACTTTTCTGGCAACATGGAGTTGCAATGCCTTAGATAAAACAATTCGTTCCAAATCCCTTCCTTTAGCAATAAAATCATCAATAGAATTTAGGTGAGAAACGTGGGTAGTGTTTTGTTCTATAATGGGTCCAGCATCGAGTTCTTTAGTCACGTAATGACTGGTTGCTCCAATAATTTTCACGCCTCTCTCATATGCAGAATGATAGGGTTTTGCTCCTGGAAATGCAGGCAAGAATGAATGGTGAATGTTAATGATTTTATCCTTGAAATGCTCAATTAACTTTCCTGAAATTATTTGCATATAGCGTGCAAGAACAATAAAATCTACTCCATGCTCTTGAAGTATTTGGAGCTGTTTTTCTTCTGCTTTTTTCTTATTTTCATTGGTTATAGGTATGTGATAAAAAGGAATTTCAAAGCGCTCAGCAATACTTTTTAAATCTAAATGATTACTTAGTATAAAAGGAATATGGACAGCCAATTCACCAGATTGGTGACGGGCTAATATATCGTATAAACAGTGATCGTATTTAGAAACAAATAACGCCATTTTCGGAAATTCATCATTTAGGTAAATCTCTACCTTTAGTTGAAATTGAGTTCCAATAGTGCGTTCAAAAGTTGACTTAAAATGTTCTATACTCTGACTGTCTTCAGAAATTTCACATTCAACCCGCATAAAGAAAATAGAATTTACTCGATCTACATATTGGTCTATGTAAACAATATTGCCATTGTTGTTGTGAATGAAGTTTGTGACTTCAGCAATTATTCCCTTTTGATCAGGACAGTTCATGACTAAGGTAATTCTTTTCATTTCTATGCTTGATTTGGTTAAATATATTATTTAATAACGCTTTATATTTTTTTTTAGTGTAAAAAAACCCCTGAAAGCTTACCAAGACCTTCAGGGGGAAACCAAACAATTATATTTTTTATTTAGAATGAATATATAGCAGCTACTACAAACGATGCTAAATTGTCTGAAAAGTCACTTGCATTTTTAGAGTAGATATTTGCAGAAGCAGTATCGATTCTAAATTCTGGCTTTAAGATAAAATTTCCGTTGGTGTAACTTCCTGTAATAGTAAAAGAGGTGTTGTCTGCGTCTTCAGAACTAGTTGTTAATTCACCAGAGTATAATGCAGCAGCTCCACCGTCATTTTCGCTAAAAACCTCCCCCCTA